>ERZ1049444.228-NODE-228-length-59443-cov-6.200613_pt1 | contig 59443 bp, 60 predicted proteins | sample MGYA00383101_ERZ1049444 | MGnify/ENA primary metagenome ERZ1049444 (study PRJEB29581, sample SAMEA5548371) | metagenome | biome: marine; feature: coastal; material: water | depth 50 m | study: Short-term variability in the microbial, nano- and picoplankton... | reverse complement strand
GCCCAAGGACGTAAGATCACGCGCAAACTGGCGCTTGAAGTTTTACAGAGTCCCGATGCATTATAGTTTCTTGTCAAATGATTGACATGAAACCAATATAGCTGACCCACATGACCCAAGCCGACTTCTTAAAGAACCCTGTACCCGATGCGACTGAAATGCCCGATTTGGACATTTCCGGACCTCAGCGCTTTTTCAATCGCGAGATGTCGTGGCTGGCGTTTAACTGGCGTGTCTTGGAAGAAGCGCAAAACAGCCGCGTTCCCTTGCTGGAACGCGTGCGATTTCTGTCCATCTCGTCGACCAATCTGGATGAGTTCTACACCGTTCGCGTCGCTGGCCTACGCGAGCTTGCAAGAGCTGGAAACACCACTCCTGCTGCGGATGGCCTATCCCCACAAGAACAGTTGTTGCTTATCAACGCAGATACCCGCCGGTTGATGGAACGTCAGCAAACAGCGCTTGGCGAATTGCGCAGCGAAATGACCGCACGCGACATTTCAATCTTGGATCGCGCTTCCTTAACGCCGGAAGATCTCAGCTTTTTGGCGGACTATTTTCTTGAACAGGTTTTTCCAGTTCTATCGCCGCTTGCGATTGATCCGGCACACCCTTTCCCGTTCATTCCCAACGAAGGTTTCTGTCTAGCATTGCAGCTAGAACGCAAAAAAGGCGGTCGCGGACTTCAGGCCCTTTTGCCGATCCCTCAGCAGCTTGAGCGATTTATATCGCTGCCATCCTCAGGTGATGTGTTCCGCTTCCTTCCGCTAGAAGAGCTTTTGCTGGTCCACTTTGACAGCATGTTTCCCGGCTATAGCATTCACGGGCATTGTACGTTCCGCGTTCTTCGCGACAGCGATCTTGAAGTTGAAGAAGAGGCCGAAGACCTCGTCCGCGAATTTGAGGTTGCTTTGAAGCGACGTCGACGTGGCGAAGTCATTCGGATGGAGCTTTCAGTCAACGCCCCCAAAGGCCTGAAGCGCGTCATTCAACGCGAGCTACACGTTGGTGAGCATGAGATTGTTGAAATCGACGGCATGATCGGTATCGCCGATTTGGGTGAGCTTGTTTTGGAGCAGCGCCCCGATTTGTTGTGGCCAGTCTATACGCCACGGGTGCCCGAGCGCGTCCAAGACCACGACGGGGATATGTTTGCGGCGATCCGCCAAAAGGACATGTTGCTACATCACCCGTATGAAACATTCGATATGGTCATTCGCTTCTTACACCAAGCTGCACGCGACCCAAACGTGGTGGCGATCAAGCAAACGCTGTATCGTACCTCGCAAAATTCACCTGTAGTTGAGGCACTGTGTGAAGCGGCCGAGGATGGTAAATCCGTCACTGCACTTGTCGAGCTAAAAGCCCGCTTTGATGAGGCTGCGAATATTCGCCAATCACGCAGGCTCGAGCGTGCAGGTGCCCATGTTGTGTACGGATTTCTTGATTGGAAAACCCACGCAAAGATTTCAACCGTCGTTCGGCGCGAAGGGTCAAAACTGGTCACGTACACACACTACGGCACCGGTAATTACCACCCGATTACAGCCAAGATTTACACTGACCTCAGCTTTTTCACCTGTGACGCAGCATTGGGCCGCGATGCGACCAAGGTATTTAACTATTTGTCGGGATATGCCCTGCCAGAGAAACTAGAAAACCTTTCGATCTCGCCGCATTCGCTAAAACCCAAGATGCTTGAAATGATCGAAAAAGAAGCGGTCAATGCGCGCAAAGGTAAGCCCGCTGCGATATGGGCCAAGATGAATTCCCTGATCGACGCCGATATGATTGACGCGCTTTACAGCGCTAGTCAGGCCGGCGTGAAGATCGACCTCATTGTTCGCGGCATTTGCGGATTGCGGCCCGGGGTGAAGGGTCTCTCTGAAAATGTGCGCGTGAAATCTATCGTTGGGCGGTTCTTGGAACACTCGCGGATTATCTGTTTTGGCAACGGGCATGCGTTGCCGTCTCAGAAAGCTGCGGTTTTCATGTCATCGGCTGACTGGATGGGGCGCAATTTGAACCGCCGAGTTGAGACGCTTATTCAGATCAAAAACCCAACCGTAAAAGCGCAAATCGTCAGTCAGATCATGGCTGCGAACCTCGCAGACGTCGCACAAAGCTGGGTCATGCAGCCAGACGGCCAATTTGAACGCACTTTGACACAAGACGGCGGCTTTACTTTCAATTGTCACCGCTTTTTCACCGAGAACCCGTCGCTTTCCGGTCGCGGGTCTGCAGGCGCAAGTGACGTACCCAAATTGACGCACACCGACGATTAAGCACCAAATTAATTGACCTGAAATATGTCATGCCGCAATTTGGCGCGTGAACGAGGAACTCAATGACTGCTGCTACTGAACCTCTCCCCAAAGATGCCCCTGTTGCGTCATTTGAAGATCCGCGTGCTTTGGCCCTATCGCGCGTAGGCGTAGTGGACGTTGGATCAAACTCTGTTCGATTGGTGGTGTTCGACGGCGCGGCCCGCAGTCCGGCCTACTATTACAACGAAAAGCTTATGTGCGGATTGGGCGCTGGCGTCCGCGAAACAGGGATACTCAATCCCAAGGGTCGAGCCCGCGCATTGCAGGCGATCAAACGATTCCAATGCATCGCTCGCAGTCTGGGCATTGAACCGCTATCTGCCGTTGCAACAGCCGCAGTCCGAGAAGCGACAGACGGTGAGGATTTTCGCCGCGAAGTCGAAGAGACCACCGGATTGGATCTTCGCGTCATCGACGGCCCCGAGGAAGCGCGCCTGTCGGCCCAAGGCGTTTTGTTAGGTTGGCCCGGTAGTAACGGGTTGGTTTGCGACATCGGTGGTTCAAGCATGGAACTCGCGACAATTTCAGAAGGCAAAATCGGAACTTGCTTGACGTCTCAGCTAGGCCCCCTGCGCCTCAAAGGCATCAAAGGGGGCAAAAAGGCAACGTCAGCCTATATCAAAGAAGTCGTAAGCGACTTGAGCGACAAAATTGGATCTCATCCAGAAAGGCTGTTTTTGGTTGGTGGCTCATGGCGGGCAATCGCAAGAATTGACATGCTAAGACGCGGCTATCCGCTTCACGTTTTACACGAATACAGGATGAGCACCAAGAACGCGCGCTCAACGATCAAGTTCATTCGCAATACGCCGATTGACGAATTACAGGCCCTTAGCGGAAATTCCGCAGCGCGGATGGCGCTTGTTCCATTGGCCGCAGAAGTTCTTTCAAGGCTTATCAAGAAGTTCAAACCGGACAACATCGCGGTTTCTAGCTACGGAATCCGCGAAGGGCTTCTCTACGAAAAAATGCCGGATCATCTTCGCCAAATGGATCCTTTGATTGAAGCGTGTCGATTTTCGGAAGCCAAAGATGCCCGCCTAGTTGGTTTTGGCGACGTTCTCTACGACTTCGTTATGCCTCTGTTCAAATCTGGTCCAGAACGTTGGCACAGAATAATCCATGCAGCTTGCCTATTGCACGACGTCAGTTGGCGCGCGCATCCCGACTATCGGGCCGAGGCTTGCTTTGACAATATCACCCGCGCCAACCTCGGGGGGCTAAGGCATTCCGAACGCGTCTTCTTGGGTCTTTCGCTTTTGCACAGATACAAAAACAAGCGTGAGGGGAACCGTTTTGAAAACCTTGCGAGGCTGCTGTCCGATAGCGACCTTCACGCGGCCGAAGTTCTGGGACGGGCCATGCGGTTTGGTGCAATGATGTGGCTTCAATCCGACGACAAACCCGGAAAATTCAAGTGGCATCCTCGCAAAAAGGTCCTTGAACTACATCTCGCTGACAGCGCCCGCCCGTTGTTTGGTGAAGTCGCGAATGCGCGCCTGCAATCCCTTGCCCAGACACTTGGCGCAGAGGTAGTGATTAAGCGGCTGAAATCCTCTTAGATGTCGATATCAAGCGAAACTGGGAAGTGATCAGAAGCCGTTAGTAGAGACGATTGCAATGCCGCGTCATTCAAGCACTCGGGCGTGTTGAAAGGATGCCATATCCGCCATGCTGGGCGCTTTGCCATCAGGTCTTGCGAAACCATGATGTAGTCCAATAGTGCTTGTAGATAGCAATCTTGATGTGCAAGAAAGAACCGCGCCGTTGTCGGAATAGCGCCCAAACGAGTGCTTAAGCCAATCGACGCGTGCGGATCATAGAGCGTGGATTCCGGTGTCGCCCTCTGACCGTCTCGGCCAAGCCCCATAATGATCTCAACGGAACTTCTACCAAACAGATGTTCGTACTGATCCAAACCCGGCCCATCGTTAAGATCGCCTAGGACAAACAATGGTGTACCCTCGGTAAGATGCTCTTCTATTCGCCGTCGAAGCCAAACCGCTTGCGCTAATTGCTTCCGACGATTGGCAATTGATATGCGCATAGCCTCATCATCTGATCGCGCGCCATGGGGTGCTTTTGACTTTAGGTGAGCCGCGATCATATGAAACTCAAAACCCGATGCCGTTGTCGCGTCAATCTCAAGTGGAGGCTTTGAGAATACAACGCGATCTTCAGTGTCGTCGATATCAAGGTCGATATGAAACTTTCTGTCAAACCGCGGTGCGCCCTTGCCGCCTTTCGAATTGGTTTCGTCACCACGTGGGTCATGACGTAGTGTCAATTTCGTTGGATCAAACAGCGCTGCGATCTCTTGCTGCGTGTCATTGCCGAAACCTATTAACGCCTCTTTCGCACGAAGCCCAAAATGTGCGGCAAAATTTTCTAGCGCGGGAATAGTACTGCGTTTGTGATTTTGATCGGGCGCCTCAATGATGATGATCAAGTCAGCGTCCAAGCGCTGGAAAACCATTCCAATAGCCGTGATCTGTTCCTCGCGTGTCACGTCGTGACGTCCCGACCATCCGTCATTGATCAGCAGCTTGTCCGACCGGTCAAACAGCTCTGTAAACCACTCGACATTATACGTCACGATCCGCATCAGACGTGTACCCCTTGAATTTCCTCCCACGCGCGGTTGATGTCGACCATGCGTTTTTCGGCAATTTTCACCGCTTCCTCGGGTACGCCGCGCGCGATCATCAAATCGGGATGGCTCTCGCGTACCGCAATCCTCCAGGCAGCACGTATGTCCTTAAGCGATTGGTCGGGTGAAACCCCGAGAACTGTATAGGGGTCAAGTTCGGCGTTTGGGACAAAACGCGCCCGCAACTGCCGGAAGCGGGCTTCCGGTATTCCGAATATACCGGCCACATTCACAAGAAACTCATCCTCATTCGGATGATAGGCGCCATCAGCAAGTGCAATGTGGTAAAGCCCTTCCATCAAATCGCATAGGACCGATGGTTGCTCTTGAAACATCGCAGCAATCCGACGGGCGTAATCTTTGTATCCCGCCACATCCTGCCGCGCGAGGTTGAACACCTTGGCGGCCGAGGCTTCGTCCTCTCCCGCGATATCAAACACTTCGCGAAAGGCCGTCACCTCGTCTTTTGTCACCAAACCATCGGCCTTGGCAATTTTTGCCCCTAGGGCGATCACGGCAATTGTAAAGGCGACGCTCCGCTCTGGGGGTGCTTTAAGCGTCTCGAAGATGCTCGACAGGGTTTCACCCCGCCGCAGCGCTTCAATGGCTTCTGATATTCGTGTCCAAATCGACATTCAGTCACATTATCGCCTGTACGCGAAAGTGTCAGGGCCGATCACAAGAATTTTTGCAAAAGTATCAAATCCATCCAGCGGTCGAACTTTCTGCCGACTGCTGGCACTCGCGCTACCACTTCAAATCCGATTGCTTTGTGAAACGCCACGCCGTCTGGATTCTCGCCGCTTACGCCAGCTATCAATGAATGCACATCTTCACGTTTGGCGACCGCCTCAAGCTGATCCATCAATGCTCGCCCGACCCCGCGACCCCATGCGCGGTGATCGATGTTTACGGAATGCTCTTTGGTATAGGCGTACCCTAGGCCACCTCGAAACGGGAAATAGGTGGCGTATCCGACGATTTCGCTTTCAATTTCCGCAACGATAAACGCCTCTCCCCGGTCACGGATTTCAACGCCTATTCCGCTGGCGGTCTTTTCTTTTGTAGTGAATGTTCGGGCGGATTCTCGGATAATCGCATTCCAAATATCCGCAATCGGGGCTGCATCATCTGGCCTAGCCTGTCGAATATTCAACATAGAATGACCTCTCCGCGTGGGGTCTGCAAAGCGGCAGTCATCGCGGTTTCTTCACGATGTTCGACCCTAATTATTGGCTCACCCACGAACCGAGCCAAATGTTTCGACAATCCAGGATTGTCTGGGTGACCCAGTACCAGGTTTCGAAGGTGACAACCGCTTGCGGCCAAACGATCCGAAGCTTTAGGGCCCTGCCCCCAATCAAGCATCATGGGTACCAATCCGCCAAAAGGCGTCTGTCCCTCATCGATTACTGACATTTTCCAACGTAAATCGCCACGAGATAACTCGGTTGGCAAAATATTCCGCCCAAAAGCCAGCGCCATATCGCCGACCAACTCGTCACTTCGCCCCACCCAATTGGTCAATCGCGGTGATCCGCTAAACTCGTCCAACCCAAACCAGCGTTTGCAGTCAGGCTTCGGGGCTTCAGGATCAACTGAGATCACTTCGAGATAGAGCTCGTCTTCTAAGCCCAATAGCAAATTATGCGTCCCCATCAGGGCGTGCTTGCCGCCTGCCTGCATCCGAACACCCAGCGCATCTTCAACATATTGACGGCCGTCTTCCAGCGTTTCAGCAGCCACAACGATATGATCTAAAACCAACATACCAAAATCCTGTCAGCAATTTGGAACGCAAACAAGACCCAACAAAACCAAAGGGCAAGGTGTTCCCACCCTGCCCTTTATCTTGCCCTAAATACCGCGGGGAGCGCGAGGGGCTGGCCCCTCGCCCATGTCGGATTGCTGAAAAGCAATTCGACGCGATATCAGTCCCGTGTTTCGCGGATCAAGCGTAGAATGTCCTGCGCCGCTTCAGGGATATTCGTACCCGGACCAAAGATCGCCTTAACGCCAGCTTTCTTTAGGAACTCATAGTCCTGCTGGGGGATCACTCCACCGCAAATCACTAGAATTTCGCCCGCATCCTTGTCTCTCAGAGCATCAATCAACTGAGGCGCCAACGTTTTGTGTCCCGCAGCCTGAGACGAGATGCCAACGACATGAACGTCATTGTCCACAGCATCTTGCGCTGCTTCATCAGGCGTCTGGAAAAGTGGTCCAACATCTACGTCAAATCCGATATCCGCAAAAGCTGTCGCAATAACTTTGGCGCCGCGGTCGTGACCGTCCTGGCCCATCTTTACGACAAGCATCCGTGGACGGCGGCCCTCTTCTTCGGCGAAATCTTCAACCGATTTCTGGATTGCGGCGAACCCTTCGTCGCCTTCATATGCTTTGCCATAAACACCGGCGAGTGTTTTGACCTCGGCGCGGTGGCGTCCGAATTCGTTTTCCATAGCCAAGCTGATTTCTCCTACAGTTGCGCGGGCACGAGCGGCGTGCACGGCTGCCTCAAGCAGGTTGCCGTCAGCCTTCGCGCAGGCTGTCAAAGCCTCCAATGCCGCCTGACATGCGGCTTCGTCGCGTGTTGCGCGGATGCTTTCCAAACGTGCAATCTGACTTTCCCGTACGGCCATATTGTCCACGTCCAGAATGTCGATGTCAGTTTTTTCCGACGGGCGGTACTTGTTGACGCCAACGACAACTTCTTCACCACGGTCGACCATCGCTTGACGCGTCGCCGCCGATTCCTCGATACGCATTTTCGGCATGCCGGATGCAACCGCTTTAGTCATGCCACCAATTTCTTCAACTTCGTTGATCAGCACCCAAGCCTTTTCGATCAGTTCAGCGGTCAGACTTTCAACATAGTAAGATCCCGCCAATGGATCGACGACATTCGTCACACCAGTTTCTTCCTGAAGGATCAACTGGGTGTTCCGCGCAATCCGCGCCGACGCATCCGTTGGCAATGCAATCGCTTCGTCCAAAGCGTTGGTGTGCAACGACTGCGTGCCACCCAGTACCGCGCTCATCGCTTCATAGGCGGTGCGGACCACGTTGTTGTACGGGTCTTGTTCTTGCAACGACGCACCCGATGTTTGGCAGTGCGTTCTAAGCATTTTTGAACGCTCAGATTTCGCGCCGAATTCGGTCATGATCTGATGCCAAATCGTCCGAGCTGCCCGCAGTTTGGCAGCTTCCATGAAGAAGTTCATACCAATCGCAAAGAAGAACGACAGGCGGCCCGCAAATTTATCGACGTCCATGCCAGCTTCAATTGCCGCGCGGACATATTCACGCCCGTCAGCCATTGTGTAGGCCAATTCCTGCACAAGGTTCGCGCCCGCTTCCTGCATATGGTAGCCGGAAATTGAGATCGAGTTGAACTTCGGCATCTCGTTTGAGGTATACTCGATGATGTCCGACACGATCCGCATCGAAGGTTCTGGCGGATAGATGTAGGTGTTGCGGACCATGAATTCTTTCAGAATGTCGTTCTGAATGGTGCCCGAAAGTTCTGCGCGGCTGACGCCTTGCTCTTCACCAGCGACGATGAAGCTAGCAAGAACCGGAATAACCGCACCGTTCATGGTCATCGAAACCGAGACCTTGTCCAACGGAATACAGTCAAACAGGATTTTCATATCCTCGACGCTGTCGATCGCAACACCGGCTTTGCCGACATCACCTACTACGCGCTCGTGATCGCTGTCATAGCCTCGGTGGGTCGCAAGATCGAAGGCGACCGAGACACCCTGTTGGCCAGCTGCAAGGTTGCGGCGGTAAAATGCATTGGATTCTTCAGCCGTCGAAAAACCCGCGTATTGACGGATGGTCCAAGGACGCCCTGCGTACATGGTTGCCTTCACGCCACGGGTGAACGGACCAAAGCCCGGCAGAGTCCCCATATGGCCCAAACCATCCGTGTCATCCGCCGTATAGAGCGGTGCCACGTCGATGCCTTCCAACGTATTCCACGTCAAATCCTCTATCGGGCGTCCGCGCAGTTCTTTTTCCGCCAATGCGGACCAATCTGCTTTGGTCTTGGTCATTTCCATTCCTTCCGATTCAACAACCCGCGTTCGTGTTGTTCAAAATTCGTTCAACAAACGCCACGGCAGGCATTCGCATTTCTGATTTCCGTGCCTATATTCAAAACAACAGGAGATGTTATGAGAGCTTTTGCCGCCCTAATTCTATCCGTCACGCTAGCCTTACCCGCATTCGCGCAAGAGACCGTTGACGATGTTCCGACACTCAAAATCTTTGAGGCGTCCGAGGTTAACTTGTCCCAATTCACGTGGATACGAAGGCCTATTTTCGTATTTGCCGACAGTCCCTTTGATCCCCGGTTTGAAGAGCAAATTGAGCTGCTCAAGGCGGATGCAGAAGAGCTGATTATCCGTGACGTTGTTGTCATCACAGACACTGACCCCGCCAGCATGTCAGTTCTACGCAAGGATTTGCGTCCACGTGGTTTCGGACTGGTGTTGATGGGCAAAGACGGGCAAGTCAAACTGCGCAAACCTTCCCCTTGGGACGTCCGCGAAATTACCCACGCGATCGACAAATGGCCGATCCGCTTGAAAGAAATCCGCGACGAACAAGGGAAAAACTGAGCAATCATAGCCCTTATTCGAACTCCATGATCACTTCATCGACCGCAAGGCTATCGCCAGCGGCTGCGTTCACTTTGGCAACAACGCCTTTTTTCTCGGCGCGAAGGATATTTTCCATTTTCATCGCCTCGACCGAGCAAAGCGCCTGACCTTCTTGAACCTCGTCGCCGACTTCGACATCGACTTTAACGATCAGTCCTGGCATTGGGCACAGCAGCATTTTTGAGGTGTCTGGTGGCGTCTTTTCGATCATGTGCGTGGCAAGTTGTGCCTGACGAGGTGAGCGGACAGAAACCTTCAGATCAGCGCCACGCGTGCGAATGCGGAACCCGCCCGGGACTTTGCCGACTTTAAGAACCAAAGGCGCATCGCCGACCGTCAGATTGGCAAGCTGATCACCCGGGGTCCAATTGCTTGTGACCCGCAGGCTGCTTCCGTCGACAAAATTGATCGTAGAGCCTTCTTTGTCGGCGTCGATAGTAAGCGCGACGGCATTTCCAGCAACATCGACCACCCATTCGTTGCCAACTTTACGCTCATGATTATCCATACGACCGGAAACACGGGTCCGGCGGATTTCCGCAACGCGGTTCATCGCAGCGCAGGCTGCAGCCACACGACGCGTGTCGTCTTCGCTTAGCGTCACGCCCTCAAATCCATCAGGATATTGCTCTTCGATAAACGCGGTTGTCATGTCACCCTTTATAAAAATCGGGTGATCCATGACCGCGCTGACGAACGGCAGGTTGTGGCCTATGCCTTCCAGCTCAAAGCTATCAAGCGCAATGCGCATCGCCTCAATCGCTTCGTCACGTGTTGGGGCCCATGTGCAAAGCTTCGCGATCATCGGATCATAATACATCGAGATCTCGCCGCCCTCATAGACGCCAGTATCGTTGCGAACTGCCGTTGCGCCTTCAACAGCGTCATCAGCCCATTTGCCGTTGACTTGCATCGGACCGGCAGAGACTTCGGCAGGGGGGCGATAGCGCGTCAGGCGACCAATCGAAGGCAGAAAGCCGCGATATGGGTCCTCGGCGTAAACGCGGTTTTCAATAGCCCAACCAGTAAGCATCACATCATCCTGAGTGATTGTCAGCGGCTCGCCATTGGCAACGCGGATCATCTGCTCGACAAGGTCAACGCCTGTGATCAGCTCGGTCACTGGGTGTTCCACCTGCAAACGGGTGTTCATTTCAAGGAAGTAGAAATTCCGCGCACCATCAACAATGAATTCTACCGTTCCGGCACTGGCATAGCCAACAGCCTTCGCCAATGCGACAGCCTGTTCGCCCATGGCTTTTCGAGTTGCCTCATCAAGGAAGGGCGATGGCGCTTCCTCAACAACCTTTTGGTTTCGGCGCTGGATCGAGCATTCGCGTTCGCCTAGATAGATGCCATTTCCGTGGCTGTCGCAGAGAACCTGAATTTCGATGTGACGCGGCTGGGTCACAAACTTTTCGATGAAAATACGATCATCACCAAATGAATTCGCTGCTTCGTTCTTGGATGATTGGAAGCCTTCACGGGCTTCCTGATCATTCCAAGCGATCCGCATGCCTTTGCCGCCGCCACCGGCAGAGGCTTTGATCATCACAGGATAACCGACTTGGTTTGAGATTTTGACCGCATCTTCGGCGTCTTTGATCAGGCCCATGTATCCTGGAACCGTAGATACATTCGCTTCCTGCGCAATTTTCTTCGAGGTGATCTTGTCACCCATGCTTTCGATCGCGCCAACTGGTGGCCCGACAAAAGCAACTCCCTCTGCCGCCAAAGCCTCAGCGAATTTTGAGTTCTCGGACAGGAATCCATAGCCCGGATGAACCGCTTGAGCGCCAGATTGACGAATAGCGTCCATCACTTTGTCGATGATGATGTATGATTGGTTCGCCGGAGGAGGTCCAATGTGGATTGCCTCATCAGCCATTTTTACGTGCAAGGCTTGCTTGTCAGCGTCCGAATAGATCGCGACAGTTTTGATACCCATTTTGCGGGCAGTTTTGATTACACGACAAGCAATTTCGCCACGGTTGGCGATAAGGATCTTATCAAACATGGTCAGTCCTTCTTGGTCTTAGGCTCATGGTCGTCATGGGCAGAGGCAAATTCATTGGGAATGGGTGAGAGTGCGGTGCATCAGAATGCACACGCAAAAAAACGGGGGTTGTACCAAACGGCGACAACCCCCGGGATAGGGAAGGGATACGTGTCAGACGGGAAATAGATTTTCCATCATTCACAAGAAACAGGTTCGCGCAGCGGCGCAGCAAGGAAAAGGAGCTTCCTGCCAAAATCAGATTCTCGGCTGTTTTCCGCCAAATCGAATGGAAGCCACGCAACATCATGCCTATGCGTCCCCGAAAATGTCAGGAAACGAAGCACGAGCAACGTTAACATCTATGCGCAACAATGACTCGTAGTCTGCGGGATCGAAGTCTTCTTCAACGGCGACCACTTCGCGTCCAAACAACCAGCTCAGTCGACCGGCGTCCAGATTTCCTCGCTCAAAGGTCTCTTCGCCAAAGTGGTTCCAGAGCGCTTCCATAAAGCCAGCGTCCGCCCGACGGTCAGCAGGACGGCGATCAGCAAAACGCTCTCGCTTGGTCAGGGGGGTTACCCCCTTGGCGTTGCCGCGTCGAATAATGAATTGGTAGTCAGTTCCGGTCAAACGACCAGGAAACCCGCGGTGCTTTAGCATGGCCGCCCCCTTAGCAAAGGCGACCATGAGGTTCGTCTTACACTATCAGTGTGATTATTTGAATTTGCCGGTGTAAACTGGCTCAGCTGAAAGCGGCACAACGGGCGTCGCAATGACGGCCGATGTTGTAGTTTCAACTGGTGCGCGAGCGCACGCAGCGACGACGACAACTGCCGCCAAAATAAGGATGCTTTTCGACATCTCTCTCTCCTATTAACCTGTCCTCTAGCCGGAATGAACATTCGCTGTCTTTCCTGACTGAACCGCAGGATAGGGCATTTCGCACTCAAATGGAATCTCAAAGACAAACAGGTCATGCGGCCACCTCTCGATGAGCTGCAAATCGCGCCCAACGCTGGCGCGTGACAGGGCATTCCATCAACGCGAGAACCCGCTTTTCGGCCCAACGCTTTGGAAAGCGTTTTGCGTCGATTTGACCGCCAGCCCGGACGAGTAAACCACTTTCGCATCGCTCCACTTCGACCACAGGCGAAAATCCTCGTAGTGTCTGCAAACGACGCCACATATCTTGGCGCACCTGATGTGCAACGCGAAGTCGACTGGCATCCGGTAATGTGGCTTCCACAAAGAAATCAAACCGCGCAACTGGATTGCGCGACAAAATCAATTTGTCTCCGTCAATATCAATGTTCCAGTGGTCGCGTGGCATCGGGTCTCTTTATCTTTGCAAAATTACTCTCGGGGGGTGCAGGGGCAGACAGCCCCTGCGTCAGCCCCTTCAATCAGAGCGGTATGTTGTCGTGTTTTTTCCATGGGTTTTGCAGTTTCTTATTGCGTAGCGATGCAAACGCTCGGCTCACGCGCTTGCGTGTTGACTGAGGCATGATGACTTCATCAATAAAGCCACGCTCAGCGGCTACAAAGGGGTTTGCAAAACGATCCTCATAGTCCTGCGTGTGGGCCGCAATCTTTTCGGCATCGCCAAGATCGGCGCGGTGAATGATCTCTGTCGCACCCTTGGCACCCATCACGGCAATCTCAGCCGTTGGCCACGCGTAGTTGAAATCACCTCGCAGGTGCTTGGACGCCATAACGTCATATGCGCCACCATACGCTTTGCGGGTAATTACCGTGACTTTCGGAACCGTTGCTTCGCCATATGCAAACAGCAATTTCGCGCCATGCTTGATAACACCACCATATTCCTGAGACGTACCGGGCAAGAAACCAGGAACGTCAACAAGCGTCAGGATAGGAATTTCGAACGCATCACAGAACCGCACAAAGCGCGCCGCTTTACGCGAGCTGTCGATATCTAGACACCCTGCCAGAACAGTAGGCTGGTTAGCCACAACACCAACGGTTTGACCTTCAAGCCGAATGAAGCAAGTGATGACGTTCTTTGCGAAGTCTTCCTGAATTTCGTAGAAATCGCCTTCGTCCGCGATCTTCAGGATTAGTTCCTTCATGTCGTAGGGCTGGTTCGGGTTGTCAGGAATTAGCGTATCAAGGCTTTCCTCAATGCGACCAGGCTCATCAAAAAACGGGCGCACGGGGGCTTTGTCACGATTGTTGAGCGGTAGGAAATCAACGAGACGGCGTACTTCTGTCAGAGCCTCAATATCGTTCTCAAACGCACCATCCGCGACCGAGGATTTTTTGGTATGAGTCGACGCACCACCAAGTTGCTCAGCCGTCACGACCTCGTTTGTTACGGTTTTTACAACATCTGGACCAGTGACGAACATGTAAGAGCTGTCTTTCACCATAAAGATGAAGTCCGTCATCGCAGGTGAGTAAACCGCGCCACCCGCGCATGGGCCCATGATCAAGCTGATCTGCGGAACGACGCCAGACGCCATGATGTTGCGCTGAAAGACCTCAGCGTAACCAGCCAAGGACGCGACGCCCTCTTGGATCCGCGCGCCTCCAGAGTCGTTAATGCCAATCACGGGGGCGCCGTTTTGCATCGCCATATCTTGGATCTTGCAGATTTTCTCGGCATGGGTTTCCGAAAGCGATCCGCCAAACACGGTGAAATCCTGACTGAACACATAGACCATTCGGCCATTGATCGTGCCCCAACCGGTGATGACACCGTCGCCCGCAGGTTTTTCATTTTCCATGCCAAATTCGGTGCAGCGATGCGCTTTGAATGTGTCGAATTCTTCAAAGCTGCCTTCGTCCAGCAGCAATTCGACCCTTTCACGCGCGGTCAACTTGCCTTTGGCATGTTGAGCGTTGATTCGTCGCTCACCACCACCCATACGGGCAACTTCGCGGCGACCTTCCAGTTCCTTGAGAATATCTTTCATTTCGGCAACCCTTCTGAATTGAGCAGACCATAAAGATACGCGGCACCGCAGCAAAGTCTTTTCCGGCAAATTTGCAAATTCTTTGAATTGCAGTCCAAGCAAATTGCAAATCAGCTAATAATGAGAACGATCTGGACATTTTCAGTCTCGGAAACTACCGCTTTCAAATGGCCATTTCCCGAGGCGACCGCTTTCTGGATCGCACCACCCCAGCGCATATCGCAACGCTTGTTTGTCTGACAGCCGTTTCGTCGATGAACATGAACGTGTTCCTTCCGTCGCTACCCGGCATGGCCGAGTATTTCGACGCGCCCTATACCCTACTTCAGCTATCGGTTTCCGCGTATCTATTCGGGTCCGCCTTTTTGCAAATTGTTGCCGGTCCCTTGTCTGACAAATATGGCCGCCGCCCGATAATCCTCTGGGGTTTTGGCATTTTCATCTTTGCGACCATCGGATGTGCCCTTGCACCAACGGTCGAGATTTTCCTCGCGTTTCGGATGATGCAGGCAGCCGTTGTTGTGGGAATGGCGATCTCACGGGCTTCGATCCGCGATACGGTCTCGGCGAAAGAAGCTGCAAGCTTGATCGGTTATGTAACCATGGGCATGGCGCTTGCGCCCATGCTTGCCCCTGCATTCGGCGGCGTTCTTGATGAACTTTTTGGCTGGCGCGCAACATTCGTGTTTTTGGCCATCCTTGGAGTACTGACCTTTGCTTTGACATGGTACGACCTCGGGGAAACTGCACCAAAAACTGACAATTCTGTTTTCCAGCAATTCAAAGAGTATCCAACGTTGCTGCGATCACGGCGATTCTGGGCCTATTCACTGACGTTGGCCTTTACGAGTGGATCCTACTTTGCGTATCTAGGCGGCGGCCCGTTTGTCGGCGCGGTCGTATACGGGCTGCCCCCTACAGCGCTTGGCTTTACATTCGCGGCCCCTGCAATTGGCTATGCAGTCGGAAATTATCTGGCTGGTCGATATTCTGTCTCATTGGGTGTCACCCGCATGATCAACATCGGCATTTTCGTCGTTATGTTCGGTATCGGGATCGTTATTGTCCTGTTTTACCTCGGCTATGATTCCGTCGCTTTCTTCTTCGTGGCCATGGTGTTCGTTGGAACTGGCAACGGTATGACAATCCCAAACGCGACCTCGGCCATGTTGTCGGTTCGCCCTGATTTGGCGGGGTCAGCCAGCGGCTTGGGTGGTGCCTTGATGATCGGAGGAGGCGCAAGTCTTTCTGCCTACGCTGGCTCAATGCTCAATGCGGAATCTGGTGCATTGCCATTGCTTTGGCTGATGTTCGCATCCGCCTCATGCTCAGCAATCTTAGCACTCTACGCCAAATTGCGAGCCGACAAATTGGGCGATCTCTAGCGTAGCCCCTCAAAAAAGGCCTTCAACAGAGTTTCCGCTTCTTGTTGGGCGATCCCTGCATAGACTTCGGGCTTGTGGTGCGATTGAGGGTGCTCAAATACCCGTGCACCGCATTCAACGCCGCCAGATTTGGGATCAGATGCGCCATAATAGACCCGCGCAATCCGAGCATGCGCAATTGCCGTTGCACACATCGCACAGGGTTCAAGCGTGACATAGAGATCGCAACCTAAAAGACGCTCTTGTTTTAGGGTCGCGCATGCCTTTCGGATCACATTGATTTCGGCATGTGCGGTCGGGTCATTGTCGGCCCGCGTCCGATTGCCATCTTGTGCAAGGATCGTCCCACCCTCAGCCACCAAAACAGCCCCAACAGGGACTTCACCGCGATCAGCGGCAAGTTTTGCTTGTTCTAGCGCGATGTCCATAAACGATCGAAACAAAATATCACCGCTTCCACATGATGCATATTTGGTCTAATCGCTCCTCATGTCACAAGAAACCCCAAAAGGCGATCGTATCGCGAAAGTCCTGGCCCGCGCTGGTGTTGCCAGCCGTCGCGAAGCTGAACGCATGATCGAAGCTGGCCGCGTTGCGGTAAACGGCGAAATCCTGACCAGCCCTGCGCTAAACGTCACGTCTTCGGACCGGATCGTCGTAGACGACAAGCCAATTGCCGAGGCTGAAGAGACCCGTATGTGGCTTTACCACAAGCCAACGGGTCTGGTCAGCACGAACAAAGACGAACAGGGCCGTGAGACGGTGTTCGATCACCTGCCCGAGGAATTGCCCCGTGTAATGACAGTGGGACGGCTTGACCTAAACTCTGAGGGGCTTTTGCTTCTAACCAACGACGGAGCGTTAAAACGCAAGCTTGAGCTACCAAGCACCGGATGGCTACGAAGATACCGCGTGCGCGTCAAAGGCAGCCCTACTGAGAAATCACTTGAGCCACTGCGCAAAGGCGTCGTCATCGACCGCGAAAGATTCCAGCCGATGATCGTCACTATCGACCGTCAACAAGGCTCAAACGCTTGGCTGACCGTTGGTATCCGCGAAGGAAAAAACCGCGAAATTCGCCGCGCAATGGATTATGTGGGTTTGACAGTGAACCGCCTTATCCGCGTCAGCTACGGACCTTTCCAATTAGGGCAGCTTAAAACGGGCCAAGTTGAAGAAATTCGTCGCAAAATTGTCCGTGATCAACTTGGTCTTGAGAAATCTGATGGCCAAGCCAAGCCCAAACCAAAACAGGTTCGTCGTCGTCGATAGCGGCTACATTTATTTCGCGACATCCAACTAGGGCTGGCAAGTTCACTATCGGGTTCCTATCTTAGGGCCTGAAAGGGGTGATCATGAGTGAAACAGGGCTACAAAAACTGGCGTATGCGCTTTTGATCGCCTTGATCATCTACGCCACCGCTACGGCGACGGGCAGCTAATGGCACAAAAATACGGTGGTCAACACAGCCCTGGCGCAACGAAAGCACCGTCGGGATTGCGGGCCAAAAAGGCGGCCCGTGCTGGCGGGCGCGTGAACTTTCTATTTTTTGCCCCCCTGATACTTGCCGTAAAAGCATTCACATCCGAGCCTGTGGCTATGGCCATGTACCTAGCTTCACTGGGGCTTTTGTTATTGGCCGCGTGGCTGACCCGCGAAGGCCTACTTGCACAAGAAGCATTCGAAGCCCGCAAGGTCGCCCGCCGTCCTGCTATCCCCCGTAAACTTTTTGGCGCCGTATTAACTGGCGCGGGACTCGCGACAACTGGCTTGGCCGGACATGGGCACATCGAAGCGATCATCTTTGGCGTACTGGGTTTGGGTCTGCACATTGCTGCATTTGGCTTTGACCCAATGAAAAGCAAAGGCTTGGGCGACGTTGATGAGTTCCAAAACAGCCGCGTTGCAAGGGCCGTAGAAGAGGCCGAAGCCCATTTGACCGCCATGCACAAATCCATTGCATCCTTGAATGATCGCGACTTGGTGGCAAGAATTGAGCGCTTTCAATCCACCGCGCGCCACATGTTCCGAGTAATTGAAACGGACCCGCGTGATCTAACCGCGGCCCGCAAATATCTGTCGGTCTATCTCGATGCTGCACGCCAAGCATCGGCAAAGTTCGCGGATCTTTACGCCCGCAACCACAGTGTTGAGGCGCGCAAAAACTACGAGGCTTTGTTAGAAGACCTTGAACAGAGCTTTGGTAGCCGAACCCAAAAACTGCTTGCAGATGACCATGTCGACCTCGACATTGAAATCGACGTTTTGCGTGCGCGACTTGAGCGCGAAGGCGTAAAAATTGCTTCTGATTTATAATAGAAAGATATTCCATGTCTGAAAATGTTCGCCAAAAAGCCCAAGAAATCGTCGCCCAACTAGAAGAAATAAACGCCGTCCAGCTTCCGGATGTGCCCGAGGCGACTAACGTGGCAGATGCAGACGTGACGACACGAATGGCCGAACTTGATATGTCGGATACAAATTCAATCGTGTCTTTTGGATCATCTGCTCAGGCTGAATTACAAGAGATTTCGCAGGCCATGCTTGCCGATGTGCGCAACAAAGACCTCGGCGTTGCTGGGGACAGCCTGCGTGATATCGTTGCAACTATCCGTGGGTTTTCCGTGTCTGAACTTGATGGCCGTCGCAAGCAAAGCTGGTGGGAAAAATTGATGGGGCGGGCTGCTCCGATTGCCAAATTCTATGCGCGCTATGAAACCGTACAGGGGCAAATCGACAAGATTACCGAAGACCTGCTGCACCACGAGCACGCGTTGATGAAAGACATCAAATCGCTCGATGTTCTATATGCCAAGACGCTGAGTTTTTATGACGAACTGGCCCTCTATATCGTTGCTGGTGAAAAGAAGATTGAAGCGTTGGATGCCAAGGATATCCCAGCCGCTCAGGCCGTCCTGGAAGCGGCGGGTGAAGACGTGCAAACCCTGAAAGCACAAGAGCTGAGGGATTTGCGATCTGCGCGCGATGACCTTGAGCGGCGCGTTCATGATCTGAAGTTAACGCGCCAAGTAACGATGCAATCCCTGCCCTCAATCCGTTTGGTGCAGGAAAACGACAAGTCGCTCGTCACAAAAATCAACTCGACGTTGGTCAATACTGTGCCACTCTGGGAAACCCAGCTAGCGCAAGCCGTAACCATGCAACGTTCGTCTGAAGCTGCGCGGGCCGTCAAGGATGCAAATGATTTGACCAATGAACTGCTCACTTCGAACGCCGCGAACCTGCGCCAAAGCAATGAAGCTATTCGTCAGGAAATGGAGCGTGGTGTCTTTGACATCGAAGCCATCCGCCAAGCCAACACTGAGCTTGTCGGTACGATTGAAGACAGCTTGCGAATCGCGGATGAAGGCAAGGCTAAACGTGCAGCCGCTGAAAGCGAGCTGAAGGATCTTGAAGGCGAGTTGCGAACTGCGTTGGCGGCAGCAAAGGCTCCATCCACAACGGCCGCCCCGTCAAACGAGTGATCTTACCGCGATCATATCGAAGACTTGCGATCCTTTCAGCGGCTTGGCTATTGGCAAGCTGTGCATCAACTAATGTGCCAGACAATCAAGCCATTGCCCCGATGGCGGTCACCCCTTCTGCCAAAAGCGCTGAGTTGTCGGCGTATTACGCTCAAATGCAAAATGATATGCGAATGCGGGGGCTACTGCTGCAAGACGATACAAGTGCCAATGTCTCAGTGTCGTCACGCATTCTGGCCCGCAATTTTGAAACAATCGCAATGTTTGATGAATATAGAACGGTGCCCGCTGGCTTTGTACATCAAAGCACCCCTAGCCAGCTTCGCCGTTGGGGGAAACCGGTACGTATGTCGGTCGAATTCGGCGACAGCGTGCCCGTTGCCAATCGGCAATCTGATGCGCGTTTCATCGCCGACTACGCCCAACATCTTTCACAGGTTTCTGGTCATTCTGTGTCAATAACCCCGACACGCCCTAACTATTTGGTGATGGTCGTGGGCGAAGACGACAAGGCCGGCCTTGTTAATCGCGTTCGTGAATTTGTGCCCAATGTGTCCCAATCCGCCATAGACACGCTAGAGAACCTTCCTCGATCGTTATTGTGCTTAGTCTATGCATTCCCTAGCGAAACAGGCTCACTTTCCTACGGAAAGGCAATTGCCGTCATTCGTGCCGAGCATCCAACACTATTGCGACGCTCCTGCATCCATGAAGAGGTGGCGCAAGGCTTTGGATTGGCCAACGACAGCCCACAGGCACGCCCATCAATATTCAACGACGACGAGGAATTCGGATTTTTGACCAGACATGACGAAATGCTGCTAAAAATCCTTTATGATCGACGCTTGTCTGTCGGAATGACCGCTGACCAAGCGCGTCCAATCGTACAATCAATCGCCAGCGAATTGGCTGGGTAATCTCAAAAAACGGAGTGAGTGGCATGGGAATTTTCGACTTTCTGACTGGTGAATTCATTGATGTCATTCACTGGGTCGATGACACACGTGACACCATGGTTTGGCGGTTCGAACGCGAAGACCACGAGATCAAATACGGTGCAAAACTAACCGTGCGTGAAGGCCAGTCTGCCGTTTTCGTGCACGAGGGCCAGTTGGCCGATGTGTTCACGCCCGGGCTTTATATGCTTGAGACGAACAACATGCCGGTAATGACAACACTGCAACACTGGGATCACGGTTTTAAAAGCCCCTTCAAGTCGGAAATCTATTACGTCAACACCACCAGATTTACCGACCTGAAATGGGGCACGAAAAACCCAATCATGTGTCGCGATCCCGAGTTTGGCCCAGTGCGTCTTCGGGCGTTTGGAACCTACACTATTCGGGTCACTGATCCCGCCAAGTTTCTGTCCGAGATCGTCGGAACAGACGGCGAATTCACGAGCGATGAAATCAGTTTCCAAATCCGGTCGATCATCCTTTCGCGTGCCTCGGCTGCGTTGGCGGCCAGCGAAATCCCGGTACTAGACATGGCTGCGAACATGCTTGATCTCGGTAAACTGATTGCCGCACAGGTCTCGCCTCAACTAGCGGAGTATGGCCTATCGCTGCCCGAGTTCTACATCGAAAACATCAGCCTGCCGCCTGCTGTAGAACAGGCGTTGGACAAGAGAACCTCAATGGGGCTTGCTGGGGATCTCGGCAAATTTACGCAGTATTCAGCCGCCGAGGCTATGACGTCCGCGGCCCAAACCACCAACAGCGGAATGGGTGCTGGGCTGGGAATGGGTATGGGCATGGCAATGGCCAATGCAGCCACCCAAGCCGGACCTTGGGGTGCAGCACCGGTTGCACCGCCACCTCCTCCGGTCGAGCACGTTTGGCACATTGCAGAAAACGGCAAGACTACCGGCCCGTTTTCTAAAGCTGACCTTGGCAGAATGGCCGCCGACGGAAGTTTGAAACGCGAAAGCTACATCTGGACCCCAGGTCAGGACGGTTGGCTAAAGGCCGAGGACGTTACCGAGATGGCGCAGCTGTTCACAATCATGCCACCGCCCCCACCACCTGCAGGGTGATTATGGCGGATACCCTTACCCCCGTTCGGATCCTTCGCAACGGGCCACTAACTCAGTCAGAAAGCGATCGATCAGCCGAGGCTATTGCCCTTGGTCTACTAGGGGTCTGCGAACTTCCTGTTGAAGGCCTATCCGCGAACGCCACTTGGCAAAACGGAAGTGACGTATTGGTCGGGCGCGCGGCTATATCTGCTGCAATTTGCGCCAAACGGTTGATCGAAGTTCGCATTGAAGACGTGGTCTCTCATGGAAAGGCGGCGGCAGTTTCAGGTCGTCTTATAACGAATTCAGGGCCATATTTGTTCTGCCATATGATTAAGTATACCAATGCCTCAGCCAAGCATGTGGCAAGTATTGTCAGCTTTCGACACAAGGTGAGTACCAGCAAATGACAGCGCAAGAACACAAGTTTCCCTGCGATAACTGTGGTGCCGATGCGCGTTTTGATCCCGGACAGGATCAACTAATTTGCGACTATTGCGGTCACTCACAACCGCTTGACGATGACGGCCCGTGGTCTCAGCCAATGCGAGAGTTGGATTTTGAGGCCGCGATTTCGCGGGATTTGCCGGACGAGGACTACGAAGAAGCCCGCGTTGTGGACTGTCCCAATTGCGCAGCAAAGATAGAGCTCGGAAACAGCACGCACGCGGGTGAATGCCCGTTTTGCGCGACGCCTGTGGTCACCGACACAGGGGTGCATCGACACATCAAACCCAAGGGGCTTTTACCCTTTGATCTTGCCGAAGAACAAGCCCGCGCCGCGATGGGAAAATGGTTGGGGAAGCTTTGGTTTGCGCCCAATGGCCTCGATCAGTTTGCGCGAAAAGGGCGGCGAATGCAGGGCGTCTATGTCCCGTTTTGGACTTTCGATGCGCAGACCAAATCCAACTACTCTGGCCAACGCGGAACCATATATTATGTGACAAGAACCGTCCGACGCGACGGCAAAAACGTTCAGGTTCGTCAAGCCAAAACCCGTTGGCGCAGCGTTTCGGGTCGGGTTTCGCGGTTTTTTGACGATGTCCTTGTTCTGGCATCAAAGTCGCTACCGCGCGAAGACACCGATGCGCTTGCCCCGTGGGATTTGTCTGGACTAGAGCCGTACAAGCCAGAATATTTGGCTGGCTATAGCGCCGAGGCATACTCGCTCGAACTTGACGATGGGTACGAAATCGCCCGAGACCATATGGATCGCGTCATCCTGCGAGACGTGAAATTTGACATCGGTGGTGACCGCCAAAGGGTCAACAGTGTTAACACCAAGATCAGTAATGTCACCTTCAAGCACATTCTCCTGCCAGTGTGGATGGCTGCCTATAAGTTTCGCGGAGAAACCTACCGTGTGGTTATAAACGGCACCACGGGTCGCGTCAGCGGGCAGCGCCCGTATTCGGTTTGGAAGATCGCTTTCGCAGTCTTTTTCGGTATCATAATCGCAGGCGGCATTGGGTATTTCGTTGCCACCAATCCCGAGCTATTTGAGACGGTCAGCTACTAAAAGGATCCAATCATGCGCGCATTGCTGCAACGCGTTTCGAACGCAAAAGTCGAAGTTGATGGCACCCTCGTTGGGCAATGCGGAAACGGCCTAATGATCTTAGTTTGCGCGATGCAAAACGATACGCCTGAACGCGCAACGAGTTTGGCGCTCAAAATCTCAAAATTGCGGATATTTGAGGATGACGCTGGAAAAATGAACCGCTCAGTCATCGACGTTGACGGTAGCATTCTGGTCGTTAGCCAGTTCACTTTGGCCGCCGATACGAAACGCGGCAATAGGCCGGGGTTCTCAGCGGCTGCGCCACCCGCCGAAGGCGAGGCGCTGTACGAGCATTTCGCCCAGTCGCTAAAGGATTTGGGGCTGCCAGTCGAAACCGGAAAGTTTGGCGCAAATATGCAAGTTAGCCTGACAAATGACGGGCCCGTTTCGATCTGGATGGATCAAGACGAATAAACGCCATTTTGCTGATTATTCTATGTATCAATGATAGACTGTTACAAATCGTACCGTAAAGAAAGCGGATCATAAAACGCCGAGGTTTATCATGAAGTTTCACGGATATTTTCGCAGTTCATCGTCATATCGCTGCCGGATTGCGTTTAATCTGAAGGGTTTGGACTATGATTTCGTCTCGGTGCATCTGCTAAAAGACGGTGGCCAACAAAAATCTGACGCATACAAAGCCATGAACCCGCAAGGTTTGGTTCCGACGCTAGAGGTTGATGGGCAGGTTTTAACCCAATCCCCTGCGATCCTTGAATGGCTTGACGAAACCTACCCTGAACCACCACTTTTACCATCCGATCCGTTTGAACGCGCCCGAGTACGGGCATTCACTCAGATCATCGCATGCGAAATCCACCCGCTACAAAACCTGCGTGTGTTGCAGTTTCTCAAGCAAAACTACGATCAGGATCAGGAAGCCATCGCCACATGGTGCCGTCGCTGGATTGGGGACGGTCTTGAAGCCTGTGAAGCCCTGCTAGCAAAGCAGAACGACGACGCTGACTATTGTTTTGGCGATACCCCGGGAATGGCAGACGTCTATCTCATGCCTCAGGTATTTTCGGCTGCCCGTTTTGGGGTCGAAATGAAGAGTTTTCCAAATATCAACAGGATCGTCGAATACTGCAGCAAGCTTGAGGCCTTTGACCTTGCACATCCGTCCAAACAGCCGGATTCAGAAGCTTAGTGTGTTGACTTTGAAATATGGCTTTCAAGCTCAGTGATCAATTCGTCTTGATCATCTTCGCGCTGCGAAGCGACGGCATAACCACCTGTCATCCACTTGCCCAAGTCTATATCAGCACAACGTTTTGAGCAGAACGGACGAAACGCCTTTTGGCCTTCTTCGCCGCAGATTGGACAGATCATTTCAAAACCTCACTAAGTGGAACACGCTCGCGTTTGCGCTGCAGTTCAAAGTGACCAAGCGGGGTCCATCCAACCAAAGCGGTCTCCATCGGATCGCTTCGCAAAGCACCACGCAGAGCGCCCTCAAAATTCCGACGCTCTTTCTTTTGCATCGGGGCAAGATCCAAGACGATCTGTCCGCCCAGCCCGCGTGTGCGCAATTGACGGGGCAATTCTTTGGCAACCGCCAAATTGGTCTTCAACCCAGCAGCCATCGAGGTGTCATTGCCCGTGTTAACGTCCACAGCAATCAATGCCCGCGTCGGCTCAATATACATCGACCCTGAAGTGCCCAAGGAAACCTTTGCATCGGTCAAACCCTCAAGCGCGTCGAGAACTCCATGATCGTCAAACGATCCCTCCGACGTTTCCACAGTGGCTTGCTCGGTCCATTCGCGCCAAGCAACGACGTGTGGCCCATCGCCTTCCAATAGCAACTCAGGTTCGGCCCCCTCAGCCGCGCCCATCACCTGCCCCGCCAATTCGACCATCGACGCAACATCCTCGGCGATGTCATCCGTATCGGCTTCAGCGCAGCTTGAGCGCAAGATCAGACCGTATTCACAACCCTCCATCGCCTCATGAGCGATCTCCGCCAATTGATCGCGCACTTCGTCGTCTCGAATGGATCGGCTGATATTCCGGCCGGGCGCATTCGGCGTGACAATCGCGAAGCGGCTTTTGAACAAAACCTTCGAGGTCACAGGCACCGCTTTACCATCTTCAGCGTATCCAGTGACCTGAACCAACAGCGCATCGCCCGGTGCAATCCCTTTGCCATGACGCAAGAACGCTGCACCGTCAGGTGAATTCAGGATCATGCCGCCCTGCCCCTTCAAGGGACGATCGGCGATAGCTCGATAAATCGTTCCGGGTCTCGGCTTGTCCGCTTCAATCAGCAGATCATCCAAACGTCCATCGACCATCAAAGCGGCGGCTTCGCGCCCCTGAACGTGATCGAGAGCAATCAATCGGCCTTTCATGTGTTCGCTTTCATAATAGGCAATCCCGCAGCACGCAGCAAATCCGCCGTTTCCGTCAAAGGCAATCCAACCACAGCCGTAAAGCTGCCGCCGATCCATGGAATCAACGCGCCAGCTGGCCCTTGTATGCCATATCCTCCAGCTTTGCCTTTCCAGTCATTGGTCGACAAATACCAGTTAACCTCCTCATCAGACAATGCCTTCATCTTAACGTTCGTGACCACATCGCGCTGCCAAATTTTGTCTCCACGGCGCACGGCTATAGCCGTTATCACGCGGTGTCGTCGACCCGACAGCATATAGAGAAACTGTGCAGCCTCGGCCGCATCTACTGGCTTGCCAAGAATGCGGCGACCGACGGCGACCGTGGTGTCACCACAGAGCACGATGTCATCAGCATCAGCCTGAACCGCCAAGGCCTTTTCGCGCGCCAAACGGACACAATACGGGCGCGGCAGTTCGTTGCTTAAAGGGGTCTCGTCTATTTCAGGTGGGCGTATATCGTCAGCCACAACGCCAATTTGCGCCAGCAATTCCTTGCGGCGCGGACTACCTGATCCGAGAATGAGCTTCACTTATTTGAAGCGGTAATTGATCCGACCTTTAGTCAGATCATACGGCGTCATTTCCACCTGGACTTTGTCGCCAGCCAGAACACGGATGCGGTTTTTGCGCATCTTGCCTGCCGTGTGAGCGATGATTTCATGGCCGTTCTCAAGCTCGACCCGAAATGTCGCATTAGGCAGGAGTTCCTTAACAACACCGGGGAATTCGAGAGTATCTTCCTTGGCCATGTTTTCTCCATCACTAATCGACCCGCCCATATGCGGGACGCCGCCTAAATGCGCCTTTTTTTCTTAGGTTTCAAGGGCTCAATGAAACCAATCAAAAGGTTTTGAGGATTTCGCCTTAGCCAGACCACCAACTCTTCGGAAGTCGTTTGGAATCATCTGCTTAAAGACGACGGAAGCTTTCAGAGACGCTCAAGCTGCAATCGGATCAATCAGATGGGGGCCTTTTGCGCGGTTTGAATTCACTTCTGGATCAACACGATGAAAACTCAGAACGCCATCGGGCGACTCTTTCATCAAAAGGGCAGCACCTTTGCCCTCTTCACCCAGCCATTTCCCCCAATCCTGCTGCTCTAGGATCACTGGTATGCGGTGATGAATATCGGCCATGCGTCCCTCGGCCCCCGTTGTCACCATCGCACATGTCGGCGCAGCATCCGCGCCCCAGTTTTGCCAGATCCCCGCAAGCGCCATAGGCTGCTCGTCGACCCGTTGGATATACCATGGCAATCGCACTTTCCCTTCGCGCATCCATTCATAGAACCCACTGATCGGAATAATGCACCGCCGTTCCCGGCAAGCCGCCTTGAACGCAGGTTTTTCAGCAATCGTTTCGGCCCGAGCGTTTATCAATAATGGCCCATCTGTTGGGGACTTGTACCAATGCGGTAGAAATCCCCAGCGCATCGCTCCAAGTTTTCGACGTCTGTCACCAGCGCTCACAACATGAACCTGGGTCGTAGGGCAGACGTTGAAATTCGGAACGGTCGGAAGATCATTCGAAGGCACGGCATCAAACAACTGCGCCATCAAATCCGAAGGCATGTTGATCACAAATCGACCGCACATCAGCGAAAGCCTTTCCCATAACTTTTTGTGTCCCTCAAATATCCCCGCGGAAGGCATAAATGTCAAAAGGCGCGGAGGAACTCCGCGCCTTTCTTAGTTCTGTATTTGCCAGAGATTACTCAACGACAGTGATGCGGCCATCTAGATAAGCCGAATATGCACCCTGAGCCGCCATGTACTCAGCAGTTACGTCAGCCAAGTCAGGGCCGAAGTCATAAGCATTCGCGGCCGAACGGAACATTTTATATCCGTCGCCACCGTTACGAACATAGTTGTTCGAAACAACGCCGTAGGTCGCGTCCAGATCAATCGGCGCTCCGCCAACCATAACGTCTGAAACGCGGCTACCCGCTTCGTTCGCCGGCGTGACTGTGAAGCTCATACCAGCAACCTGTGGGAAACGACCCGCGCCCTCTTCCCACTGGCTCGCACCATTCTCTAGTGCCGCAACCATCACCGCACCGGTGACCTCAAAGGTCGACAGGGTGTTTTGGAATGGAAGAACCGTCAGAACTTCGCCCATGGTCACTTCGCCAGCATCGATTGAGGCACGAATACCGCCACCATTCTGGATTGCTATCGAAACGCCTTGATCAGCAACACGCGCAAGCATCGCGTCTGCAATCAGGTTACCCATCTGGCATTCACGCGCACGGCAGTTACCGCGATCTCCGTCAATTGCATCGGCAGCAGAAGCCACGACTTTCTGACGGATCTCTTCAAGCGGCGCAGCAGCCTCAGCAATGCGTGCCTTGATGGCAGCATCCTCAGTCACGGCGGCGTCCATAACGATCGGCTCGCCGGTCGCACTAATGATTTCGCCGTTATCGTCGAATACAACATCCAACTCGCCAAGATACTTGCCGTAGGCATAGGCCGAAACAAGCGCCGTGTTACCGTTCATCATTGGGTAACGGCCCGACGCACGATCAGATGTGTTCGACAAGAACGTGTTTGAGTGACCTTCAACAATAACGTCCACGCCAGTTAGATGAGGCGCAATTTCGACGTCAGTTTTGTGACCGAGGTGCGAAAGCACGATAATCTTGTTCACACCCATCTTAGTCAACATGTCAGCTTCTCGCTGAATGGCAGCCAATGGATCCGAAAAGCTGATATTGTCGCCTGGGCTAGCCAATTCGTCGGTGTCTTCAGGCGTGGCCCCGATCAGGCCGATCTTCTCTCCGTTAGCTTCGATGATCGTCGACTTTTTCAGAACACCTGCAAGCGACGGCTCATTCGAGACATCCGCGTTTGACATTAGCACTGGAAACTCAACAGCATCCATGAAGCCGCGAAGGACTTCCGGTCCGTCGTCAAATTCGTGGTTGCCGACGGTCATGCCGTCATAACCCAGATGGTTCATCATCTCGGCGGCCAGCATACCCTTATAGTAGGTGTAGAACAGCGTACCTTGGAACTGGTCACCCCCATCGACTAGAATTGAGTTGTTCGAGCGCGCCCGAGCCTCACCAATCGCGGTCACCAAACGGGCCGAGCCACCAAAGCATTTGCCTTCGTCGTTGCTCTCAGCTGAGCATCCCGAGTCGTATTTCGAAATCGGCTCGAACCTCGCGTGGAAGTCGTTCGTGTGTAAAATAGTTAGGTTGTAGTCTGCATATGCAGTCGTTGCGGCAACAGCCAATGCAGCTGCACTTGTCATCAATCGTAACATTGTTGATCCCCTGATGCGTATTTTTTGAATAGCTCAGCCTGACTCCGATGACCCTGTTGAGCCAATCTTTGCGTGAACTTGACGTCGAGGCGTGTTTGGCCGGCCCCTTGGGTCTTGATCTTTTGGCACACCCACGGCATCACGCAACCATGCTTATTTACAAGATATTTCGCGCCAACGAATGGCAAGCTTTGCAAGAACAAGGCGAGACAACAGGCGCCCCTATTGACGTCACCGACGGCTACATCCACTTCTCAACAGCGGAAACCGTACGGGAAACCGCCGCGAAGCATTTTGCAGGTGAGGATGATTTGGTCGTCCTTGCGTGCGAAACTGGGACGCTTAGTGCCGATTTGAAATGGGAGGTTTCCCGAGGGGATGCCTTGTTCCCACATCTCTATCGTCCACTAAAACTAGACGATGTGATTTGGGAAGATGAACTGCCCTTAATCGACGGTGTTCACGATTTCCCCGAGGACGTCGAATGAGCCTCTATGAAACCATTGGAATGCGCGCGCTTCGCTGCGTTGATCCTGAAGCGGCCCACGGTTTGGCGCTTACGGCGCTGAAACTGGGGCTGGTACCTTCACCTGGTGATCTGACCTCAAGTCGATTGAAGACAACACTGGCTGGTATGAAGCTTGCGAACCCACTGGGCTTGGCCGCCGGGTTTGACAAAAATGCCGACGTTTTACACCCGCTTTCCAAAAGTGGTTTTGGTTTCGTCGAAGTGGGCGCGATCACGCCCCGCCCTCAACCGGGCAACCCGAAACCCCGCTTATTTCGCTTGACCGAGGACCGCGCAGCAATCAATCGCTTTGGCTTTAACAATCAAGGTATGTCGGCTGCTGCTTCAAAGCTGGCCGCACGCCCAAAGTCTGGTGTTATTGGCTTGAACCTTGGCGCCAACAAGGACAGCGATGACAGGGCTGCCGATTTTGCGAAAGTGTTGGCCGAATGCGGCCCTCATCTGGATTTTGCTACGGTGAACGTGTCTTCTCCCAACACTGAAAAGCTACGGGATTTACAGGGCAAAGCAGCGCTCTCGGGTCTTTTGGCTGGCGTCATGGATGTACGCGAGGGCATGGAGCGAAAGATTCCTGTCTTCCTGAAAATCGCCCCTGACCTGACCGATGACGAATTGGCCGAGATCGCTGAGGTTGCCATCGAGACCGGCATCAGCGGAATTATCGCAACGAATACGACCCTCTCTCGGGATGGGCTGACTAGTGCGCATCGCAACGAAAAAGGCGGGCTTTCAGGTGCGCCATTGTTCGAAAAGTCCACTCGCGTTTTGGCGAAACTCTCGCAACTAACTGCTGAGCAGAAGTTGCCCCTTATCGGTGTCGGCGGTGTTTCGAACGCCGAGCAAGCCTACGCCAAGATCAAGGCTGGCGCGACGGCGGTTCAGATTTACACTGCCCTCGTCTACGGTGGTATGGGCTTGGTGAAAGAGATCGTCACCGGTCTAGATAAGCTGCTTGAACGCGATGGCATCGCAACTGTATCAGACGCCGTAGGAACTGGGCGAGGTGACTGGCTATGACCGAAATTTGGCACAACCCGCGTTGTTCAAAATCACGCCAAACGCTGCAGTTGTTACAAGACAATGGCGTCACGCCAAATGTGCGGCTTTATCTGGAAGACGGTCCAGATGAGGCCTCGCTGCGAGCGGTCGCGGACATGCTTGGAAGCTGTCCCGTGGAAATGATGCGGGTTAAGGAAAAGCTGTTTAAAGAGCTTGGACTTTCGAAGGATGACAGTGACGACGCATTGTTCTTGGCGATGGCTACAAACCCCTCACTGATCGAACGCCCCATTGTGTTGCACAAGGACAAGGCTGCAATCGGCCGCCCACCCGAGGCCGTTCTCGATATTTTCTAGGAAGCCGGCCTAGGACGCAGCGATGCTTCGTTCTAGCGCTGGGTATCTGACCAGTAGCGTGACCCCACGAATAATGAAGCTTACAAGCAATGCCACCCAAAGCCCGTGGTTGCCAAACGCGGGTACCAATAGCCAAACCGCTGCCACGTAAACGGCAAAACTAACCATCATCATGTTGCGCATGTCTTTGGTTCTGGTGGCCCCAATGAATACTCCATCCAACATCCACGCAAGCACGCCTACAAGTGGTGAAAATACCATATAGATCAGGTAGATCCGTGCCTCATCCCTGACTTCCTGTGCGGTTGTAAGGTAGTCGATAAGCCACCCGCCGCGAAACTGGAAGAACAGCGCAAGGGCTATGCAAAGCAATAGACCCCAAGAGCTAGCTTTCAACACTCCTGCGCGGAGATTGTTCAAATTACGAGCTCCGTACGCGGTTCCAACGAGGGCTTCTGCAGCGAAGGCAAATCCGTCCAGACCGAATGCCGTAATTTCAAGAAACTGAACCAAGTACTGATTGGCAGCAAGCGTCACATCCCCGAAGTCGGCACCCAGAAACAGAAACGAAACAAACATAGCCTGCAACAACAAAGATCGCACAAGAATATCGCTATTGACGACGGCCATGTGGATCAAACGAGCGCGATCAAAAATCCGATCTGGCTGCCACCACGTCGTGCCTTTCAACGCGGAACGGCAAAGCCACAAACCAACTAGTAGGCCCGCATATTCAGCAATCACGGTCGCGATTGCCACGCCTTCTACACCCCAGCCAAGCCCGAGAACGAACCACAAATCCAAGACGATATTTAGACCGTTCATGAAGAATTGGATCAACAGGACAGACCGCGTGCGCTCAAGTGCAATCAGCCATCCGTTCACACCATAAAGGGCGATGATCGCAGGCGCGCTCCAAACGCGGATTTGGACGTAGTCCTGCACCAACGCCTCGACCTCAACAGAGGCAGGTGCCAACTGCAAAGCACCCCAAAACAGCGGAACCTGCAATAGGATGACGGCTAGACCACCGATTCCTGCGATCAAGAACGAACGTACAAGCAAGGCTGCCACCTCGGGCTGGTTCCCAGCTCCGTTTGCCTGACTGGTAAGGCCAGTCGTGCCCATGCGGAGAAAACCGAACACCCAGTAGATCGCGGATAGAATGACAGCGCCCAATCCCACGGCCCCAATCGGTGCCGCGACACCCATTTGCCCAATGACCCCCGTGTCAACGATGCCAAGCAAAGGCACCGTGATATTGGACAAGACGATAGGTATAGCGATGTTCAAAACACGCCGATGGGTGATCGGTGCGTCAGTCATCCCGCTGCGGCATAAGAAAGTGACCATGCGCCTGTGCGAACGGCCGCGAGCGATTATCCTGCCAAGTCTCAGTGCGAACCGATGCGTAGCGCCGGCCCGAGCGCGTAACGATGGCACGCGCATAGGCATCCCGTGGCAGACCGGATCGAAGATAGTCTATTGTGAAATCAATCGTCTTTGGCATACGCGGCAATGGCGAAGTATCCGCAGGGTTGGCATCAATCACGCCGCTTTCCATATCTTGCCAGAGACTTGACCAAGCAAGCCCAACAATCGCCGTAACCTCTAACAGACCAGACGTGACCCCCCCGTGCAATGCAGGCAGCATCGGATTGCCGATTAAGTCGTCGCGAAACGGCAGCACGGCAGTCAGTTCATCGCCACGGCGATCAAAAGAGATGCCCAAATAGTTGATGTAGGGAATGTGCTCGACAAGTGATTTAAGCATCTCGTCCCGGCGTTGTTTCACCACTTGGACCGGTTCAGGTTTCTGACGGCTCATTTGGATTTTCCAACCATGAATGTACCAGTTGCAGTAGCTATAGGCGTTTTTGTGTCTGTGTCCTCGGCCACGGCACGTACAAAAGCGACGCTTCGTGTTACGTGATGGCATTCTGCGCGGGCGATAATCGTATCACCTGGCTTTGCAGCCCGCATATAGTTAATGCGCAGGTCAATCGTTGCTGTCATTCCCGATACGTCGGGATGGGACATGACCGATGCCCCACAACAAGTATCCATCAAAGCAGATATTGGCCCGCCGTGGACGACGCCTGTTTCTGGATCACCTACTAAACGCTTGTCATATGGCAAGCCAAGTGCGGCCGTCCCCTCGCCCAACTCAATAAGCTGCATGTTCAACGCATTTCCATGCGGGAGAACTTCCATAAATTGAATGGGGTTCCCAAGTTTTTTATTGTCCATTCACAAGTCCCGATCTTATCTTGTCAAATTATGTCGTTGGAAATTGTGCTCTGCAATGGCGGTTGCGGTTGCCCTTCGAAAATCGCAGACTTAACCTAACGTAACAAGGGAGAACGCATGTCAGAGGAATTGCTCAGCTTCAAAGAAATGTGCGCAAAGTTCGAAGTCACGCCAAGAACGCTACGCTACTATGAATATATCGAACTTTTGAATCCAGAGAGACAGGGACGTTCCCGGTTTTACGGAGCAAGAGAAGTAGCCCGCATGACCCTTATCTTGCGGGGACGAAAATTCGGCTTTCAGTTAGAGGAACTTCGTCAATGGCTTTTGATGTACGACCGCGAAGGAACGTCAGTACAGTATCGTACATTTACGGAAATGGCTGATCTCAAGCTTGTCGAGCTTGCAGACCAGCAAGTTCAGTTACGCGAAGCCATCGAAGATCTGGAAGAATTACGTGCGTTTACGTCCAAAGCGATGCTGCGTGACGATTGAATTTCGACGCAGCGTCACTATCTCAATCACCAAAAGTTTACGTGACGAAAGGCTTACGTCAACGTAAGGGTGATCTATGTTCCCTACAAGGAACAATCGTCACAACTACTCTGAAGCCGGAGAACTAGAGGAAGAGTATGACAGAAGAGACTAAAACAATCCGCGAAATGTGCGAAGCGTTTGAGGTCACACCTCGGACTTTGCGCTTTTACGAGGCAAAGGAATTGTTGTTCCCCATCCGTGAAGGCCAAAAACGGCTATTCACAAAACGCGACGCTGCCCGCCTAAAGCTTATTCTCCGTGGTAAGCGTTTTGGCTTTAGCCTCGAACAAATTCGCCAGTTGCTGGACATGTATAAGCGTGGCCCACAGCAACTTAATCAAATGTCAAAAACCTACGAAATTGCCCTAGATCGTCTCTCAGATATGGAACAACAGCGCGATGAGCTGAATGAAGCCATCGGCGATTTGAAAGAGCAAATTGAGTGGGGCGAAAAAACCATCGCGGAATTAAAAGACAACATCCACGACGGCGAAATCTAGTTAGTCAAAGAGAACGCAAAGATGCCTATGTACACTGCTCCAATCAAAGACATTCAATATGTCCTTCACGATGTGTTGGAAATTTCCACCAAGGAAATTGCCGGATACGACGAATTAGACCGTGATACGACCGGCGCAATCTTTGAAGAGGCCGGAAAGCTGGCCGAACAGGTTCTGGCTCCTCTAAACCAAGTCGGTGATCAGCAGGGCTGCACGCTCGAGAACGGCGTCATTACAACACCCGACGGTTTTAAAGAGGCTTTCGACACCGTCAAACATGGCGGCTGGGCTGGACTGGACTGTGATCCCGAATACGGCGGTCAAGGCATGCCCTACCTCATCGGCTCAGTTGTGAATGAGCTGTTTAGCTCTAGCAATATGGCCTTTGCTATGTACAGCGGTCTGACTCATGGCGCGTATTCTGCCATTCACGCCCACGGCTCGGATGAACAAAAACAGACATTCCTACCAAAGATGGTCAGCTGCGACTGGACGGGCACGATGAACCTGACGGAACCGCATTGCGGAACTGATCTAGGTCTGCTCCGCACAAAAGCAGTACCTCAGGGTGATGGAAGCTACAAAATCAGCGGCCAAAAAATCTTTATTTCTGCAGGTGATCACGATCTCTCGGAAAATGTCATTCACCTCGTTCTCGCGCGAATTCCTGGGGGACCTGAGGGCGTCAAGGGTATTTCCCTCTTCATCGTACCGAAGTTTACAATAAATGAAGACGGCTCCTGTGGTGCACGCAATGGCGTTTCGGTTGGAAAAATCGAAGAGAAGATGGGCATCCACGGCAACTCTACATGTGTGATGAACTTTGACGAAGCAACCGGCGTCCTTCTGGGGAAAGAACACAAAGGCATGCGTGCCATGTTCACCATGATGAACGAAGCGCGCAACGGCGTCGCAGTTCAAGGTCTCTCACAAGCTGTTCCTGCGTATCAGGAAGCCCTGCAATACGCCAAAGATCGCCTTCAAGGCCGCGATGTCACCGGCGCGAAAAACCCCGACGGCCCTGCGGACCCTTTGATCGTGCATCCTGACATCCGCCGCATGCTGATGGACCAGAAAAGCTTTATCGAAGGCGCACGCGCAACAGTGTGTTGGGCAGCAACTCTCATTGATCAAGCTCGACTTGAAGACGACGACCAAGCTGAAGCGCTTGTCTCGTTGCTAACTCCGGTTCTCAAAGGCTTCTTGACCGAACAGGGTTTCCAAATGGCCGTTCAGGCACAGCAGATCTTTGGAGGACACGGATATATCGAAGAATCCGGCGTATCGCAGTTCGTTCGCGATGCTCGCATTACAATGATCTACGAAGGCACCAATGGCGTTCAAGCACTGGACCTTGTTGGCCGGAAACTTGGTTTGAATGGCGGAAAAACCGTCATGGGCCTATTTGATACGGTCAAATCCTTCATCAAGGAAAACGAAGACGACGAGGCGCTAAAGACCGACTTCCTCGACCCGTTGAAAGCCGCCAGCAAAGACCTGCAAGCAGCTGCCATGTATTTCATGCAAACTGGAATGAAAGACCCCAACAACGCACTATCCGGCGCGACAGACTTCATGATGCTTTTTGGCCATGTCACGTTGGGGTTCATGTGGGCAAAAATGGCAAAAGCATCCTCAAATGCCCTGACGTCAGAAAGCTCTGACGCTGCGTTCCACCAGACAAAACTTGCGACAGGCCGATACTATATGGCACGCCAACTTCCGGCGACCGGCATGTATTTGGCCCGAATTCAAACGGGTGCAAATACCATAATGGATCTGCCGGAGGACCAGTTTTAATCAGGAGAGGCTTGTATGCCAAAGCGCCTTCGAATGACCCGTCGCGTAAACCTCGCGTTGTCCGAAGACGCGTGGCGGCGGCTCAAGCGCTTTGCCGCCGAGGCAGGCTTGGACGAAGGCGAAGCCCTGTCATTCTTGTTTGAAAACTTTGATTCCGTCACGGATGAAGAAACGCTTCCTCACAGGTTGCGTCTCTTTAATGCCGAACTGGAAGATCGCAAACGCTAGGATACCGACATGACGTCAACTTGGATGACCGAAGACCACCACATGCTCGCGGACATGACCTCGAAGTTCATTCAAGATGAATGGGCCCCGCACTTTGATCGCTGGCGCAAGCAGGGTGAGATGGACAAAAGCACATGGCAACAGGCTGGTGAGCTCGGCCTACTGTGCCCGTCCATTCCAGAAGAATACGGTGGTGCTGGCGGAAATTTCGGCCACGAAGCCGTCATTATGATGGAATCTGCACGCGCCAATTTGGCAAGCTGGGGCAACCCGATCCACTCGGGCATCGTAGCGCATTACATTCTGGCCTACGGGACCGAGGAGCAAAAACAACGCTGGCTACCCAAGATGGTCACTGGTGAAATCGTTACTGCTTTGGCCATGACAGAACCCTCGGGCGGTTCTGATGTTCAGAATTTAAAGACCCGCGCAATCAAGGATGGAAACGCCTATCGACTGACAGGTCAAAAGACTTTTATCACTAACGGACAACAGGCCGACCTAATCGTCGTCGCGGCAAAAACCGACACCAGCGCAGGCGCAAAGGGGATGTCGTTGATGGTCGTCGAAACCGAGAACGCCGAGGGGTTTTCGCGTGGTCGCAATCTCGAAAAAATCGGGCTGAAGGCGGCAGACACATCCGAGCTGTTCTTCGACAATGTTGAAGTTCCACCCGAAAATCTTTTGGGCGGTGAAGAAGGCCAGGGCTTCTATCAAATGATGAAGCAACTGCCTCAGGAACGCCTCATCATCGGATGTGGTGCAGTTGGCGCCATTCAAGGTGGCGTAGAGCGCACAATCGCCTATTGCAACGAACGCGAAGCTTTTGGCGGCCCGATTATCCAGTTTCAAAACACACGTTTCAAGCTGGCCGAGATGAGCACAAAACTAGCAGTTTCGCGCGCGTTTCTGGACGAATGCATAACCGAGCACAACGAAGGCAATCTAACGGTCGAAAAAGCAGCGATGGCAAAATACTGGCTGACAGATACGCAATGCGACGTGCTGGACGAATGTGTTCAACTGCATGGCGGCTACGGCTTCATGCAAGAATATGATGTCGCCGAAATGTGGACAGATGCGCGCGTACAACGGATTTACGGCGGCACAAACGAGATCATGAAAGAACTCATCTCTCGCAGCCTGATCGAGGGCAAACGCTGATGGCGATTAAACTTTACTGTTTTGGCGAAAGCGGTAACGCATACAAAGCTGCGATCGCACTCGAACTTTCTGGGTTAGAGTGGGAACCTGTGTTTGTCGATTTCTTCAATGGCGAAACTCGCACTCCCGAGTTTCGTGCCTTAAACAAAATGGGAGAAGTTCCTCTCCTTGTCGACGGCAACACTGTGATTTCTCAGTCTGGCGCCATTCAGACATACATTTCTGAAAAATCCAGAAGGTTTGGTGGCAACTCGCCCGAAGAAGCTCGCGAAGTGATGCGATGGGTGTTTTGGGACAATCACAAACTGTCCTCAACAGCCGGCCTCACACGGTTTCTGCTGAATTTCGTACCCGAGGCCAAGCGTCCTGCAGAAGTGATTGCCTTCAACCAAGGCCGGCTGAAGGGCGCGTACAAAGTTCTCAATCAGCACCTTGAAGGCCGCAATTGGATGGTTGGCGATGCCCCTACCAATGCCGACTTTTCGTGTTGTGGATACCTTTTCTACCCCGAACCCTTCGGGTTTGATCGCCAGGAATGGCCAAATATCGACCGTTGGCTATCGAACGTCCAAGCCATTGACGGCTGGAAACACCCCTATGAATTAATGCCCGGCAGCCCTGCCGATCGCGCCTGAGGAGGCAATTATGAACGAAGCATATATCTACGACGCCGTGCGAACGCCGCGCGGCAAGGGCCGCAAAGACGGCTCATTGCACGAAGTTTCAGCTGCTGGCCTAAGCGTCACGGCCTTGAATGCCATTAAAGACCGTAATGCCCTTGAGGGGCACGCCGTTGAGGACGTGATCTGGGGCAACGTGACCCAAGTCGCGGAACAGGGCGCGTGCCTTGCGCGGACAGCCGTCCTCGCATCCAATCTCGACGAAAGCATCCCCGGTGTTTCGATCAACCGCTTCTGTGCAAGTGGGCTCGAGGCCGTCAATATGGCCGCCAACCAAGTTCGTGGTGGCGCGGGCAACGCGTACATCGCAGGCGGCGTGGAAAGCATGAGCCGCACACCGATGATGTCGGACGGCGGCGCGATTGCAGTTGATCCATCGATCGCCATCGACAATTACTTTGTGCCTCAGGGTATCGGTGCAGATATCATCGCCAGTCGCTATGGTTTCACCCGTGACATGGCAGACGCGATGGCCGTTGAAAGCCAGATCCGCGCCAAGGCAGCGTGGGACGACAACCGTTTCGCCAAAACCATCGTGCCTGTGCGCGACATGAATGGCCTTACGATCCTCAACTACGACGAATTCATGCGCCCAGGCACCGACATGCAGTCGCTTGGCGCATTAAAACCAAGCTTCAAGGATCAGGGCGAGATCATGCCCGGTTTCGACAAGGTTGCGCTGCAAAAATACCCAGAGCTTGAGCGCGTGAACCACATCCACCATGCGGGCAACTCGTCGGGTATTGTCGACGGTGCTGCCGCCATCCTGATCGGTAACAAAGAGTTTGGCGAACAATACGGCCTGAAGCCTCGGGCCCGTATCAAAGCAACAGCTAAGATCGGCACTGATCCAACGATCATGCTGACGGGTCCTGTGCCCGTGACCAAGAAAATCTTGGCGGATAACGGCATGGCAATCAGCGACATCGATCTGTTTGAGGTCAACGAGGCCTTTGCCTCGGTTGTCATGTTGTTTGAGCAGGCGTTCAACGTCGACCACGCCAAGGTAAACGTCAACGGCGGCTCAATCGCGATGGGCCACCCGTTGGGCGCGACCGGTGCAATCATCCTTGGAACATTGCTGGACGAGCTAGAGCGGACCGACAAGGAAGTCGGTTTGGCAACGCTTTGCATCGGGTCCGGCATGGGCGCTGCTACGATTATTGAGAGGGTCTGATGCCCAAAATCGACCTGACAAAGTTGCCAGTGCGCACGGGTTCTATCTATCCCGCCCCTTTTGACAAAGAGGTTATCGGGCGGAGCTCAGTTCACGTTGGGGATGCTGGCGGCCTGACCCAGTTCGGGGCGAATATTGTGACATTGGCCCCTGGGTCAAAGTCTTCAATGCGCCATTGGCACACAACAGAAGACGAATTTGTGATGATGACCAGCGGCGAATGCACGCTGGTCGACGATGACGGCCCAACGCCAATGCGGGCAGGCGATTGCGCGACCTTTAAGGCAGGCGTCGAAAATGGACATCACTTTATCAATGAAACCGAAACAGATGCGCAGTTCTTAGTGGTTGGAACGTCCAACCCGAGTGAGATCGCCTATTATAGCGATTTTGATGTGAAAGTTGAACTGCATGACAAAGGGGTCTCGTTCACAAAACGCGACGGATCACCCTTGGACGGAGAAGATCTATGACTGATTTTACACTTACAAAACACGATGATGGCGTTGCGATTATCACGTGGGACTGCCCTAATAAATCGATGAATGTGGCAACATTCGAAGCGTTTGAAGAACTTGAAGTCTGCATCGATCAAGTGATCGCCGAAGACGACATTAAGGGCGCGATTATCACTTCGGGCAAACCGGATTTCGCGGGCGGAATGGATTTGAACGTTCTTGCAAAACTGCGCGATGAGGGCGGAGATGATCCGGCTGAAAACATCTTTAACGGCATCATGAAAATGCACGCTTTGCTGCGTAAAATCGAACGCGCCGGCATGGACCCGAAAACCAACAAAGGCGGCAAGCCGATTGCCTCGGCCCTGCCTGGCACGGCGATGGGTATCGGGCTTGAGCTTCCTTTGGCGACGCATCGCATCTTTGCCGCCAACAATCCGAAGGCCAAAATTGGCCTGCCAGAAATCCTCGTCGGGCTTTTCCCCGGTGCTGGCGGCACGACCCGCGTTGTGCGCAAAGTTGGTGCAATGGCGGCGGCCCCGATCTTGCTGGAAGGCAAAGCCGGCAGCCCAAAGCAGATGATGCTTCAGAAGATCGTGGATGAGGTGGTTGACGATCCAATAGTAGCAGCCCGTGAATGGGTGCTGAACGCGACCGACGCAGACATCGTCAAACCGTGGGACGCCAAGGGCTACAAAATGCCCGGCGGCACCCCTTATCACCCAGCAGGTTTCATGACTTTCGTCGGTGCCTCAGCCATGGTCAGCGGCAACACACAGGGCGTTTATCCGGCGGCCAAAGCGATGCTGTCGGCAATCTACGAAGGTGCTTTGGTACCGTTTGACACTGCGCTTAAAATCGAAGCGCGATGGTTCACTAAGGTAATCATGGATCCCGTGTCGTCGAACATGATCCGTTCATTGTTCATCAACAAGCAGGCGCTTGAAAAGGGCGCGAACCGTCCGGCCGTTTCAGACGAGCGCGTCAAAAAGGTGGGCGTTCTTGGCGCTGGTATGATGGGCGCGGGCATCGCGCTGGTATCGGCTCGAGTCGGCATCGAAGTTGTTCTAGTCGATCAAAACATCGAGGCCGCAGAGCGCGGCAAAGCCTATTCAGCATCCTACATGGACAAAGGCATCAAGCGCGGCAAAGCCACGGCTGAGAAGAAAGAGGCGCTGTTGTCTCAGATCACTGCATCCGCGGATGTGAACGATCTGGCCGAGTGCGATTTGATCGTCGAAGCCGTATTTGAAGATCCAGCAGTCAAAGCTGAGATGACCCAAAAGGTCGAAGCTGTGATCCCAACCGATTGCATTTTCGCCTCAAACACTTCGACCCTGCCGATCACCGAATTGGCCAAAGCGTCAAGTCGCCCTGAGCAGTTCATCGGCATCCACTTCTTCTCGCCCGTCGAGAAAATGATGCTGGTCGAGATCATCAAAGGTAAAGAAACCGGCGACCGCGCGGTTGCCAAGGCACTCGACTTTGTGCGTCAGATCCGCAAGACGCCAATCGTTGTGAACGACGCGCGGTTCTTCTACGCGAACCGTTGCATCATCCCATACATCAACGAAGGCATTCGCATGATCGGCGAGGGCGTCAACCCCGCACTGATCGAAAACGCAGCCCGTCAGTTGGGCTTCCCAGTGGGGCCTTTGCAGTTGGTTGATGAAACCTCAATCGAGCTGGGCGTGAAGATCGCCAAAGCCACCAAAGCCGCTATGGGCGACACCTATCCAGACGGCGCTGTGGACGAAGTTATCTTTGCCATGGCTGATCTTGGGCGTATGGGCCGCAAAATCTCGGCTGGCTTTTATGACTACGACGAAAAGGGCAAGCGCACCGGTCTTTGGGATGGTCTGGACGACAAGTTCCCAGTGTCGGACGACCAGCCTGACTTTATCGACGTGCAGCATCGCCTGATGTTCTCGCAAACGTTGGAAGCCGCGCGCGCATTGGAAGAAGGCGTTCTGGAAGACATCCGCGAAGGCGACGTCGGCGCGATCCTTGGCTGGGGCTTTGCGCCTTGGTCTGGCGGTCCGTTTAGCTGGCTCGACATGCTGGGCGCACCTTATGCAGCCGAGCGGTGTGATCAGCTAACCGAAGCTTTTGGCGACCGGTTCAAATGTCCTGAATTGCTGCGTGAAATGGCAGGCAAAAGCCAGACGTTCTACAAGCGGTTCGGCGAAAAAGGTGAAGCCGCCTGATAGCTAAAAGGGTGCGCAATAAATGCGCACCCTACTTTTCAAAACGATATCCAAATCGCGCGACATCCTCGGCATACATCTGCCCGACCAATTCAGCATCTACATCCGAATAATACCCCCGCCAGTCCGCATTCCTATCGGATCGGTTCACATGTGGAATATTGAGCTTAAACCCAAGGTGTGCCTCAAATGGGTGAATGTCCTCGGCCAACGCTTCTAGCCGTACAAAACAGGTCGTGGCCTCATGTCCCGCAACATAGCCTCCGTAGCTTTCCGCTGATTGCACAGCCAAGGTCTCAGGATGATTCAGGAATCCCGAGAAGCCATGTGACTTGGCCAGTTCAACAGCGCTGTGATCAAACGTCTGATCCCTGAGCCAGTGATAGTAGCTGACCATCCGATCCCACGGATTGCGCACCAATGTCACAACGAAATAGCCGCCCAAATTTATCAGCCCGTCCAACTCTGCCAAGGTCGAATGCTTGCGCAGTTTGCGATCCCCGGCCCAAGCTTTGGCCTTGGCACGGCGCTTCACCGCCTTGGGCGTGTCGCCAATCAGGATATCATCCGCCATCGCGCGATTTTCTAACGCCAAGCTTAGTGCGGTCCCTCCGGTCTTGGGGATGTGCACGAAAATGTATTTGCGGCCATGCGAAATAATCATGCCCCAGAGGCTACCCTAGGCAGACGGCGAGCGGAAGGCGATGATGATCCCTGCAAGGGCGATCAGAACAATCCCAACCGCCTCGGACCCGGAAACCCCCTGCCCCCAGAGCAAAAACGCGAACAACGGCCCGAATATGAATACCGAGTATTCAAAGACAGCCGCATAGGTTGCCTCGGCTGCTTGATAGGCCCTGACGATAAAGAAGACGCCGATTGTCGATCCAACGGTCTGCGCCAAAACGATCCACATCACGGGTGACATGTCCCATACCCAACTGCGCAACAAAAACCCATCGGCACCGATGGGCACAAAAGGATCAACGACCCACAGCCCAATCATCGCAACCACCGCGTAGACGCCTTGCATGACATACATGCTCCAAACCATCGTCAACGTGGATTCTTCCGCACATAATTCGCGGGTTGCAACGACACCAAAGGCGTAGAACACCCCTGCCGCCAGAGGCAGAAAGCTGGCCCAGCCCATCGTTGAAAAGCTAGCCCCCGTCACCACGACAATACCGGCAAACCCAACCAAAACAGCGATGATCCGCCATTTTCCGACTGGCTTTTTAAGCAAAAATACCGAGATCAAAAGCACAAAGATCGGCGAAGTGAATAGGCCCGCAAGAGCCTGCGAAATTGGCACAAACGCGAGCGAACCGAAATAAAATACCATTGCCATAGCAACCAGTGCTCCGCGTGTCATCACGCGCCATAACTGCTTGGGATATATCGTTCCCAACCCGATCCGCGACATCAAATAGATCAGTGGAAAGGTCATGAACATACGAACGAGAAAGAACTGCCAAAGACCTATATAATCGGCCATCTGCCCAACGAAATTATCGACCAGCCCGATGACGATCATTCCGATCAACATCCACTGTCCGGCAAGAAGGGGATTATTCTGCTGCTGCGGTCTCATAATGACCGTCCAATGCCGTAATTACACAGACTTGTTCTGTCTTCTTAGCGACACTAAAAGGAAATTATATTGCCGTTTTGGGAGGATGCGCAAATGGGATGGATGGCTGACGAAACAGGCCTAGGCAAAAACGACGCGAACTTTGTTTCGCTGACACCTTTGTCCTATCTAAAACGGGCCGCATTGGTCTTTCCTGACCAGATGGCCGTCGTTTATGGCGCCCATCGTAAAACCTACGGCGAGTATCACGCACGCGTAAGTCAATTGGCCTCGGGTTTACAAAAGATCGGTGTAAAGTCTGGCGACGTTGTGGCCACTCTGATACCGAACCTTCCTCCGCAAGCCGAAGCGCATTTCGGAGTGCCAGCCTGCGGTGCGGTCTTGAACACCATCAACACTCGTCTCGACGTTGACACGGTCACCTACATTTTCAGCCACGGCGAAGCTAAGGTCGTCATGGCGGACCCTCAGTTCTTGCAGCTTGCAAAAGACGCTATCGCCCAGATGGACGGGCCTGCCCCGACATTGATTGAGGTTGCCGATGACTTTGCAGGCTTCCCCGCTTCGGGCGAGCATATGACCTATGAGCAGCTCTTGGCGTCTGGCGACCCCGAGTTTGACTGGGTTATGCCGCAGGATGAATGGGAAAGCCTTGCCCTGAACTATACATCCGGCACAACAGGGCGACCCAAAGGCGTCGTCTACCACCACCGTGGTGCCTATTTGATGACGATGGGCACGGTCGTTAGCTGGCGCATGGTCATGAACCCCGTTTATCTGGCAATCGTTCCGTTATTCCATTGCAACAACTGGAACCACACATGGTTGATGCCTTTGATCGGCGGCACTTGGGTTGGTTGCAGGGACGTGTCGGCTGCCAATATCTACAACGCTGTCGCCGACGAAGGCGTCACCCATTTTGGTGGCGCGCCCATCGTCCTTAACCTGCTGGTCAACGCGACCGATGAAGAACGCCGCGATCTAACCAAAACGGTCGAGGTTTTCACCGCTGGCGCCCCACCCGCCCCTGCAACGCTTGAGAAGATGGGGAAACTCGGTTTCAACGTCACACAGGTTTATGGCCTGACGGAAACCTATGGACACATCACTGAATGCCTGTGGAATAACGATTGGAACGACCTGCCAGCTGATGAGCAGTCCGCAATCAAGGCACAACAAGGCGTGTCTATGCCGATGATGGAGCATTGCACCGTCATGGACGAAGCAATGGTTCAAACCCCAATGGATGGCAAAACCCAAGGCGAGATTGTTGTGCGCGGCAATACGGTGATGAAGGGATATCTAAAGAATCCAGAGGCCACGGCCGAGTCTTTCAAAGGCGGGTTTTTCCACTCTGGCGACATCGCGATCCAGCATCCAAACGGCTACATTCAGATCGCCGACCGCGCCAAAGACATCATCATTTCTGGTGGTGAAAACATCTCGTCAGTTGAGGTTGAAGGCGTTCTCATGGCGCATCCTGACATCAACCTTTGTGCCGTGGTCGCAAAGCCCGATGATAAATGGGGCGAAGTACCCTGTGCCTTCGTCGAGCTCAAAGCTGGCGCTACGTCTGACGGCGACGCGCTGATCGCATTCGCCCGTGCAAAATTGGCTGGCTTTAAAACACCCAAGCAGGTTGTGTTTCAGGAGCTACCGAAGACATCGACTGGCAAGATCCAAAAATTCGAACTGCGCAAGATCGCCAAAGACCTTTAAGCGCATACAAGAATTGTTCCGCGCCTTGCTCCGTGATATTTGTCACGAAACAATAATGGCAGAGCAGCTGAACGCATGACCGCGCTAAAAGAATTTGAAAAGATCGAAGCTGTCGGCATCTGGCGTGCGGATGCAGAGGCTCAACGCCGTGACGTGATTGTTACCTTGGGCGATGCGTCTTTGACGATCTTTGACATGAAGGATCGCGTGCAAGCGCACTGGTCCATTCCTGCAATCGCGCGTGAAAATCCAGGGCATATGCCCGCGATATTCCATCCTGACGGTGATCCCAATGAAACGCTTGAGTTGGGTGACGAATCCGACGTCATGGTCGAGGCCATTGAAAAGCTGCGCAAAGCCGTCGCAAAGCGGCGTCCCCACCCGGGTCGCCTGCGCCTAACGTCGGCGGCCGTAATTACGGCAAGCGTCGCAGCTCTGGGCGTGTTTTGGCTGCCCGATGCAGTGCGCAAACAAACCCTGACCGCCTTGCCTGAAGTCAAGCAACACCAGATCGGTGCACAAATCACCAAGGCGGCTGAGCGCTTCACGTCGACTGCATGTCATGCGCCCTCACCGGACAGGGCGCTTAAGAAAATTGCGCGCCGTCTGTTTCCGGAAACTTCGACTTCGATCTTTGTGGTTGGGGATGGCTTGACCGATGCACTTGCCCTGCCGGGCAATCACTATCTTGTCGGCAAAGCCTTGGTTGAGGACTATGAGACCCCCGAAGTCTTGGCGGGTTACCTTCTGGCTGCTTCAGCCCTTTCCGGTGGACAAGAAACCTTAATTCAAGCCGTCCTGTCCGAGGCCAAGCTGCTTGAGAACCTCAAACTGCTCACCACCGGAGATTTACCCCAAAGCGTTGCAGACAGATACGCCGAGACGGCCTTGGCTGCTGAACGCACACCAGTGACTGACAGTTCTTTGATGGAGCATTTCAACGAAGCGCGTGTTTCATCGCGTGCTTACGCGTTGGCCGTTGATGTTACGGGTGAGACCACATTGGGCCTGATCGAAGCTGACCCAATGGCAGGAAAAAACCCACCCGCGATCCTAACGGACGGCGAATGGGTTGCTTTGCAAGGTATCTGCGAAAACTAAACTTAGCGAATGAACGCGTCTGAATATCCGCTGCTGCGAAGATGGCTAAGCGCCGATCGTGCATCCGAGGCCGAGAATGGGCCTGCCATGACAACCTGTACCGAGCCTGCATCCTGAACAACCGCACCCATACCCATTTGGCTTAGCAGTGAAATGTTTTTGCTGACGTTGTCGGCGCTACCGAACGCTCCGATTTGGATGAAGGCGCCCGCGCTACCAGGGGCCAATTCTTTTGACGACATCCAAGGGATCACGCTGCGTATCGAATTGCCAAAGCCACCAGAAACACGTTGCACGCGCGATGAGCCTGCGACCAACTGGCGTGGAATGGTCTGCGTCCACACTTGGTTCATAGACGCATCACCCGACGAAGACTGAGGGCCTCGTTGCATGTTGATCCGTCCATCGTCCCAAGCTTGCTTATAGCCGCCGGGAACACCGGTGCGAGAGTTTGGAATGCCAATCGACAAAGTTGAAGACGTACCTGATGTGCGCACATAGTTGGTAGCATTCGTACCGGTCGAATAACTCGGTGAAACCGATGTCGAAGCTGTGGTCGCTGCAAAGCCACCGTCACCGACGTAAATGTCGTTCACAACTTGGCCGGGAACATTACGCGGCACTGAGTTTGAAGAGGCGCTGCCAGTCGAAACATAGCTGGTAGTTCCTGACGACCCATAATTGGTGCTGCCACCAACGAAAATGTCATTCACAACATTGGGGTCGCTCGACGCCGTAACGGTTCTAACCGAACTTGCCGCTGGCATTGGCGTAGGCGTTGGTTCAGCCATCACGGTCGGCGCTGTCACGGTCGGTTCCGCGACGGGCGCGTTCAATGCTGCCAATTGTTGCGCTGTAAATGTTGGTTCAAAGCCACAAACGGGCTTTCTGTCACGTGTTACGCGGGGCACCCAGTTGATTGCACCGTCTACCCCAGCGCGAATGAATACACATCCGTTGCTGTCCACATACTCACGTCCCTCATACGATACCGGAGGATATTCAGCTGGTTCGATCAGCATAGACTGACCAACTGCACTAATTGCCCAAACTCCTGCTAACGCAAGAAGACCACCGGCGACGACTGCTCTGGTTTTCATTATTGTTCGTCCCCACAATATGTGGGGGCAAAATGCCCTAATTAGCCGAATCTGTAAAGAGTCTTGCCCTATGTGGTGCCGTAAATGCGATCTCCCGCATCACCGAGCCCCGGAACAATGTATCCTATGTCATTTAGGCACTCATCAATCGACCCTGTAACGATGGCCACATCGGGGTGCGCTTCCTGCATTCTGGCGATCCCTTCAGGGGCCGCCAACAGGCACATAAAGCGGATATTTTTGGCACCCGATTTCTTTAGAAGATCGATCGCAGCAACCGATGAATTTCCTGTCGCAAGCATGGGGTCAACGGCAATAACCAAACGCTCTTCAAGGGCCTTTGGGACCTTATAATAATACTCAACGGGCTTCAGAGTCTCTTCGTCGCGATACAGGCCGACGAAGCCAACACGGGCTGTCGGGATCAGTTCTAGAACGCCGTCCATAAGACCATTTCCAGCCCGCAATATTGAGATTAGCGCCAGCTTGCGCCCCTCAAGAATTGGCGCTTCCATACCGCCCATCGGAGTTTCGATATGATGTGTTGTCAGCGGCATCTCACGGGTAATTTCATAGGCCAACAATTGGCTGATCTCTTTGAGCAACTGCCGGAACAATGGCGTCGGAGTCGATTTGTCGCGCATGATGCTTAACTTATGCTGAACTAGCGGGTGGGTTACTTCGATAACTGGGGCATTCATTGGGCATCTATCCTTTTCAATATTTCTATGCGCGTTTCTTCGTTACAAAACGCTGACATAGCCGAAGTTGTGGCGAGGTCGATAAACCGATCCTCATCCCAACCAAATGTAGAGGCCAAACCTTCGTATTCGCTTGTCATGGTCGAGTGAAAAAACGGTGGGTCATCCGTTGACACAGTGACAGCCACACCTGCTTCTGCCAGTTGATGAACAGGGTGTTCTAGCAGAGATTTGTACACACCTAGCGAAACATTTGAGCCTGGGCAGACTTCTAGCACAATGCCGCGGTCAATCATCTCTTTGACCAACTGGGGATCGCTTGCACAACGCACGCCATGACCGATGCGTTCTGCGCCAATTGCGATCGCGTCGCGCACTTCTTGCGGTCCACGCCATTCACCCGCGTGTGTCGTCAGGCGTAACCCAGCCTCTTTTGCCATGTCGAAACTATAAGCGTAGTCGCTTTGGTGACCGACATTTTCATCCCCACCCATGCCAAACCCGACGATCCAATCGCCCGCAGTTTCTGCCGCACATGTCGCGGCTTGTTTCGCCTGTTCTGGTCCCAAGTGGCGAACACAGGTCACGATACCACGCATCTTAATCCCGTATTCAGCCTCTGCCCTATCAGCGCCATCCTGCATTGCATGCAAATACTCGCGCCACGCCCCAAGGTCGGCGCCACCACAGAAATCAGGTGAAACAAACATTTCGGTGTAGATCACACCATGATTGGCACTTTCGGCCAACACCGCTTCGATTAAACGGCGAAAATCGTCGGGGGATTGTAAAACTTCAGTCGCGGCCTCGTAGACCCGCAAGAAGTCGACAAAGTCCCTAAAAATATAGCTACCATCCTCGTGAAACACGCCACTAAGATTGACGTCTTTCTCTTGTCCAAGACGCCGAATGAACGCAGGAGGGGCCGCGCCTTCCAAATGGAGATGGAGTTCCACCTTCGGCAATTGCTGCAAGCTCATAGAAAATCCCTCCCCGGACCCTGAGCGGGTATTCCCAGATGCGCTGCTATGCCTGCAGCTACGTCCGAAAACCCGATGAGACCACCGCTACCAGTTCCTGCACCGTGAACCAAGACTGGCACGCGTTCGCGCGTATGGTCTGTTCCGGTCCAAGTGGGGTCGTTGCCGTGATCCGCAGTAATAACCAACAAATCACCCTCACGTAGATTGGCCAGCACGTCGCCCAGTTCGCGGTCAAACCACTCAAGCGCGCGCGCGTATCCACTAACGTCCCGCCGATGTCCGTACTCGCTGTCAAACTCCACGAAGTTGGCGAAAGTTAAGCTTCCTTCTGTGGCAGTCGATACACAGGCCTTCAAAGCCTTCATCAAGTCAGCGTCGCGCCCCTTCACCACATCCGTGATGCCTCGGCCCGAAAAAATGTCACCGATTTTCCCAATCGCATGCACCATGCGCCCTGCATCATGCACCCAGTCACAAAGCGTCGGCGACGGCGGATCAATGGCAAAATCCTTACGGTTCGCAGTGCGTTTGAAGGCGCCTACTTCCCCCGTGAATGGTCGCGCGATCACGCGCCCCACTTTCATGCCATGCAACAACGGTGCAACCGCCTTGCACAGGTCCAACAAGCGGTCCAACCCAAAGGCTTCCTCATGCGCCGCGATCTGCAAAACCGAGTCCACTGACGTGTAACAAATCGGATAACCGGTTCGCAGGTGCTCAGCCCCCAAGCGTTCAATCACTTCGGTCCCCGAAGCATGCTCATTGCCCAATATCCCGTCGGTTCCGGCAGCCTTGCACAGCGCTTCGGTCACAATATCAGGAAACGCGGGCGTTTCATTCGGGAAATAGTGCCAATCCCAAGGCACCGGCACGCCTGCCAACTCCCAATGGCCCGAGGGCGTGTCTTTGCCCTTGCTAACTTCGGTCGCCGCCGACCAATGACCCGTTGGATCAGGGTGCCCGCCCGCCAAGGTGTCGTCGCTCGCCAAGCTAACCGCTTTCGCTAGCCCAAGGCCAACAAGGTTGGGCATCTTCAACGGTCCACTGCGACCATCCTGCGCCAAACCATCAGCACAGACCTGCGCAATATGCGCGACTGTGTTCGCACCTGTGTCGGGCACATCGCCGTTGAAATAGCTTCCAGCATCAGGCGCGCCGCCTATTCCGACAGAGTCCATTACAATCAAAAACGCGCGTGCCATTATTCGACCTTTTCCAAAACAAGCGGTTGAGGTTCTGCGCCGCCTTCGCCCACAACCACACTTGCGCGTAATACCGCCTCGGCACGATCAGCCGAGGCCTCATTCGCCGCGTGGATCACGCATATCGGCTGCCCTGTCTCGACGCGTTGACCAAGTGACAGAAAATCAGACAAGCCAACCGATGGATCAACCTGATCCGTTTCAACTTTTCGCCCTCCACCCATTTCAACAACGGCAAACCCAATCGCAACGCCGTCAATGGACTGAAGACTACCGGCTTGCTCGGCCACAAACGCCCGCTGTAGTGGCGCGCACGGTAAAGTGTCTGCGTTCAACGCATCCTGCGCACCCAAAGCTGCACTCATCTGCGCAAAAACTTCGGCTGCGTGCCCGCTTGCAATCGCATCTCGCACCCGTTTTCCGCCTTCATCGACTGTCTCAGATATACCACCAGCAACTAGCGTTTGCCCCGCCAGTTCAACCGTCAGTTCTAGCAGTCGGCCCTGTTTATTGTCGCAAAGAACCGCCAAAACCTCTTGGACTTCCAAAGCATTCCCCAACGAATGAGCCAATGGTTGGTCCATGTCAGTAATCAATGCAGTCGTCCGACAGCCGGCAAGATTTGCCGTGTCCACCAATGCCCGCGCAAGTTTACGTGCGTCAGCCACCGACCGCATAAACGCTCCTGATCCGCATTTGACGTCCAGCACCAATGCCTCAAGTCCGGCGGCCAGTTTCTTACTGAGTATCGACGCGGTGATAAGGTCGACAGACTCAACCGTCGCAGACACGTCTCTGATCGCATAAAGACGCCGATCCGCAGGCGCTATGTCGCCTGTCGCGCTAACAATCGCACAGCCGATTTCAGTCACCACTTTTCGGAATACATCCTCGGGCTGTTTTGTTTGATAGCCCGAGATCGCCTCAAGCTTATCCAGAGTTCCGCCCGTATGCCCCAGTCCACGGCCGGAAATCATTGGGACATACGCCCCACAAGCCGCCAAAGCAGGCGCTAGGATCAGCGACACACAATCGCCTAAACCGCCCGTTGAATGTTTGTCGACGATTGGCCCATTCAGGTCCCATTGCAAAACGTCGCCACTGTCACGCATCCCAAGCGTTAGGTGTGCCCGCCCCTCATCGCCCAGCCCATTCAGGCAAACTGCCATGGCAAAAGCACCGGCCTGTGCATCGCTGACAGCCCCGTCCGCTAACCCGCGTGAGAACCAACGAAGCATATCTTCCGAAAGAACTTCGCCGTTACGAAGGCTTGCGATTATGGCGCGCGCATCCATCAAACGGTTTTCATATGCTCCGGCGTAAAGGCGCCAGGCAACAAATCACGCACCGCGACCGTGACGGCCATGCCTTCAAGATTGGACATCGTGACTGCAACATCACCCTTCGAAAACTCAGCCAATTTCTGACGGCACCCACCACAAGGCGTCACAGGCTCGGGACTGTCCGCAATCACATAAACCTCGGTGATTTCACTTTCGCCCGCGGCAATCATCGCGGCGATTGCACCGGCCTCGGCGCAGGTGCCTTCGGGATAAGCCACGTTTTCCACGTTGCAACCCGAGAACACTTGGCCGCCGGCGCTTTTGATCGCGGCCCCGACTTTGAAATGAGAATACGGTGCGTAAGCTTTCTCGCGTACTTCACGTGCTGACTTCGCTAAATCCATGGATGAAACCCTTTCTCTGTTTCGACACTGTTGCCCTGCTTTGCAGAGGACGCAAGACATACGCAGGGAAACCCTTGGTATATGTCTTTCAAAATGTTAGCGACAAACACGGGGTTTTGTTATCGCCACAAATAGTTTAACGCTAAACTATAATATTTTGGAGCCTGAGATGTCGGACAATCACAACGAAACTTTGCGCCAATCAGCGCTGTTTTATCACGAACATCCCAAGCCCGGAAAACTGGAAATTCGCGCGACTAAGCCGATGGATAATGGTCGCGACTTGTCGCGTGCTTACTCGCCAGGGGTAGCTGAAGCTTGCTTAGAGATTAAGGAAGACCCTGAAAACGCAGCGAAATACACCACACGAGGAAACCTTGTGGCCGTGGTTTCGAACGGAACAGCGGTGCTGGGTCTTGGCAATATCGGCGCCTTAGCATCAAAACCCGTAATGGAAGGCAAGGCCGTCCTGTTCAAAAAATTTGCCAACATCGATTGCTTTGATATCGAGGTAAACGAAAGCGATCCCGAAAAACTGGCCGACATTGTTTGCGCCCTTGAACCAACTTTTGGGGCCATCAATCTTGAAGATATCAAAGCCCCCGATTGTTTTATCGTGGAAAAAATTTGTCGCGAGCGGATGAACATTCCAGTCTTTCATGATGATCAGCACGGCACTGCAATCGTTGTTGGGGCCGCTGCAACCAACGCACTTCACGTAGCAGGTAAGTCTTTTGAAGACATCAAAATCGTCTCAACAGGCGGCGGCGCTGCAGGTATTGCTTGCCTTAACATGCTGTTGAAACTTGGCGTCAAACGCGAAAATGTTTGGCTCTGCGATGTTCATGGCCTCGTCTATCAAGGCCGTGAGTTGGACATGAACCCGCAAAAAGCGGCCTTTGCCCAGTCAACGGATCTGCGCACCTTGGATGATGTGATCGACCACGCGGATATGTTCCTTGGGCTATCTGGACCAAACGTTCTCAAACCCGAGATGGTGTCCAAGATGACCGCTCAGCCGATCATCTTTGCGCTCGCCAACCCAAACCCCGAAATCATGCCGGAAGACGCGCGCAGTGTTGCCCCTGATGCAATCATCGCCACCGGCCGCAGTGATTTTCCCAACCAAGTGAACAACGTCCTCTGCTTTCCATTTATCTTCCGCGGGGCACTGGACGTTGGAGCGGTTGAAATCAACGATGCCATGCAGATCGCCTGCGTCGAAGGCATCGCTGAGCTTGCCCGCGCCACAACCAGCGCCGAGGCAGCAGCCGCCTACCAAGGTGAACGTCTGACGTTTGGCGTCGACTACTTGATCCCAAAACCCTTTGACCCCCGTCTTTCAGGCGTGGTTTCAACCGCGGTTGCCAAGGCCGCCATTGAAAGCGGTGTCGCCAAACGTCCTGTCGAAGACATTGAAGAATACAAGTCCAGCCTCGAGGCTTCGGTCTACAAATCTGCGCTCTTAATGCGCCCCGTTTTTGAGGCCGCGACGAAGGTCAGTCGCCGCATCGTTTTTGCCGAAGGTGAAGACGAACGCGTGCTTCGAACCGCTCAGGCTATTCTAGAGGAAACCACCGAGACCCCGATCCTTATTGGTCGTCCGGATGTCATCCAAAAACGGTGCGAGCGATTGGGCCTTAACATCCGCCCCGATCAAGATTTTAAAATCGTAAACCCCGAAAACGACCCGCGTTATCGCGACTATTGGGGCAGCTATCACGAAATCATGTGCCGCCGTGGGGTCACCCCCGATCTTGCCCAGACCATCATGCGCACCAATACCACCGCAATCGCTGCCGTAATGGTTCATCGCGGTGAAGCCGACAGCATGATCTGTGGCGCATTTGGTGAATATCGCTGGCATTTGAACTACGTGAGCCAAGTGCTTGGCACCTCAGTTCACCGCCCGCAGGGCGCTCTTACCCTGATGATCCTAGAAGATGGCCCTCTTTTCATCGCAGACACGCATGTACACGATCTTCCCAACGCCGAGCAGTTGGCACAAACCGCCTGCGGAGCAGCGCGACACATCCGCCGCTTTGGTGTCGAACCCAACATCGCTTTTTGCTCACAGTCTCAATTTGGCAACCAAGGTGAAGGTTCCGGCAAACGCCTTCGCGGGGCAATCTCGATCTTAGACGAACAACAGCGTGATTTCTGCTACGAAGGCGAAATGAACGTAGATGCGGCGATGGACGCGGAATTGCGTGATCGTCTTTTGCCCGGCAATCGGATGCAAGGGTCGGCCAACACGCTAATTTTTGGACACGCGGACGCAGCCTCTGCAGTGCGAAACATTCTAAAAGTGCGCGGCGCATTGGCGGTGGGTCCGATCCTGATGGGTATGGGAAACCGCGCGCACATCGTGACACCATCCATCACCGCACGCGGATTACTAAATATGGCCGCCATCGCTGGAACACCGGTAAACGAATACGGTTAAGCTAACGCCGTACTTGGCAGAAGGTCAGCCAGTTTGATTGGCCAAGCGATAGGTCGCAAGTTTGCAAAGTCCTCTTCGCTTACCAATTCCACAGGTCCACATTCTCGGGTTTGCAAATATTTGCAGCCTGATTTAGCGAATTTCTGCAAATATCTTGCGATATTCTGCCACCCCCATCGCTCGGGGCTTGTCACAGCGTCCAAGTCACGCCTAACTCCCTTTCAAATGAGATGAAGGAACGTGATATGGCATATAAAGACGTCTACGAAGGCTGGAAATCCGACCCCGAAGCCCACTGGATGAAAGCGGCCGAGGCCATTTCATGGGACCGCGCACCGACCAAAGCGCTTTTTGACGACAACGCCCCTATCTACGAGTGGTATAGCGATGCGATGGTCAACACTTGCTACAACGCCGTTGACCGTCATGTCGAAAATGGTCGTGCTGATCAAACCGCGATCATCTACGACAGCCCAATCACCGGTAAGAAAGACAAAATCTCATACGCTGAACTGAAAGATAAAGTTGCTGGCGTCGCAGGGGCGTTGGTTGCCAAAGGCGTCACCAAGGGTGACCGCGTCATCATCTACATGCCCATGGTTCCCGAAGCCTTAGTTGCCATGCTTGCCTGTTCGCGCATCGGCGCTGTTCACTCGGTGGTGTTTGGCGGCTTTGCGTCAAACGAATTGGCGGTTCGCATCGATGACGCAACCCCAAAAGCCATCATTGCCGCATCCTGCGGCCTCGAACCGGGACGTGTCGTTAAATACAAGCCCTTGATCGACGGTGCGATTGAACTTTCTGACCACAAGCCCGACTTTACCCTGATCCTTCAGCGCGAAGAGCACACTTGCGAGCTAATCGAAGGTCGTGACTTCGATTGGAACGAGGCACAAATCGGCGTGACCCCTGCTGAATGTGTCCCCGTCGAAGGCAATCACCCCGCTTATATTCTCTACACCTCAGGCACCACCGGCCAACCCAAAGGCGTTATTCGCGCCACCGCAGGCCATTTGGTCGCCCTGAATTGGACAATGAAGAACATCTATAACGTCGATCCCGGCGATGTTTTCTGGGCCGCATCCGATGTCGGCTGGGTCGTTGGTCACAGCTACATTTGTTACGGTCCCTTGATCCACGGCAACACAACGGTCGTTTTCGAAGGCAAACCAATTGGCACGCCAGACGCAGGCACCTTTTGGCGCGTCATCGAAGAACACAACGTGCGCTCGTTTTTCACAGCCCCAACGGCATTCCGCGCCATCAAACGCGAAGACCCAAAAGGCGAGTTCGTCAAAAAATACGACCTCTCTGGTTTGCGCGCCCTTTACCTTGCTGGCGAACGCGCGGATCCCGACACCATCATCTGGGCACAAAGCCAACTCGGGGTGCCCGTGATCGACCATTGGTGGCAAACCGAACTTGGCTACGCAGCAGTCTGCAACCCCACAGGCATTGAGCTTCTTGACGTCAAAATCGGCTCGCCTTCGGTTTCGATGCCGGGTTACGACTTCAAGATCGTTGACGACGAGGGCAATGAACTCCCCCGCGGGGAGCTTGGGGCCATTGTCACACCCCTGCCCCTACCGCCCGGCACGTTCCCGAACCTTTGGAACGCAGAAGATCGCTTTAAGAAAAGCTATCTGAACACCTTCCCCGGCTTCTATGAAACAGGCGACGCAGGCATCATTGACGAAGATGGCTATCTCTACATCATGGCGCGCACGGATGACGTTATCAACGTCGCCGGCCATCGCCTGTCGACTGGCGCAATGGAGGAAGTCCTGGCCAACCACCCCGACGTCGCAGAATGCGCTGTTATCGGCGTCACAGATGAACTCAAAGGCCAATTACCGATGGGATTCCTCTGCTTGACCAGCGGCGTGGACCGCCCGCATGGCGAAATCGTGGCCGAAAGCATCAAGATGGTGCGCAACGATATTGGGCCCGTCGCCGCGTTCAAACTGGCCGTCGTAGTAGATCGCCTGCCCAAGACTCGCTCGGGCAAAATCCTTCGCGCGACGATGGTCAAAATCGCCGATAGCAAAGAGTTCAAAATGCCTGCAACCATCGATGACCCCGCCATTCTGGACGAGATCAAAGAAGCGTTGCAAACCATCGGCTACGCCAAATAATCCATGACTAGGGCGGCTTCGGCCGCCTTTTTCATTTCTCCTTTATCTTGCCAAAAATACCTCGGAGCGCGAGGCAGAGCCTCGCTTGATTCCATAGCTATCACGCAAAAGGTTTCCATTTTGTTCTCATGCGCCGTAAATTGGCGAAATGAATCACCTACCCCCGCAAATTGCTGATTGGTTCACGGCCAAAGGCTGGTCCCCGCACCCACATCAGCTGGATTTGCTGGCGCAAAAAGATCTTCCCGCTCAGCTCCTTATTGCCCCCACTGGTGGCGGAAAAACTCTTGCGGGTTTTCTGCCGACCCTCACGGAACTCGCTGAACCGCACGCCGGCCTGCACACACTCTACATATCACCGCTGAAAGCCCTCGCCGCTGATATTCGGCGCAACCTTCAGACTCCGATCGACGAAATTGGCCTGAATATCCGGGTTGAAGATCGAACCGGTGACACCTCCGCCACCAAAAAGAAGCGCCAGCGTGCTGACCCACCGCATATCCTTTTGACCACGCCGGAATCCCTCGCGCTTTTGCTTAGCTACGAAGATGCCCCCCATATCTTCAAAGGCCTGCAGCGCGTGGTCGTCGATGAAATCCATGCGCTTGCTGAATCCAAGCGCGGCGATCAGCTATTTCTGGCCTTGTCTCGTTTGCAAACCCTCTGCCCAAACTTGCGCCGCGTTGGGCTGTCCGCCACCGTGGATGATCCTGCGGTCATCGCCCAACTTCTTGCCAAAAACCCAGACCCTTGCCCGATTTTGCACGCTGACCCCGGCCCGAAACCCTTTATTCGAATGCTCGGAACCGAGGTCGCGCCACCGTGGTCGGGTGGTGGCGCCAAATACGCGATTGAGACCGTGCTAGATCAAGTTCGCAATCACAAAACCACGCTGATTTTCCACAATACCCGCGCGCAGGCCGAGATCTTCTTTCATAACCTTTGGCTTCAAAACCACGAGGCGCTGCCAATTGGCATCCACCACGGTAGCCTGTCGCGCGAACAGCGCGAACGGGTTGAGGCTGCGATGGTCAACGGAGATCTGCGCGCCATTGTGTGCACAGGTTCTCTGGACCTAGGGATCGACTGGGGGGATGTCGATCTCGTCATCCAGATTGGTGCCCCGAAGAACGTCAAACGCTTGGTTCAGCGCATTGGCCGCGCCAATCATCGTTACAATGCGCCCTCCAAAGCCCTACTTGTGCCTGCAAACAGGTTCGAAGTTGTCGAATGCATCGCCGCGTTGGATGCTGTCAAAGAAAACGACCTAGACGGAGACCCCCGCGGCCCGGGCCCACTAGACGTTCTTTGCCAACACATTCTGATCCGCGCTTGCTCTGGTCCCTTCCTAGCGGACGAGCTTTACCAAGAGGTTAAGACATGCGGGGCTTACATCGACCTGACCCGTACCGACTTCGACCGATGCCTCGATTTCACTGCAACGGGCGGCTATGCCTTGCGCGCCTATGACCAGTGGAAGCGTCTGATGAACCGCGACGGTTATTGGCATCTTCGCGATCCTCGCAGTACGCAGCGCATCCGTATGAACATCGGCACGATCCAAGACCGTGACCTTTTGAAGGTCCGTCTTCGCGGACGTGGAGGGCGGCCATTGGGCGAGGTTGAGGAATCCTTTGCCGCCGGCCTTAACCAAGGTGACACGTTCCTGATCGGCGGCCAAATTGTCGCTTATGAGGGTCTTCGCGAAATGACGGTCGAAGTTAGCCGCAACGCTGCAAAGAAGCCCAAAATCGCTGTGTTTGGTGGCACCAAATTCGCCACCTCGACCAAGCTTTCGCACCGCATTCTGCGCATATTTCAGCAAAAGGCATGGCCGAATTTGCCCGCCCACACCGCTGCGTGGCTTCGCCTTCAGCGTCAGGTTTCTCAGCTTCCCCAGCCCGACCGTTTACTGGTCGAGACGTTTCCCTATGACGGCAACCACCATCTTTGTGCCTATGGGTTTGCAGGCAAAAACGCCCAGCAAACGCTTGGCTTATTGCTTACCAAACGGATGGAGGAGGCCGGTCTTCACCCCCTCGGCTTTGTGTCGACGGACTACGCCACGCTGATCTGGGGTCTTGATCCCGTCACCGACCCTGCCCCGCTTTTTGACCCCGCTAGCCTGAAGGACGGCTTGGACGGATGGCTTGCGGGTAACGCCGTCATGAAGCGCACCTTTCGCACATCTGCCACCATCGCTGGTCTGATCGAACGCAACCTACCGTCAAAGCGCAAGACGGGGCGACAGGCGACATTCTCGTCTGATATCCTTTATGACACGTTACACAAATACGATCCCGACCATCTGATGCTGGATATAACGCACCGCGAGGCCATGAAGGGGCTGGTTGATTTCAACCGGATTGAGGAAATGCTGACCCGTATCAATGGCCACATAGATCACGTCACACTTGATCGTGTCAGCCCTTTGTCTGCACCGATGTTCCTTGAGATCGGTAAGGTGCCAATCCACGGGTCGGCAGATGAGGCGCTGTTGGATCGGTATGAGGACGCGGCACTGGACGAGGCTGGGATCACATGAACAGCGCCAACCTGACCTTAGAAGGGGAAACCCTAAACGCCCGCGCCACTGGGGCGCTTTTTTGGCCCGCGCAGTCGGTACTTTGTGTCTCTGACCTCCACCTTGGTCGGACCGAACGCATCGCGCGTGAGGGTGGCCACATCATTCCGCCCTATGAGAACACCGACACGCTTCAACGGCTTGAGGATGAAATCCGCGCGCTGGCGCCTGCCACGATCATCTGTCTGGGCGATAGTTTCGATGACCTTGCTGCGACGAAATCTCTGACCGAGATTGAGACCGATTGGATCACGCGCCTGCAAGCGGGGTGCGAGTGGGTATGGATCGAAGGCAACCACGATCCGGCCCCGCTTGATCTTGGGGGCACGCATCGCGAAACGCTACGCATCGGGGCGCTTACCTTTCGCCACATTGGCGACGGCCAAACGACGGGTGAGATTTCAGGTCACTTCCACCCAAAAGCGACGATCCCAACGCGATCCCGCAGTGTGTCGCGCCCTTGCTTTCTTTTCGATGAGACACGGCTGATCATGCCTGCGTTCGGCACCTACACAGGGGGCATGAAAACCTCAAAACCGCCGCTATCTACGATGTTTGGCAAAGATGCTCAGGTCGTTTTGACTGGAAGTTCGGCCCGAC
>ERZ1049444.225-NODE-225-length-60187-cov-8.180869_pt1 | contig 60187 bp, 47 predicted proteins | sample MGYA00383101_ERZ1049444 | MGnify/ENA primary metagenome ERZ1049444 (study PRJEB29581, sample SAMEA5548371) | metagenome | biome: marine; feature: coastal; material: water | depth 50 m | study: Short-term variability in the microbial, nano- and picoplankton... | reverse complement strand
ATGACTGCGCCTGACCATTGGCGTAGCCTGCATAGAACCCGCAATCGACCATTCCGTGCCCATTCCACTCAGCCTTAGCGCAGACGGTCGAAGTTCCACTTTCCAATGACCACGAATTGTGGCCGTAGTGTTGGCTCATTGCGACATAATATGGGCTCAAGCTATCCTGATCAACCCAGATGAATACCCATTCAAAGTCATGCTCATGTACACCAACAGGTGTATCCCATGGCCGACTGAAGGAATAATAGTACCAATACTCGATGACAAAGAAGTCATCCGACTCATAGTCGACGATGTTGTAGTAGGCGTGCGGGCCGCCTGCTGTTGGAATGCCACTTTGGATCATACTACAGTCGGTTGGATGCTTTGAGCCGGGCCTCAACGCTTCGTAATTCTCCTCATTGTTGCGCACATCGTTGTCATCGAAGAAGATGTCAATGGGCCGGTAGCAGTCTCTGCTATCCATACGCAATGTTGGCGCAAACATCTCAGCGAGTTGAGCGTCTGTGTATCCAGTGAACTCTGTCCCGGTGATGGATAGGGTGTATGTCCCTCGATTCGTGCCATAACCGTAGACTTCAACGAAGTACACGCCCGCATCTAACGACTCAAGTTGGAGCAATGATGCTCTGGAAGAGCCGAAGTCGTCATTTGTTCCAATCTCCTGTCCCGAACTTGAGTAGAGGTGGACGACCGAATCAGAAAGTGTACCCAATGTGACGGCAATTTCCACATCGACCCATTGTTCATCGAGAACGAATCGGAAGAAGTCCTTATCTCCGATTATTTCAATATCGCCAGAGAACGGACTCAATTCGTGATTGACGATTGTTGAAGTCGAGAAATCGCTACCATGATCGTCAGAGCCACCCCCTCCACTTCCTCCATTGTTGCCCCCAGAGGATTGTTCAGTTCCATCGAAGGTCCACTGATATGTCCCTGTATACTCCCCAAACCCTCGAACCATGACATAATACGTCCCTGACTCAAGGAGGCTGAGTTGAATTTTGGATGCTAGACCATTTGAATCGTCATTGTACGCGATTTGAGTCCCATCGTCGGAATAGAGGTAAAGTTGGGAATCGTGCAGTGTACCCAGTTGAACTTCTATGGAAACGTCGGCCCAATCATCGCCGATTAGGAAGAAGAAGTAATCATCATCTCCATTCTCTTCTATCTCTCCATAGTGAGGTCCAGCCGTAGGATTGACGAGGGTCGCATCTCCGAAGTTATCTCCATGATCATCATTTGGATCCCCGCCGCCGCTTCCCCCTGATTCTGAGATTTGCACGGTTCCACCGGCAACGCAGTTGTTCGATTCACTCAATTCTGTTATGGCGTTGTAGATGTCGACACAAAGGCCCCAGTAGTACGTACCTGCAGATGTAGAACTGGGAACCAGAACTGTCTGCGACGAACTGCTTGATGACCCAGCAGTCAACTGTCCATTTGTCCAATCATAGAGCAGTGTATCGCTCGTTGAAATTTGGTTGTCGAGAGAAATATAGATTCCAAATCGATTTGAGGCCGCAGTGGCATCCCCAGAGTTTATTGCGCCGTATCCCACAGATGTGCTTGCACCTGACTGGATAGATGATACACCATTCACACTGCTCGCCACAATATCAGCGAATTGGTCACTTGGTTCATCTTCTGTAATTGAGATGGTCCCCCCTGCTGCGAAATTGTTGTTCTCATCAGACTCAAAGTTGTGATTCTGTGAATCAACTTCGAGTCCCCACCAATAGGTCCCAGTGGCAAGATTGCTCGGTAAATTGACCGTTACCGTGGAACCCGAGGAACCCTGAGCTGCAATCGATCCAATCGTGCCGGTATACATTGTGGAGTCACCATATCCAATGGATGAATCTGTACTCAAACGAATCTTGAACTGCTGCGAAGAAGATGCACTATTGCCATTGTTTCTGATTGAATATGTCACACTGACTGAATCACCTGGATTGGCTGAACTTTGTGATGAAGATACGGGGTTTGAAGCTGGAACCAAATCGACATAATTGGTGGTATTGGTCCACATGAATAGCGAATATATGTTGTCGGCTTGGCCGAAATTTTGCACTCGAATATAGTAATATCCAGAGCCAGAGGATACAGTGTGGGCACCACAATTAGAATTTGAGGCACTGGTGACGCACTCTGCCTGCCCACCTACTGATGACGCACTAGAATCAATCGTGTTCCCTGAGTTGTCGAGGATATGGAGATCGAAATCCGCTGAGCCACTTGGGTCCATCCTAATATGCGTGTACGTCGAGGATGAAGACTTGTAAAATCGGTAGTAGTCATCCGAGTCAGTTGAATCCAGACAACCGGTACCAATGATTGCAGTTGAACCAGAACCAGCACTTCCGCCTCCAGGGTTGGTGCCTAGATTGATTGTGCTAGACGTTCGTGAATTGGCTGCGTCGGCATTTTGGCCCATGTCATTTTGACTCGAACCGCAGTATGGCTCAGGGTCATTTGTAGTGACTGAAATTGTACGAGAACTGGTAATCTGAACATTGTAGTTGTGTCCCACTAGATTTCCTGAATTTGGATTGTAGATCTCGATGGCATATTTTTCTCCAGTCTGAGTTGTGGGGAAAACCGACATCGACCATTCGCCATTTGAGTTTGCAGTTCCTTGGCCCTCAGACACCCATTGGGATGAACCGCCGGAAGACGAACCACCATCCCAACTAAAAATTCCAATATATGCTCCAGGATAAACAACACCGTTGCTGTATTTTGCCTTCCCTGTCAAAGTGACCATTGAATTGGCATACATGTCTTGGGTGTAGGTTGTTCCTGAATTCGGTACAGAAAACCAGTTGGAACTGTCAACAAGCATATTCATCGCATACACATCAACTCGATAGTTCGCCGAGTTTGAAAGTGAAGTAAATGGACATGATGTCCAGGAATTGCCCCGGCCATCACAATATGCATAGCCACTTTGTCCTTGTTCAAAGAGTTGGATTTCCGTATACACCAGTGCATTATTTCCTGAATAGTCATACGAGTATACATTGAGGTTTGCGGCGCGCCCGCTTGTTGCAGTAGTACTCATGATGATAGGTGAAAGTGCGACAAGAATCATCAGCAACGAAAAAATTACGCTAGAACGAATGCGAGAGTTCACAAAACCCACTTATCGATGAATTACATAAATTATCCTGAAGAATCATTGTACACAATAAAACAATTCTCACGATTTGATTGGGGACTTCTGCGCATCCTTTGAAATAGGTGAAAAACGCACTGATTCAAGTAGTACAACTCAGAGGGTACCGACTGCACAGACTCGCAGTACGCTATTGATCAGTCGGAAACTGAACAACAGCATCTCCGCCAACCCACTGCTTGTGCTTCTTCATGCACACTTTGAACGCCTCACTCTCGAGGTTTTCCGCCAGCCATTCAAGCACACGACTCCATGGCTGAACATCAAACCAATCTCGATCATGATTTGCAAACTGCCTAACAAACGGGAACAATGCATCGCTCAGAGCCTCACTGATGCTTAGCTCGCTCGCCAACCGTTCATCCAAATCCATGAGGTACGACGAGGCCGCCGTCCGCTGTTCAACTTCATCGATGTCTTCGTAGCGGTTCGGATACTTGTAGCGATCAAGATGGAACTTGAATTCATCATCGTTGCGTGAAACCCAATGCTGTTCTTCTTCTGACAGCGTCCAGTCCAAGACGTGCTGCATGATTTCGAGGCTCTCCTCGATGACGGTTCCATCGGCCAACAACAGGACTGGAACGGTGCCTTTAGGCGAGATTTCCATCATGTGTTCAGGTCGGTCCCGAAGGATCACTTCTCTCAATTCGACTTGGAACTGGGCGCGGACAATGGACATGCGGGCGCGCATGGCGTATGGGCACCTGCGAAATGAATAGAGAATGGGGAACGCCATCGTGTGGCCTCCTTCTTCACTCTGGTGGGATTGGTGGTGCGTAGCCACCTTTCACCGCTTCTTCCACAATGGCGACATCGGAGTCGACCATCATTTGCACGAGTTCCTCAAACGAGGTACCTGGAACCCATCCGAGTTCCTTCTCAGCAAGAGCAGGGTCGCCAATCAGCAAATCAACTTCTGCTGGGCGGAAGAACTTCGGGTTGGTCCGAACACGAATCGTACCGTCTTGATCGGTGGCGATGGTGTCAACGCCTTCACCGGACCAAGCGAGGGTCATGCCGACGTGGCTGAAGGCGAGGGTGATCATGTCACGAACGCTGTGCGTGCGGCCTGTTGCAACAACATAGTCGCCAGGCGTTTCTTGTTGAAGCATGCGCCATTGCATCTCCACATAGTCTCCAGCAAAGCCCCAATCGCGCTTTGCATCGACGTTGCCGATCCATAGGCATTCATCGAAGCCTTTTGCGATTCGAGCTGCCGTCATCGTCACCTTGCGGGTCACGAATTCAAGGCCACGGCGTGGGCTTTCGTGGTTGAAGAGGATCCCCGTGCAGGCGAACATGTCGTAGGACTCACGGTAATTTCGGGTGATTTCGAAAGCGAACACCTTGGCGCATCCATACGGTGAGCGAGGATGGAAGGGTGTGGCTTCTGTTTGTGGAACATCGCGCACCTTTCCGTATTGTTCTGAAGAACCTGCTTGATAGAAGCGGCAGTGCGGAGCATGCTTGCGAATCGCTTCAAGGCAACGCAGCGCCCCAAGACCGGTGATGTCAGCGGTCATCATTGGTGAGCGCCATGATTCAGGAACGAAGGACATGGCGCCAAGGTTGTAGAATTCATCGGGTTGGGATTGTGCAACAGCGTTGTCAATGGAATTTTGATCGGCTAAGTCACCGTTGACGAGGTGGAATTTTTCGTGAGTCAGAAGGTGGTTGATGAGGCTTCGACCGGAGGTTGGTTGTGAGACCCGTCGGACCAATCCATAGACTTCGTAGCCCTTGTCGAGCAGGAGTTCTGCAAGGTATGAACCATCTTGGCCAGTGATTCCCGTCACCATTGCTGTTTTGCCGCTCATGACTGTCGGTAGGTATCTCCCTTTTTGAATCGGTCGTGTCAACGCGTGGGAGAAAAAGAGGTGAAGGTTTGCCAACCAAGGGTGGATTTCAAAGCAGGTCAACGGTTGAGAGAACCATGGCAGCGGGGACGAAAGGGGCGGGTAAGCGCCTGCGCGTCCTCGTCGTGCGCGGTTCGTTCGCCCAGCTCGGTGGTGCTGAGCGGGAGTTGTTGCAACTGTTGCGCAACGTCGATCAGCGATGGGACGTTGGCCTTGCTACCCTCGAATTCCCAGAACACGCCCGTTCGTTGATTGAAGGAGCGGACATCAATGTCTACTCTCTCGATGCGCCCTTTGAATGGCCGAGGGGTGCGGCTGCCGAGGTGCTTGCTTCTTCCAGTAAGAAAACAGCAAAGGCCTGGAAGGATGTCGACATCCCATTCCAAAACTACGACGCTGTTCACCTTTCTGTTTGCCCTGGTACCCTTGAGATCTTACCAAGAATCCCTGCAGGAATCCCTGTTCACTATCATTGCCTTGAGCCGCCCCGGTGGTTGTACGAAGATTTGCTCCACAGGCGTCTTGATGGAACGCTCAAGCGCCCGTTATGGATCACGAACCTGATTTTCTCGCTGCAGCGACGGCGTGACAAAGCGTATGTTCGCCGGCTTATTGCACGGCCTCACGCCACCCTTTCTGGCAATTCGCCATGGATTCAACAATGGATTTCCGAACTCTACGGTGTTGCCAGCAACCCTAGAAAAGCAAACGGTGAGCCACCCGAACGAGACGCACACCACCGACTGACTGAAGCCACGCATGTACTGAATGTCATCGACTTGGAGAGTTGGCCGCAACACCCAACTGATGATGAGCAAACGGCCCTCGAGGAGGCACCTGCAACCCCAGCAGAGTATGTTGTCACCGTTGGCCAAGTGATCCATGCCAAAGGAGCGTGGTCAACTGTTGAATCGCTGCAAGACACCGGGCTTGGACTTGTTCAAGTCGGCGGAGGCAGGGAGGAGGACAAGCAAGCGCTTGTTCAACGGGGCAAGGCAATCGGTGTTGAAGTCGTCTGCATGCCAAGGCTTTCCCAAGCGGCGCTACGAGCCATCATTCGTGGCAGCCGGGCAATGGTAAGCCATGCTCGCCGCGAACCGTTTGGCCTCACACCGATTGAAGCGATGGCGATTGGGGTGCCTGCATTGATGGTGAATGAGAGTGGGTTTGCCGACACAATGGCTGCTTCAGACTCTGGTCGCTTGATTGAACGGAGCGATTTGGGCGCATGGAAAGCAGCCTACCTCGACGCCAAAGATCCTGAACTCCGCCAGCAATGGGCCGAAGCGGGACGGCCCTATGTCGAAGCGAGGTTTTCGATGCAGGTTCAAATCGAAGCCCTCGAGCGGTTGTTATTTGTTCATTAAGGGTCAGCGGTTTAACCTTCGTGAACACTGAGGGGACCCCAAGAAAACTGGCCATCATCGGCGCTGGCGGCATCGGAAGCAATCTTGCTGAACTGTTGATTCCTGCCTTGCGAAGGTTGAGCATTTTTGTAAACATCACTGTGATGGATGATGACGTGGTTGAGGCGGGGAACCTTGGCCATCAACGCTACACTGAGAACGACCTTGGTGTCAAAAAAGTGGATGCATTGGTTTCAAGATTACACAACGAATCAAGCAGCGTCCAAGTTTCTGCCTGCACAGAAAACCTCCGTAACGCAACTCAACTTGCTGGTTTTGACATGGTTGTTGTCTGCGTCGATCGGCCTGAACCACGCCGACTTGTGCATGCACTGAATGTTCCATGGGTTGACTTGAGGTGCGGTGGTGACGGGTACGTGATGTTGAGTTACCAATCTGAACGTTCCCTTGTTCGCCACATGACACCAGACCATCAACCAATGAGTTGCCAACATTCTGGAGCTCTTGAAGAAGGCAACCTCGAATTTGGATTTGCCAACGCAGCTTCACTCGGCGCTCAATGGGCGCTTCAATTGCTTCGGGGCCAACAACCTCCTGTGCAATCAATGGGGTCGTTGACCTATGGTGCGTTCAATTTCCCAACCGTCACTGAGGTGAGCGCATGATTGTCATTCCAGATTTGGATCAACTTGAGTTGGACGATGAGGCATGGGGCCATCTCTGCACCATGGCCAGCGAGCGTCAAATTGGGGATGAGATCATGGAGATTCAAGCCAAAGCAGCCCTTCTTGGCCGATGGGATGTGGTGTATGTTCTGTCTCGCCTTGCTGGTTTGGAAACATCAGTGCTCATCGATGCTGAAGACAATGTCTCAGTCGATTGGGGAAGCCCCGGTCGAGTCGCCCTTGCCCCTCCTGTTGGATGCGCTGCACCGTTCAAGGTGTGGACGCACACACACCCAGGGTTCGAGGCGTATTGGAGTGGAACGGATACCAACAGTTTGGCGATTGCGAGCGGGATTGTTTCCAAGGCGTTGGTGCTCGGGGCACCGGGCATTAAGCAGAGCCTGAACGCAACCCTCGCCTCGGTTGACGACGAAGTGAACAGGATCTCACCCCAAGAACCGTTGAACCACTGGACGGATGAACCTGTGACTCCATGGGCTTCGTTTTATGCCCAATTATCAGAACAAACGATGGTCGAGGTGAGCGCATGACGTCAATTCGAGCCCCTAAAGACGAAGACGAGCGGAGAAAGGCGCACCTCGCTGTTGCACTGGGCATGGGCCGCAATCTCGAGGAGGTGGTTGGAGAAATCATCGGAGAAATTCCTGACGAAGCCCTCCTCCTAGCCATCAAGAATCGAATTCAATTCGCACAAGAAGCAGAGGAAACACTCGATTTTACCGCTCTTGTTGAAGGAATTATTGAACTCCAAAATGAACACGTATAGAGGTGAACACATGAAGGTCCCACACAACGAATGCACGGCGTTCAATTGTGTGCTGTGTCACGCTTGGTCGCCTAAAGAATTACGACGCCAAGCCCTTCATCGTGCTTGGCATAAGAACCTGCAAGCAATGCCGAACGAACAAGCAGAAGAGGTTGGCCAATCCAACAAGATGACATTGGATACGCTGCTCGAACAAGTTCAGCCTGACCAACCAGCCGGTGTTTCGCTCACCCCATTGCCTGACGATGCACCACAACTTATGGCCCATTGCATGGGCTACAATGAGCCAAATTTACACAGACAACTCGAGGCTCGAGCGTTGAAGGACGACGCAGCATTGAGTTTGGAAGATTGGCTTGCGCTGACGCCATACATGATGTTGGATCTTGAAGGCGAGGTGTCCTACGAACAACGCGGTCGGTTGATGGGGCGCTTTGATTACGACACTACGAGGTTTTTCCTCGAAATCTGGCATGGCTATTATGGTGTGAACAATGCCCTTCGGCTGAGACACAGCATGGTTCGGATTCATTCTGTTCTTGAGGGCCTACCATCAAATGAACGCCGTGCGTTGACCTTTTTGCACGATACAGTGGATGCACAATCCGAGCGAATTGTCGTTGAAGAAGATGGAAGTTTGACCGTTCATGGTGAATCAGGATTGCATTGGCTTATTCTCCCGAGTCAGCGAAAGGTGCCAATTGTCAAGTGCAAGGAAATTGGGACAGCCGTCTGTATCCAACCCCATGGCCACGAATTGGAATGCCCAAGTGGCGATTATCCAGCTTTGTACGCCATCAGCATGCTCAATGATCTGGCAACGTCTCTTCGTGTGCACACGTTATCCAATGGTCTTGTGACCGAGTTGAAAAAGGCACGATCACGCGTTGGTGTAACCGGGCTTCCGGCCTTCAATCAACGCAGAGAGTCCTTCCAGCGAGTCTTTGGTTGAGAAAATTTCAGTCAACCGGTCGAGTTCCATTTGCAAACCTGCTGACAAGTCTGTCTTGGAAGTTGCATCAATCAAATCGCTTGCCATCTTCAACGCAATTGGGGCGGTTCTGGAGAGCGATTTCATTTGCCGAGCAATGTTCTTGTCGTCTGCATCAAATCCATCTGGGCAGGTTCCTGCCATGATTGTCGCCATGTTCTCGTCGCTGTAGAATGAAGTGGCGAATGTGGCGACGGCTGAATCTGGATGCGATGGTGAACCTGGGTATTTGTTGCTAGGCTTGCCTTGGCTGGCAAGTTCGCTGACACATGCGTCCACCGATGCGACATCGACCAAATGGGTTAACAGTCCCAGATCATATCCTGTTTGGGCGTTCATGAAATTTCCAGCAAGGACCGACCAGCGAGCTGCTGGGATGCCACAAATTCGTGCAGGCCGTTGAGTACCGCCCAATCCCGGATAGATACCGATCGAAGTTTCTGGGAAGCGGAATTGTGTGCGACGTGTTCCGATTCGGTAATCACATGCGAGAGCAAGTTCCAAACCACCACCAAGCGCCAAACCTGTGGTCAGTGCCACCGTTGTCTTGCTTGAAGATTCCAATTTGTTGAGCATGATGTGGCCGTCTGCGGTGAAGGTCACAATTTCAGGAATTGAATCCGCACGGATCTTGTCGACGAAGAATTTCACATCCGCTCCAGCCACGAAGGCCTTACCGGCACCATCGAGGACGATGGTGTGGACCGAATCGTCAGCGTTCACAGCATCAAGCGCTGAGTTGAGTTGGCCGACCACAGTTTCGTTAAGGGCATTCATAGCCTCTGGTCGGTTGATGGTGAGGGTTGCAACGCCATTCTCAATCGAAGTGTCGACATAGGAAAAGTTCCATGCTTGGTTCGACGTTGCTTGTTCGCTGAAGAATGCAGGCACCTTCCATGCCCCTGCTTCGTCGCTTTGAGCGCTCAATGAAGCGTAGGCTTCAGCCATGCGGTGGGCTTCTTGAATTCCGACTCGGTTCATCATTTCGAATGGACCTCGTGCCCATCGCAGACCAACCTTAGCGCCTCGATCGACATCTTCCATCGAGCAAACGCCTTCTTCGACGATTTGTGCAGCGACGCCAAACACAACACCGTACAGTCGTTCTGCGATGGTCGTGTATTGTTCAGGTGAATAGGCATCATCACCAGCAACATCCCAGTGAGCATTGGCTTCGATCAAATCACGCAAGTTTTGAGCACCAACATAGCGGGGGGTGTGCAATTGTTCGGCAAGGTAATCCGTTGAATGAAGGGCGATCGGTGGGCCGGTCAAGTTCATCAGTCCAAATGGACCAAGTCCAATGCGGAATGCTTTGCAAGCCGCCGCATCGATTTGGGCTGCTGTTGCAACGCCCTCTTCGAGGAGCAAGCATGCTTCGTTGAGCCAAGGCACGAAGAAACGGTTGACAACGAAACCTGGTCGGTCACCACAAACGATGACCACCTTTCCAAGCATCTTGCAGTACTGAACGACCTTTTCGATTGTTTCAGGGCTCGATGATGCCGCTGGAATAACTTCGACCAAGCGGTTCTTAGCTGGGTGGTAAAAGAAGTGCAGACCAACGAATCGATCGGGTCGGCCCGTTGCTTCAGCAAGCGCATTGACGGAAAGCGAAGATGTGTTTGAAGCAAGAATTGTATTTGGTCCACACGCTGCATCGAGTGTGGCAAACACGGCGGTTTTTACATCGAAATCTTCGAACACGGCCTCAATGACGAGGTCGGTGTTCGCAGCGGTGTTTTCAACACCGACAACACCAGTGATGCGCCCTTGGATGGCATCCACTTGAGCCGGGGAGAAAATTCGTCGCTCCACCGCTTCGGAGAGGAAATCACTGATGATGCCTTGACCACGGTCAACCCATTGTTGCTCTCGGTCCACCATTTGAACGTCGAATTCTTCCTGAGCGGTCTTCTGTGCGATTCCGGAACCCATGTTCCCCGCACCAACAATTGCCACTCGCTGAATAGGTTGCATGGCTCTGCGAATAGAACTTCGCTCATGAACAATGCGGCCCTGCGTTTCCCTCAAAAGAGGCTGTTGTAGGCATCGCTTGTTCGTTGGTTGTATGCTTTCATATCAAACGAATGAGCGTGGGTAACAAGCGTTTGGTCAGCATCTGGCCATCGATGGACTTCCTTCGAAGAGGTGCGTTGCTTCCACCCTTGATGGACATCAAGCAGAGCAGCACGCCATGCCTCGACGTCGTCTGCTGGCAAACAGGAGCCTTCTGGCATCAGTTCATTGTGCGAAGCTTCGTTCGAACAGAGCACTGGCGTTCCTGTCGCCATTGCTTCGATTGGAGGGTATCCAAAGCCTTCACTGATGCTCGGAAACAGCAGTGCTTCGCTTGCAAATCGCATGTCCATGAGAGCGGTGTCCGACAAATCGCCGCCATGGGCGGTGAAGTGAGGAATGGAATGTGCGGCTGCGAGTTCGACAATCGATGGTGCACCAGTGGGTGAGTTTGGATCCCCAACATGATGAATGTGGAGGTCCTGCTTTACTTCTGCATCGAGGCCGCCAAGCACATTGAACAAGAAATCCATTCGTTTTCTCGGGTCGTGGCTTCCGACGATCAAGAGGTGGCAGGCCCGCTCCAAGTGTTGTGCTGGCGAACTTGCGCTGGCCTGGTTGGCATGCGAGGGATCAAAACGCTCCATCGAGAGGCCAAGAGGAAGCCACAACGCCTTGATGTTTGGAAAGTGCATGTTGCAAGCAGCAAGGGTCGATTTCGAATCACACAGCAGGAGATTCGCTCTGGCAAGGCCATCCTTCAACTTCCGAAGGTCCCGACGACGCACTGCAGAAGGCCTCGATTGCCCAATCTCCACCTTGCTTTTTCCGAAGGTTTTCACTTCTGGAAACAGATGGAAGAGGTCGTGAACAGTCACCACTGTTGGAAGAGCAGAGTTGCGTGGGACCAAGTGCGCTTGCTCTTGGTCCGTGATGTGAATTAAATCCACAGAAGTCCGGTTCTTTGAGAGGCGTTGAATCCGACGAGGGTGGCGGAACCATCGCTGACTCACTCGGCGAAAGGCACTCGGTCGAGCCCCGAGATGATATTCTTCCACCCCGTGCAACGACCAACCCGGAACATTACCTTCGGCAAGGGTTTCCTGCAACGCATGGTGTGCGCCGCCAATGCCTGAGTTCGGGCCGAGTGTTCCGCCCCGAACGAGCATGACCTTACGACCCATGGAGGAACCAAGGGCCAGCCCCTCTTGAAGATAAGTTGTGAAGACGCGGAAATATGTCGAATTTAAATTATTGAAACATCGGTGTAAAAATGACATTAAGTAGTTGAGGCCGACACGGTTTGAATGGGAGTAAATATGTCCACGCCACCGCTCAAGATTCCACGCTCTGAATACCAGGCTGTCCGCGCCTCAATCGAATCGACCATCACGAACGGCGGTGACATTCGAAGCATCCTTGGCAACCAAGCAGGAGGAGGGGAAGCAAACACGCTCCACTGGGAAGTTCGTCGCGCAGATGAAGCATTGCATGTATTTGGATCACGCTGGACCACTGAGATCCTCACCGCCCTTTACATCGCAGGACCGCGACGGTTTAACCAAATGAAGAACCTGCTCCAAGGCATCTCTTCACGCACTCTTTCTGATAAACTGCGCTTTTTGGTCGAAGAAGGCCTTGTGTTGCGCCAAGTCGAGGAGGGCCCTCCTGTTCGAGTCGCTTACGTGCTCAGTGAGCATGGACGCACTTGCGGTCGGTTGTTGTCGCCCCTTGTGGCTCACCTCAAGATTCACGCCGGCATGTTGCTCTCTGATGATTGAGCGCAACCGTTGAACATCAATGGGATGGCTTAACAAACGAGAAGGCCAACCCAGCGTCATGCCTTTACTTGCCCAATGGGTTCGTCAGCGTCCTTGGTTGGCCGCAGGCATTGCATCTGCAGCCGGTGGCGTTGCAGGTTTGGCCGGTGGAATCGCCGCGGCTGCAGGCGCTGTTGGCGGCATGGCCATGGGCAGCATTTCAACCAAAACAAGCGCCCTCGAACACCCACTCCGCCGACGTATTCTCTCGACGCTGGAACAACACCCTGGACTTTGCTACAGGGAGTTGCAAAGCACCCTCAGCGCTGCTAACGGAACCCTGCGCCATCATCTCGATGTGCTCCAAACCCGTCGAAGCGTGACTGTTTTACCCGTCAATGGACGAACATGTTACTTCGCTGGCGCCCCTACCCAAGTTGAGATTCTACGAGGCATCAATGTGAACGAGGAACGAGCTGCATCGGCTCTTCCAATCGGTTTGTCGCTCGTTCAGCGGCTCATTGTAGAAGACATTGTCAAAGAAGGCGTGCCACGAAGCCAAGCCGCCCTTGCCCGTCGCATCGGACGGTCGCGTGCTACAACTCATTCTGCCATCAAAGTCCTCCGCCGACGGGGCATTTTGCGAGAAGATCGCATTGAATTGATGCCGCATATCAACATGGACATCGAATGGCGAGGCACCAAAGCCGTGGACTACGATTGGAACGACGAACGACGTTAACCGCTTTTGCAACACGGTTCATTTTTCGCCGCTTGAGCGCCATTTACTGCACAGTCTTCAAAGACCCTCGTCAGGCGACGCCGACCATGTTCAGTGTACGCATCCAAGAGGTCCCCCTCCCAACCACCGAACGTGACATCGATGGACTGGTCGCATGGTTCATCGAAACGTTGAGTTTGGTGAGAAAACGAGGCGAAGCAACTGCCGATCTTGGCCGTGCTGGACCTGTTCATCGGCTGCTCCGAGATTTTCTCTTTGCGCAACCGTCCTCAAGTTGGGATGCGCAAATGCTCGCTGATGAGTTGGCGCTCACACCTGCATCGCTCAATCACCACCTTGCTCGCTTAGTGGAGTCGGGCCTTGTTGGCTACACCAATGAAGGGAAAGGATGGCGGCGATACTACCTCCGTGGTGGTTCACTGAGCAACGCCATCGAATTCTTCTCCGTTCAGACGCAAACCATCGTTCGTCAACGCTTGGCCCTGATCGAAACACTGTGGACGCGTGAACCGTTGCGAATGGCGCTTGAGGTTCCAGAAAGCGACCCGCCGCTTCTCAGCCTCGGGGTTGTGGAAGTGCGACCCGTGCGCAGCGAAGATGAGAACCAACTTTCTCAGTGGATGGGTGATTTCGGATTGCTCGGAGAACGCCCTGGGAAGGAAGCCAATGCAACCTCCATTTCAGTTCAATTGTTCGAAATCCTCCTCGCCCGTGGGGCGCCGCTGTCCCTCGATGAGGCTGCTGAACTCGTGGACGGCCCCAAAGCAAGATTGGGACGGATTCTCGAGCGATTCCGATCAAGCGGTGCGGTCGAGCGGGTCCCTCGCATCGATCGGTTGAGCATCGCCTTGTGGACTGCCATGATGACCCAACACCAGCGCAGAGGCGAGGATTGGATGCTCAAAAAGGGCGGATTTCAGCGATTGTTGGGAACAAAGCAACAATCCTCGTTGCTAAGTCAACTCAAGAAAGGAAAACTCACAGTGGAAGATGTTGATGACGCCATGAAGAGTGTCGAGGCTACAGAACAGATGCTTCTGCTCAACCTGCTTGGTGGGCGATTGCCGATGGGCCACAGAATGTCAGGTGAGGGGCCAGAAGAAACCGCGAAGCGAGTTACGGAACGACTTGATCGAGTGCTGCGCCGAATGCGCAGGGTTGGCGAACTTGTTGAGCAACTCGATGCATAGGTGAGCGTCCATGCCAGAACACATCGCTCCAAAATCCGGTCCATGGGACGGAGAACCCCGCCCATTGTTCCTCGCTCCAATGGCAGGCGTCTCCGACCTACCGTTTCGGTTGCTGGCGAAAGCATGCGGAGCTGATGTTACCATCACAGAATTCACCAACAGCACGGCACTGAGCCGTGAGGCTGCCGTTTCATGGAGGAAAATGGAATCTCATGAGACTGAAGTTCCGTTTATTCCGCAAATTTTTGGTGGCGACCCAGGGGACATGGCGACGGCTGCTGAGATGCTTGCACCGACCGCTGACATCATCGATCTCAACTTTGGATGCCCTGCACCCAAGGTGACCAAAATTTGCGCTGGTGCTGCCCTCATGGGCGAACCTGACAACCTTGTTTCAATGGTCGACGGCATTATTCAGAAGGTCGATGTTCCTGTTTCTGCTAAGATGAGGCTTGGAACTGGCCAAGGAGCGAACAATGCCCTTGACATTTGCAAGGATCTTGAAGACATTGGGACGGCCCGTCTTTGTGTCCATGGACGAACATTGCGTCAACGGTATTCCGGTGAAGCAGATTGGAATTCAATCAAATCCATTGTTGATGCTGTCGAAACCCCTGTTGTAGCGAACGGCGACGTGGTTGATGCGGCAAGCGCCAAGGACTGCTTGGAAGTCACTGGTGCGTCAGGATTGATGGTCGGGAGAGGGGCCATTGGCCGTCCTTCCGTGTTTGGTGAAATCAAGGTCGGCCTCGGATGGATGGAACACGATGACTTACCGTGGGTCCAAGCCAACGGTGATTCTTGGCACGAATTGTCACCTGTGGGCCAATCGTTTGCCGCTCGCCGATGGTGCTGGGACAAGTACATCGAATTCTCGCACAAAACCGCAGGCCTTCAACCTCGATGGATGCAACGGCATGCGGTGGCGTTTACCAAGGGATTGCCGGGTGCAAAGAAAATCAGGGCTGTGATGCACGGTGCGCCAACGCCAGAGGCATTCGCAGATGGGATTAGTTCGTTCTTGTCAGGCAAGAGCGGCGAGTGATCCAGCCTCAGAAGGTGGATTGCCACTCTTCGAGGTCTTGAGCTTCTGCCCAGTCCTCGTCGGTGGTGGCGCCACGGACCTTGAGCACTTCACGGGCCAAGAGCCAGTAGACCAAGGCAAGTGAGCGGCGACCCTTGTTGTTCGCAGGGAGCGCAACATCGACGTTTCGAAGGTTGTTGTTTGCATCGACGATGCCCACAATTGGCAAACCGGAGTTCACAGCTTCACGGAGTGCTTGCTGATCTGCGGCTGGGTCGGTCACGAAGAGGATGTCAGGCTCGACGTAGGACCGGAGCACCGGGTTGGTGAGGGAACCAGGAATGAATCGGCCGACGGCTGCGTTTGCGCCGATTGATTCTGCGAACTTACGAGCGGGGCGTTGACCGTACTGTCGTGCGGAGACCACCATGATGCGAGGGGAATCGTAGCGGTTGAGGAATTCTGCAATCGAGCGAATTCGGGAGTCGGTCATGTTGACATCGAGGAGGTAGAGACCATCTTCACGGACGGTGTCGATAAAGCGAGCCATATCTGCACTCTTTTGTTGAGTACCGATGTTAACCGCGTTTTCCTCATAGGATTCAAAGGGGATTAGTAAAGTTGTTTCTTCGGACATTGCAAGACCTCAGCAATCGCCCGACTTGAACCCCATATTAAACCGCTTCGTAGTGAATGCAAAAGAGGAAGAACCCAATTTCGACTGATTTTGTTGACTTATGCCGTGGAAGAACTCAAGGGTGAGACGCTCAACTCCCCCTCATGGCGGAGGAATCGTTGGTCGATAAAGCCTCCAAAATCGGGACCTACAAAGCCCGTTTGCATAATGACGACTTTTGGCGTGACGAAGATAACGCCGCGTTGAAGTTGAGCGCAAGCGACCTCGAACGCCACGAATATTGTCCAATGTCTTGGGCGTTGTCCCGAGAGGGAAATTCTGGCCAGGGCGAAGCCATTGAAGCCGGGATCCGAAAACACGCTGAAATCCATCAACAAATGGAATCGTTTAAAGAAATGAAATCCAGCATGAGAAGGGCGATTATTATCTGGACGTGGTGGTTCTCCGTGACCGTGGCGTTTGTGATCGACGGGGTTGCTTTCAACTACATCGACGATGTGGTCAGAACACCGCTTGATCTGGCACGTTACCTCGCGCTGTGGGCACTGGTGCTGTTGATTGCTGGACTCTTTGCTACGTACTTACCATGGCGGAAGTGGATTGGCTGGAATGAAACGGTTGCACAAACGAGAATTCGTATTCTGTCGAACCATGATGAAATCCAACCAGTCATCGAACCACCGAATTTCATAGGTGGTTGGTTCGAAGCGGGTCGCACCGAAGTTTCGCTCTTCTTCGGAGCAATTGTGCTTGGCCTTCATGCAATCGCCCTTGCAGGGGCAGACAACAGGGCTCAGGCAACGTTCATCCTCTTCCTCGTAGCCATGGGGTGGACCCTTGCAGCCTCATGGCAACTTCAGAGGGTCTTGCTCACTGAAAACGCATTGGAACTGGCAAGCAAGGATGTGGACTTGGAAGCAGATGCCGAGGTAGCTTACTCTGACGATGACACCTCGACCAATCTTCTCGTCGATTCGGTGACCGGACTCCGTGGCCGTCCAGATCAAATCGTGATTGTGGATGGCGAATTCATTCCTGTGGAACAGAAGACCGGAAAAATCCCAAAACGACCTCATGCCTCCCACCGCATGCAAATTTTAGCCTACCTTCACCTCGTTGAAGTAAGCACCAAGAAAAGCTCTCCGTACGGAGTCCTCCGCTATGGCAAGGAGAACTTGCATCAAATCGATTGGACACCTAATGCCAAACAAGAATTGTTTTCAGCAATCTCGGAAATCCAGCGGCTGATGGTCGAAGGTGGGGCAAAGAGAAACCATGAGCGGCCCGGCAAGTGTGAAAATTGTTCACGCAGGTATGCGTGTGACGACTCACTGGTGTGAGCCTACTCGCACTCATTGTTCGGCGGGTAGATGATGCAGGTGTTCTGCACGCTTACCGTGATTGTGAACTGATCTTGTGCGGCTGTTCCAGGTACGCCAACGCCACGGGCTTCGACCGAGAGGGTCCAAGCCCCGATTTCCAAGGTTGGATCAGGATTGATTTCGACGGTGGCTGGTTGAACGTCTTGGCATTCATTGAGTTCCCATTGTATGTTCCCAGCTGGGTCGACAAGCGTGGCCCGAACATATCGGGTGAGGCCGTTATCAAAGCACGCAATGGTGTCCGAGCCAGTGATTGAAACCTTTCTGTAGATGACAATCTGAGTGGCATCGGCTCGAACATCGAGCTTCGAAGTGTTGGTGTAAGGTTCAAGTTCTATACTGTCAAAGACATGGCTCAACATCATGCTTTCAACGGTGATTGAAGGCTTTGCTTCACCCCGCATGGCCTCAAGGCTCTCCCTGGCTGGAATCAATCCCAAACACCCAGCAGTGGTGGACATGAAGAGCATGAGAACCAACGCTACTGGGAGCAGATGCCGCTTCATGGTTCATGCCAAGGACGCCTTCCATATCAATTCAATGCTGGTTCTTGCGAGGGGTTGAAAATCAAAAACCCCTGGCTTGACACGCCCGAATGACGTTTGGACCTGCCGAGCGAAAGCTGTGACGTACCCTATGAAAGCCGACGGGCACCCTTCAATTCACCCGCTCACTCGAACTTTGCGCCGCATGTACCGCACTCTTTGGCATCCATAGCCAAGTCTGCACCGCAAGCCCCACATTCCGACATTTGTGGTGCCTCGGCGGTTCGACGGCGTGGTGCACGGCGTCGGGCTGGCTTTGGCTTGGAAGATTCTGGGTTCTCCGATGTAAGTGGTTTCTCTTCTTCATCAGCGTTGTCCCATGTGAAATCGGCCGTTGTGTCGGAGACCTCGTTTCCTGCCATCGAGGAGTCTGTGAGTTTCATGCCGACGTGAACCTTATCGCCAGGCATGATGCCTTCTTCACCTGTAATCTCGTACAAACGACCCCGAATCTTGGCGTCACTTGCACTTAATTCTGAACCGTCATCGCCATCATCCTTGAGTGAGATTACATCGCCCTTCGCTTTCAGGATTGCATCGATGTCGATGCCTTCATCTCCAAGTTGATCCATGTTCTTGAGGGTGGTCGTAACGGTGTTATCGTAGGCTTCCAATTCCTCTTCAGTCATGTTTTCACGCTCAATCTCTTCAGCGTTCCTGCGATCGTAGGCCGCTTCGACTTCTGCTTCCGCCGACATGATGTTGGTATCCCACTCTTCTTCGAGGTTGTCTTCATCGTACCCAAAGTCCTTGATTGTTTGAGCAAAGTTTTCCGTGCCTTCAACGATTTCATCTTTGTCTTCTTCTTCCGGAAGGGAGACCGTTTCCTTGACCTTGGGCTCCCTACGTTCGCGTTGTTCAAAGTAGGATGCAACGTCTTGATCTGCGCCACAATAGACACAATTGTCCAACAAGTCTGGAATTGATTCCCCGCACTCATCGCAATCGTGGAATTGCTTCCTTGCCTTCTTGAGATTAAAGGCACAGTGAGGGCAGCGGTCTTCGTCGCCTTCAAGTTCGCCATCGCAGGCAGGGCAATAGTCGAAAATATCCCGTTCAACTTCTTCTTCACGGTCCCTTGTCATCAAAATTGCAGCAACAAGAACACCGATCAACACAAGCGCACTCAAGCCAATGATGGTGAACGTACCCAGTTCCGAATTTGAGTTTAAATCCTCAATGGCGTCATCAGTCAACACTGTTGCGAAGGTCCGGGTGAAGGTTGTCGTCACCGTTGAGTCGGATGGTACAAACCTCACGGTTGAGAGAGGCGCGTAGGCAACGAAATCACATGTTAAGGCGACTCGATCTCCGCGATTATCAACAGTGACACTCGTGTTTCCAAGCATCTCATTGTTTCCGTCAATGCAATCAAAGGTCAGACTACCAGTTTCAGTGCTGGTCAATTCGATGCCGATGGTGTACGTTTCACCAGCATCGAGGGGAGACACGGCCAAGTTTGCTTCATCGTCGAGAATGCTGAAGGAAGAAAGCCACCATTCGAGTCGAAGTTCAGCTTCAACGGAGACGGTCCCTGTTGCTTGATTGTTGAGTGGGTTGTCATCCCAACTGCCAGCGAGCGGAACCCAACCTGCAACGAACGTGGCTTCGTGGGCTCCAAGGGAGGTCGTGAGTTCAACATCCCATGTGATGATTTCTCCTTTGTCGAGGTAAATGACTGGCGACTGGCTGTCAGTGCCTTCCCAAGTGTACTGCAATCGTCCGGAAACTTCGATGTCACCATTGTTGCTCATGCTGACTCTCCATAGCACTTTGTCGCCCGAATTTACAGAAGGACTGTCTGCAATTGCAATCGGGTCAACGAAAACATCGGGGATCGGGAAAATCGAGAGAGATGTTGTGCTTCGGTCGTTTTCAGTCGACTCTTGGATGAAGGTGGCTGTGCCGAAAGGATCGATTTGTGCTGTAACTTGGTGTTGCCCAACAGGCAACGCACTGAGGTCACTGGAGGTCAAAGTGTGGCTCCAGTCGGCTTCAGCATAGCCTGCGCCTGTGAGGGTCACAGTGAACGGAGTTGAGGTCACGAGTCCCCCGTTGCCATCTGGAATTTCCAGCCACATTGGCACATCAGTAGCACCGCTTCCATTGGTGCGGGCAAGTCGGCCAGAAACAACCCATGGCCCCTCGAGTGCACCTTCTTCGATGGTAACACTCATCTCGCCCTGGTGATAGACATCCATGCGCGTTTCAACGGTGAAGGAGACGTCGGTTTGTTTGTTCACCTCGGAAGACTCTTCAACGGCGCTTTCGTAATCCGGCGTTGCATAAATTGTGTGAGCACCGCTTGCTGGCGCAGTGAACGTGGTGTTGACCCAAGCCGAAGAACCTGCATCGATGGCAGGCGTCGCAAGGTCTTGGTTCGGAGAATCTGGAAGGTCCAAGTGGAGCACGCTCGCACCAGCAGGTTCGCTGCCAGTGTTTCGAACAAGGGAGGAAACGGTGACGGTATCGCCAGCAAAAATCCCGGAGGCTGGAGATACTTCGAGGGTGGTGACCTTGAGGTTTGGTAGGCCGGTGACGGTGAATGGCACATAGAAATCCATGAAGTTGTTTGAATCACGCGGGTATTCAACCAGAATGTGCACCTCATGCTCACCTTCAATCACATTGATCCATTGCGTCGAAACTTCAGCAGTTGTTTCGCTTTCAATGTCCACCCTTGCTTGTTCGAGGATGTTGTTCGGGCCCTGAGATTCCTTGTAAAAGGTGTACTCAACGTCAGTCGCATAGGTCTGTCCGCTGTTGTACAACGTGAGGTAAATGGTCACCGTATCGCCTGCTTGTGGAGCAGATGGCGACAAGGCCACGGTCGATGGTGAGGCTTGAATGTCGCCAACTTGTTCAGCGTTGGCCCCAAGCGGCAACGACGCCATTCCGAGCAACAGAATCACAACAAGGGCCTTCCATGTGTTCGCCATACATAGGGATGACACCCTGCAAAGCACTTGAACCCATCTCAAACAGATACGAAAAATCGTTGTTCCGAAAAGGATTCTCAGGTCGCCATTGAGCCTCGGCGTTGATGGTTTTCGACCCATGTAGCAACCCCCCAATCGCCCACCTTTCTCGATTCGCAAAGGGGAGCATTGAAGGACAACCTCACCCGTCAAGGGTCCATGGGAAGGACCGCGGTGACTGCGTTGCTCGTCTTCCTCTTGGTTGGCATGACCGCCTCTCCATTATGGCAACCCGCAGAAGCACCACCTGCTGCTCTGCAAGAAAACGTCCCAATGGCAACCTCCTCAAACCTCGTGATGAGTTTCTCAAACGGCCCATCAACCGGTGATTCAATCACTGGCCAATACCAATTGACCTTCTCCTTAAGCGGCGATGCAAATGTGTCCTCAATCCTGATTGAAGCCTCCGATGACGGGACATCGTGGTCATCTGTAACCAACCTCACCAGCGTCCCATGGCTGACCTATTTTGACACAACCGCATACACCAACGGCAGCTACACCCTCCGTGCAACCGCTTGGGATGACGATGTCAACGAAAGCGTCGTAGTGACCTCCGATACCTTCTCCATTGCCAACCAAATTCCACTCATCACCATCTTTACTGCGCTCAACGCCGAAGCAGGCAGTGGCGATTCCGCAAGCGACCGAGCCTGGTTTGGAATTGATGCTGATGAAGCAATTGCATTCCGTTGGGGCGCAAGCGATGACGACCTCACCTATGCCACACTCACCAATGTCCCCGGCCCGGGCGCACCCTCCAATGACGGTCCAACATCCCTCAATTACGGTTGGGACTGGTCAAGTGGGGCCATGAGCGAAGGAACCTACAACCCTAAACTCACCGTGCATGACGATTCTGGATTGTCCGCCACAGAAACGATGTTTATTGGAATCGACCGAACTGGCCCAACACTGAGCGGCCTCACCGTTGGTTCCGGCTCAACATGGCAGAACAGCGGCACCCTCACCATCAGCGGCCTCATCAGTGCTGCTGACGATGGCCAAGGAAGCGGTGTTGCCTCATGCCAATACAGCACCGATGGCACAACGTGGACAACCGTCACCACCGACGCTGCTTCATTCGAATTTACAGAAGGAAACCACACCGTCCAATTCAGGTCTGTGGATCGGGTTGGGAATGTTGGCCCTGCATCTGATGTAATCGTTCGAATCGATCAAACAGCACCCGAACCAAGCGGATGGATTGTCGACGAACTCACAACGAGTCGGGTTGGACCTGCCAACGTGAGTTTCAACGCTGAAGACGATGGTTCTGGAATCGATTTGACCGCTTCGTACATGCAGTATGGTTTCGATACAAATGGTGTGGGTCAAACGCCCGACCTCTCAGGCCGATGGTTGAACTTCGGCGTTACAGGACTTGATGCCACGGTGGCCCTCTCAAATTGGGCGACGAAATCTCGTCAGCACCTCATGCTCCGTGCAGTGGTGGTTGACCAGGCTGGCAACCAATACAGTTCAAGCCCAAGTTCGTTCCAAATTCTTCCCGGTCTTGATTTGTCCTGGAACAGCACACAAACCAACCTCGACCGCCTGATCGTCCGCCCTGGTGAAAATTCAGGAAACGTGACCATCACCAGCGTTTTGGAAAGCAATCAAGACTACGGCGGCAGCATTGTGGTACGATTGGAGTCGGCTCCTGCCGATCGAACGTCCTCGGTCAGTTGGACCGTGATGGAGGCGAGAACATTGCCTTCAGGAACTCTTTCCGACAGCACTGAAACGCTCATCTGGAACTACACGGTTCCACAGACCGGTCAGTATGATTTACGACTCGTCATCGACTACCTCAACGTCATTGACGAATACGATGAAGGCAACAACAACAACCACTTGGTGGTCACTGGAGCGTCGATTGGGTCACCCGGCCTTGTGCCCTCTTTTGCACCTTCAATCATCATCCTCCTGCTTGTTGGAGTGGCTATTGGCTTCCTCCAGCGCCGTACAAGAGTTTGAAAAGAGGTCGGCCGCAGGCATCACCATGCGACAACCCCTACCTCGTGTCCCAATGGACCGCATAGCGGTGCTCATCGGCGCAAAAGGTGCAACTGCGAAGTCGTTGCGTCACGCTGCTGGATGCAAGACGCTGGACATCGACTCGAACACCGGTGATGTCGAAGTCGAATGGGGTGCACCGGGTTCCTACGACCCAGTCAAAGCCATGAAATTCCCGGATGTCATCAAGGCTATCGGCAGAGGCATGGCGCCTAAGGCCGCCATCCGGTTGCTCGATGATGATCATTTCTTCGAACTCGTCGACATTCGCTCCTTCGTTGGAAAGCGCTCCAACCAACAACGACGCATCCGAGCTCGAATCATCGGAAGCCAAGGTAAAATTCGCAAGTTGATCGAAAACTTGACTGACACACAAATCACAATTTACAACTCCACCGTGGTTCTTGTCGGTGAAGAAGACGGCCTGGCTGCTGCTCGCCAAGCGATCGAAATGCTTGCTGGAGGAGCAGAGCACGGTACCGTGCTCAATTTCCTCGAGCGAGACCGGCGTCGCAGTCGTTTGGTCAATCGAAGCCTCGACACCATCGAAATCAAAGCAGACCCCGTACCCCAAGCAGGTGGGTTCGAGAACCTCGTGCCGGGACTTGTTGATGTCTCCAACCGACGCAGCCGACGCATGCGTGCGGCGCAAGTCGATCCTGAGGATGAAGGCGCTGTCGAAGCCATGATGGAATTGGCTGAAGACGAACAAGTCGAATGGGAAGAAGAGTGATTCACTCTTCCTCGTCATCATACTCAATCTGTTTGACGTGATCGAGGTTCATATTGAGGACTTCATACATCGCCTCTGCCAATGTCACTTCGATGCCGTTCTTGTTGGCCCATTCGACCAAACGAGTGACGTCACGAACAAGGAATTCCTCTGCCTTCGGGTGGCCTTGAACAACGGCTTGCCCAACATCAATCACAACGGCTCTGTTTTGGTGCCACAAGATGTTGAACGGAGAAAAATCGCCGTGAACGAGGTTACTTTTCTGCCACGCTATAGCCAAGAATTCAAGCAGATCGTCGAACACAGGCTCTGGTTCTTCCACATGCACTTCCCTCAATTTAGGAGAAGAGCCGGTTTCGTGACCCAAATAATCCATCACCAGGACGTTCTTGTGAATGCCAAGAGGCTTTGGAACGTTCAGTCCCCAGCGAGAAAGGCGTGAAAGATTTCGATGCTCTTTACGGACCCATATGTCGACAAGGTCTCGATGCCTTCGTCGAAGACCGCCAAAGCGTGGATCGCCTTCGATGTACTGAACAAGGTTCTTGAACACCGCATTCGATGTGTGGAAGATTTTCACTGCCACCGATTTTCCATCGATGTTTGTCCCGTGGAACACGTGCGCTTCTTTGCCTCGAGCAATTGGATAATCGAGGGTGTCGATGACGCCTGTTTTCATCAATTTGTAGAGCGACATCAGCGTAAGGCGGTCAAACACCTGATCAAACACTCGGCGATCAACCCAATCGAAGGTACCGGTTCCCATGGCTCCCTGAATTTTGTTTTCGATGTCGCTGAACATTCGCTTGTAGCGAGCCTCTTTCATCCACCCATAGCTGTTCTGCTTTGAGGCGAGGTTGCTGAGAAATTTATCCTCTTCCGACGAAGCGTATTCGTCGTCGAGGTCTTGAGATCGAGAAGAGCGCTTGCCCTTCTTTTTGTTCCGGCGATGGTTGTGACGGTTGTGCTTGCCTTCGTTCAACTCATCCCAGTTGTCCTTGGCCATCAAATCACCATTGGAACGCCATAGGCTTCAATTCATTCAGCCAAAGAGGTCTTCCAAGTCCTCATCGTCGTCGTCGTCATCTTCGCCTTCTTCCGATGGATACTCTTCAACAACGACAAATGGTTCTTCGGATTTTTCCTCGCTCGCCTCTGCTTCCTCGGCACTGGCTTCCGCGGGTTCTTCAGATTCAGAAGAGGGATCGTCGTCATCGTCATCCCCTTCGCCAAACAAATCGTCATCATCGTCGTCCTCTGGTTCGTCTGCTGCGCCAAAGAGGTCGTCCTCATCGTCGTCATCCATTGTCCCGAACAGGTCGTCGTGTTCATCGTCATCATCGACAGCGGTGTTCATTCCAAAGATATCGACATCGGGCGGCAAAACGCCCTTTCGAGAGAGGTACATTGCTTGAGTTTTGGTGTAACGGTGCTTCACGTCAGCTTTGGCGTCTTGGAAATCCCAAGGCCAAACGATGATCAAATCGCCATCCCGGACCCATTGACGTCGGCGCATTTTGCCAGGAATGCGAGCCATTCGAGTTTCGCCGTCTGCACAAAGCACGGTCACCCTTCGGCCACCGAGGATTTGCTCAGCGAGAGCAAACATTTCGTTGACTCTTTTGTTCGGCATCTTGACACGGATTTTGCCTGACGACGAACCTTCTGGAGATTCAAGTCGAGCGAGTTCTTCCTCGTCCACTTTTTCTTCACGTCGTCGACCCATACGGTTGCACCTAATCTACCCTGCAGCCCACCCTTCTTGAATACAGCACCTCACAGGGTGCCTCCCTGTGCACAACCAGCGAAAGAAACGCTTCACCACTTGGTAGTGAGGCTCTCCGCGGCGTCGCGACACATCTCAAGCACGGAGTCACCAAAGACACCAAGCAGAATCGTTGCTGCAACACAGATGAAAATCGAGGTTCGAACTTGCCAGCCTGATGGAAGCGGTCCTTCTCGTCCCTTTTCAGGTGCTTCAAAGAACATCACTACGGCCACACGGAGGTAATAGAACACCGAAATGGCTGAGTTAAGCACCATCAAGAGTGCAAGCCACCAAACCCAGTGAAGATCTCCGAATGAGTTGACACCAGAACCAACACCAACATTGACGATGCCCATGATGACCATGAGCTTGGATAGGAATCCTGCCATTGGTGGCACACCAGCAAGTGAAATCATGAAGATGAACATGGCAAAGGCGAGCAGTGGTTCACGCTTTGCAAGACCGCCAAGCGAGGAGAGACGGGAGGAATCACCGTCGTTCTCGAGGATGGAGAGCACAAGGAACGCACCGAGTTTGAACGCAACGAGGACGAGCAAGTGGAACATCAAGGCGGTCATGACCAACAAGGCCGCTTCGCCTTCTTGTCCAGCGAAGGATGGATCCCATGTCCATGCACCGATCGCGGTGAGCCCAGCAAGCATGTATCCTGCGTGAGCCACAGAGGAGTAAGCAAGCATGCGCTTCGGATTCGTGCTACCAAGTGCTGCGATGTTCCCCCATGTCATGGTAAGAGCTGCGAGGGCGCCAATAGCGACGAGCCAAACTGCTGAACCATCAGAGGATTCAGGTGCTGCCACAATCAACAGCATTCGAATGAGACCGACCATACCCATGGCTTTGCTTGCAGTTGCCAGAACACCCGCTACAGGGCTGCTTGCACCTGCGTATGCATCAGGAGCAGCAAAGTGGAACGGTGCAGCGCTGACCTTGAAACCAAAGCCAACGAGAACGAATCCGATACCGATGAGTGGCAATGGTTCCGTTCCTGTTTCAGCGAAGGCAACAGCAAGGGCATCAAACTGAAGCGAACCCGACCAGAGGTAGAGCATCGAAAGACCATAGAGACCAACACCGGATGCAACGGAACCGACGATGAAGTACTTCATTCCGGCTTCCGAGCCGGCCTTTGATTCCTTCATGAAGGCCACAAGCACGTAGGTGGAAAAGGAAGCCAACTCCAGTCCAATGAAGAGCACAAAGAGGTCTTGAGCCAATGCGACAACGGACATTCCAAGACCGCAAGTCAACATCAAGATGTAGAAATCTGCTTGGCGTCGGTTGTTGAAGAGCTGGTCTTCAGTGAGTCTTCCGCCAGTGCCTTCAACCTTCAAGCGGTTCATGCTGGCGAACGAAGCGAGCGCCAGTGCACCGAAGAAGATCAGTTCGAAGACACGACTGAATCCGTTCACCATGAGCAATTCCTTTGCAGCGTCTGAATCGCTGCTCACCACAAGAAGGCTATCAACGCCTCCATTGAGGGAGGCAGCAACGGCTGCGAACGCTCCTGCAAGTGTGATGGTGGCAATCCATGCAGGTAGACGTGGGTTGCTTGTGAGGCCGTATCGTTGACCGCCCAAGAACCAAGGCAAGCGAAGTTGCGTTCCAGGAATGCGGAACGTACCCTTTCCAAGGTTCGGGATGAGGATAAGAGCGATCAGTCCAGCGAACAGAAGCATCTCTGGGAGCATGGCTGAGTAGAACTCGTTGCTGAACGCTTGTGTCTCACTCATATCAGGCACCTCCCTTGAAAATACCATTCGAAATCATGTGTTCGAAGAACGTCCGGCAGTAATCGTCCATCATGTCCAATCCAATCCATGGCATGACACCGAAGAGGATGGTAAAGGCCGCCAAGATGAGCATGGCAATCTTCTCTTCATTGGAAATATCTGGTACTGGGTCACCATGAAGTGATGCAGGTGGTTGCGTTTCGTCGCCACCCTCGAAGATCGTACGTTGCATCGACCAGAGGTAGTAAGCAGCGGTGAGGGCCAACACGAGTGCAGGTCCGATCATCCAAAGTACGCTCCATCCTTCGAGGTCAATGAAGTACCACAAGGCGATGAGCATCATCAATTCTGCAACGAATCCTGCAAGCAATGGAAGGCCAAGTGAAGCCATCCAAGCGAACATCATCGACGTAGCAAGCCATGGCGAATGCTTGGCCATGCCGCGCATTGCACCAATCTCCATGCTGTGGTAGTGGTGCTTGAATGCGCCACACACTGCGAAGAGCATTGGGCTGATGATTCCGTGAGCGAACATCATGAACAAAGCCGCAGCCCAGCCCATTGGTTGCATGGTAGCGATGCCGATAAGGATGACACCCATGTGTGACACAGAGGAGTATGCGACCATCTTCTTGAGGTTGGTTTGTCCCAAACAGACAATGGCACCCCAAACGAGGGAGACCATACCGAAGATCATCAACGCCAACTGGAAGTGTTGCAACGCATGTGGGAACATGCTGAGTGGGAGACGGAACATACCGTAAGCACCCATCTTGAGCATCACGCCGGCAAGCAGCATCGAACCACCTGTTGGTGCCTGAACGTGCGCATCAGGCAGCCAAGTGTGGAATGGAACCGCTGGCAACTTCACGAGGAAACCAAGCATGAGCATGACGAAGAGCACTTTTTGCATGCTTTCTCCCATGAACCATCCTTCTTGATTGGCCATGGTTGCACTCTCAACAAGCGTTGGAATGTCGAAGGTACGTCCGGTCATTGTGCCGTACTTACCGCCCGTTCCGATTTGATCAGGTTGCATGAGGTAGAGGGTCACAAGACCGAGCAACATCACAACAGAGGCCGTGAAGGTGTAGATGAAGAACTTCTGAGAAGCGTACTTCCGGTCCTTGCCGCCCCAGTTCAAGATCAGGAAGAACATTGGAATCAATGTCAATTCCCAGAACACATAGAACATGAACAAGTCTAGAGATACGAACACACCAATCAAAGCGCCACCCATCAAAAGAAGTGTTGGGAAGTAGGTTGCACCGTTTTTCTCGTGCCATGTAGCGATGATGGTTACTGGAAGCAAGAAGGTGGTCAACCAAACCATTGGGAATGACAACGCATCCAACCCAACGGTCCAGTGAATACCCAGTGCTGGGAACCATTCATACGAATCGTGGAAGGTGTAATTGTTGAATGCAACGCCATCGGTTGTCATGTCTGCAAACGAGTTGAAGAACATAGCAGTGGCGTAAACGAACAGCACCAACGAGAAGGCAAAACTGGCCATTCGGATTGGGTTGTTGAGTTTCTCATGTGCTGATTTCTTAGCGTTCGCAACGAATGCCAACAAAACAATACCTGCGACAACAGGGAAACCTACGAGCTGCATCGAAATCCAATCAGTACCTGGCTCGAACAATCAAGCCACCCCCCAAACAAGCATGAAGATCGCAAGCATACCAACCGCCACCATGAGGATGTAATCACGGGCAGAGCCGGTTGTGAGCGAGCGAACGACTTCGGAAATCGATTGCGAACCGGATTCGATGGTCTTGATGGTTCCATCAATGACATCCGAATCTGCGTCAGCAGCCTTTGCCGAGAATCCTGCAACAATCTTGACCATGGCCATATCATAGTAATGGTCGATGTACAGTCGGTTTTGCAAGGCGACTGCGAGGGTTGATTCAGCAAAAGCGCTGTTGTCGAAGTTGAACCGAGCCTTCACCCACGAGTTGAGGCGGATCACTGGCATCATCCAAGGCTTGGCGGATTCGCCTTCTTCTAACTCGCCACCATAGAGGGCCATAGCAAGACCCGGGCCTGCGACAGCACCGAGGGCAATGGCGATGTAGGTGAGGATGAAGAAGTAAGAGTCTTCATTCGCAAATGCGTGTTCCATTTCGTAGATGATTCCCTCAACAAGGGACTTCTCCGACATGAAAGCGTAGTTTTCATCGGGCGCCCAATGGGTGAAGCCCATGCCTGCAAAGAACACTGAGGAAAGGCTGACGAATGTGAGGAGGAACAGTGGAATCTTGATCCATGTGTTGGTTGGACCGACGTGAGCTGCAACCTCGTTGCTTGGCTTGCCTGCGAAGGTCTTGAGCCACATTCGGGACATGTAGAACCCGGTCATTCCAGCACCAATCAGCACGCACATGGCAGGCAAGAGGAACTTTGGGTCGTCTTGAGCAACTCGCCATGCATTGGCAATGATGCCTTCCTTGGACCAGAACCCGCCAATCAACGGAAGACCCATGATGGAAGCGGAACCAACGAGCATTGCAGTTGCCGTGATTGGCATCTTTGAGGCAAGGCCGCCCATGTTCTCCATGGATTGAGCGTCGAAGTGGTCGTCATGGTGATCATCACCGTGATCGTCACCGTGATCATCATGATGGTGCAAATGGTGGTGGGCGTGATGCACTTCGTGAATCACTGAACCGCTGGCCATGAACAGCATCCCTTTGGCCATGGCGTGGTTAAACAAGTGGAACAAAGCAGCACCGAAAGCGACAATCACAATGTAGTGATCCTTGTCATTGTGGTGCCAATCAAGTGTGTTCGCGAGGTAAAGCGCACATCCAAGTCCCGTGAAGATGTAGGCGAGTTGACTCATTGTTGAGTACGCCAGGACCTTCTTTAGATCCATTTGGACAAAGGCGATGGCTGCTGCCATCACGGCGGTAATACCGCCGACAACGGCGATGATGTACGCCAGGTCAGCAAGGTCGCCGTGAAGCGCTTCTGCTCCGAAGAATGGGAACATACGAGCCACGAGGTACAATCCAGCATTGACCATGGTTGCTGCGTGAATGAGTGCAGAAACTGGTGTTGGACCTTCCATAGCGTCTGGCAACCAGACGTGAAGTGGGAATTGAGCCGACTTACCAACAGCGCCGATGAACATGAGGCCAAGCGCCCATTGGAGGGTGCTGGCAGAGTGTTCTGCGACGTGCTCGATGTTCGCCGAATCAAACACGACGGTGTAATCAAGCGAACCAAAGAGATCCCAAAGCATGACCAAACCGATCATGAGGAACACGTCGCCGATACGGGTGGTGAGGAACGCCTTCTTGGCAGCGTAGGCTGCGCTTGGGCGCTCGTAGTAGAATCCGATGAGGAGGTAGGAACAGAGGCCCATAATCTCCCAGAAGATGAACAACCAAAGGAACGAATCTGCAAGGACCATACCGAGCATACCAGAGCAGAACAAGACGAACTCAGCATAGAACCGGTGGTTACGGTTGTCGTTGATTGGGTCGGTGTTCATGTAACCGATGCTGAAGGTGTTGATCAGCAAGCAGAGGAAGGCTGCGACGAACAAGAGCATCACGGTGATGTGATCGACGTAGATGCCAAAGCCAAACTTATCGGTACTGACACCGGCTGAGGTGCCGTCCCAGACACCAGAGGTGAACCAGTGGAACACTGAGTCGTGGCCTGCTTGCACTGAGCCGATGAAATCGGCAATTAACAACAAGGAAAGCACGAGCACTGCGCTCATGACACCAAGGGCAATAATGCCCCCTTCTTTGACTGCATTTTTCCAAGTTGGGTTTCCGTTGAACACCTTACCAAGGAAGAGAATGACCGCAAAGGCAATCATCGGCAAAAGCACGATGAGGGGTGCCAATTCGGTCACATGAGGAGCTGCGATATCTGTAACTTCTGAACCTGCCATCATCTCACCTCAGTTCTTCAGGACATCCACATCGTCCAATGATATCGTGTCGTGTTGGCCGTACATGGCGAGGAATATTGCCAATCCAATGGCAACTTCACTGGCCGCAATGGCAATAGCAAATATGGTGTAAACCCATCCGGTGGTATCACCGTGATGGACGGCTGCTGCTGCAAACTGCATGTTTGCGGCGTTGAGCATCAATTCGATGCACATCAAGACGATGATGGCGTTCTTTCGAGTGAAAGCACCACCAAGTCCAATGACGAACATGAGGGCTGAAAGAGCGGATACCAATGCTGGATCGATCATTCTTCTTCACCTCCAAATTCCCACAAGAGATTCTCCATCCGCTCGTCGCGAACAAGGTATGCTGCACCAATCATGGCCATCGACATCAGCACACCGAGGATGAGCAATGGAAGCGCCCAATCGGTAAGCAATGCATCAGCAAGACCGCTGGTGGTTGGCTCGTCTTCGCTTGCATCGGCCCAAACAGCGTCAGCGCTGAGCACGGAAACAAGGATCATGCCAAGGGCAAGCAAGCCCATACGAGTTGCGAGGGAGAGCACCTTCATTCGAAGTCCTCCTCAAGGATTTGACGGCGTGTGAGCATGATACCAAACAGCACCACCAATCCGACACTTGCCAGGTAGACAAGGATTTGAATGGCGGCCAAGAATTCTGCACCCAAGAGGATGAAGATGCCTGAAACAGCCATGAAACTGAAGATCAGTGAAAGCATCGAGTGTGCGACACGTTGAGCGAGAATGAGCCCAAGCGCTCCTCCCAGTGCAATGGTTGCAAAGAGGAAAAACACGCCAAGTTCAGCTGCATATGCAACGTCCATCTCAAGCACTCTCCTCTGAAGCAGCCTTTGCTGCCTTGGCAGCCTTCTTGGCCCGCTTGTCGCGTTCCTTGTTGGCCCGCTTAGCAAGTTCAGTGTCAACCGCTTCTTGGTGAACATTTGGCAGCACTCGAGTTCGACTGGCGTCGAACCACAGTTCTTGGCGAGTGAATCCAGACATTCCGTCGTACTCATTGGTCATGAAGAAGGAAGTAAAGCCACACGATTCCATGCAAAGTCCACAGAACATGCACCGTCCCAAGTCGATTCGACCTGAAACAATTTGATCATCGGCAACACGAAGTTCGCTTTGTTCGACTTCGACTTCTTCGCCGGAGTCGTTCCATCGAACGGTCGCTGTGTTGCCAGTCAAGTCGAGCACTTCAGCGAACCGCCACTCGTTTGGTGTGTCGGTGTGGGCGGTTGCAAGGTTGAAATCTTCGAGGGTTGCAGCAATTTCTGGCTGGAGCATGGCAGCGTGGCCACCGACCTCAAGTTCTGCTCCAAGTCCTTCGTGTTCGCCTTCTGCGTTGTCGAGGACGTCGACGCGCAACTCAGTGGTCATGTGAAGGCAGTCGTTCGGGCAGATGTTGACACACATCTTACACGCAGTGCATGTTTCCCAAATCACACCGATTCGGCCGTTGTAGTTCCCAGGAACGAAGAGCCAAGGCTCCATTTCCTCAAGACGTTCATATGGGTATTGAACCGTTTGTGGTTTCCATAGTGTTGGGAACAAGTCGGATGTAACTCGGTCTGGTGCGAATTGCTGGTTGCTGATGTCATTGAATTCCGAGGTCTTGTCAGCGCGGATTTTATCACCATCGCTGAGGAATTCAGGGTGCTCTGTGTTGTGATAACCCATGGCCAGGCGCTTTCCAAAAACCTTGCCAAAGAATGGGAAGGTTCGGAGCGCCGTGATCAATGTAATCTTGAACGGGTACCAGAATAGGTTTCTGAAATTAGGTCGTGCGTTTGGGTGCATTGGCATTCTAAATCACCTCAGTCCTTTCCCGGAGTGTGCGTTCCCGCGGGCTGTAATGTGTACACGTGGTACATACGATCTGGAGCAGCGTCTTTGTCTTCATCGTTCAACAGAAGGAAGAAGACACCCAACCACAAGAGCGTGGTCAAGAGTGGCAAGAGCATTGGGATTTCGAGGCCTGGAATCATCCAAGCATTGCCGCCAGCAGCGGTGTCCTTCATGCCCGATGGGTCGAACAAGAACAAGCGGTAGAGCGTTGAGAGCACCACTTGAAGCACGGAAAGCGGCAAGAGCATGCGCCATCCAAATTCGAGAATTTGATCGGTGCGGATTCGAGCGAGGGAGAAACGAGCCCAGACGAAGACGACCAAGAACACGAGCCACGACTTGAGAAGCACCACGATGGCGCCCGGAATCAAGACGTATGCATCACCAAGCAGTGGGATTTGGCTGATGGTGCCTTGGAAAGGCAAGTGCCATCCTGCTAGGAAGAAGTGAGTGAACAAGAAACACGCAGCGTAGGTTCGAATGTATTCTGCCATGAACAGCATACCGAATCGCATGCCGCCGTATTCAGTCCACCATCCTTCGACGAGTTCGGCTTCTGCTTCAGGCATGTCGAACGGAACACGTTCGACTTCTGCAATCATGGTCACCAAGAAGAGAGCTGCACCAAGTGGCATCAAGAACAAGTTCCAAGCCCCAGCGCTGTGCTGGAAGTGGATGCTTTCGATGATGTTGAATGTTCCAGAAAGAACAGCAACGGAAAGCAGGGTCAACAGCAAAGGAATCTCGTATGCTGTGAGTTGTGCAGCGGAACGAATGCCACCGATGAGGGTGTACTTGTTGTTCGAAGACCAACCTGCGAAGAACACACCAATTGGTGCGATACCGAAGATAGCGATTGCGTACAGAATCGAGAGGTCGGGGTTTGTAGCGTAAATGCCGCTTGAAAGTGGAATGATTCCGAGGATCAAGAGCGTGGATGAAACGATGAGGAAAGGTGACACCTCGAAGATGAGTTTGTCAGCACGGCGTGGGACCATGTGTTCCTTGAGCAGGAACTTCATTCCATCAGCGACGTTTTGGAAGAACCCGGGGAAGATGGAGTAGCCCATCCACGAACGGTTGTTGACACGGTCAACGGTGGCGAAGTTTTCGTCACGGTTGCCGAACTTCTTGTTGAGCCAGCGGTTGACAGCACCGACGGGCACACCTGCACCGAACGGCAGCATGTTCCACCATTCACCTGCAGTGACACCGTTTTCTCCGACCCAGAGGGATCGAAGCGCAGTGGTCGCACCACGGCGGTCGTTCATTCGAGCGACCGCTTTTCGCTCAATCCATAGGATGGCGAATTGGCTGAAGAACAGCATGAGGAACACGATGTTCACAACAGCGAATGTACCTGCTGCAAAGGCAATGGAGCCTGCACTTTCCTCAAGGGGTGTTCCTTCGAGGGAGGAAATCACGAGGTCGCGAACTGGGCTGTCCTCGCCCAAGAAGATGCTTCGTAGGTCGTAGATGTCATCCATAACAATCACCTCAACGGTCGGTTTCTCCAATGCACGGGTCAAAGCTACCCATGATGGCAGGAATATCTGCAATCTTGTAGCCGATCATCGTCTTAGCGACGAATGGAATGGTGATGAACATCGGTGAACGGATGGACAAACGGTATGGGTTCTTTCCTCGACCGTCACCGCCACCTTGAATGTAGAACTGGGAGGCACCTCGGGTGCACTCATAGTTGCTGAATCCAGTCGCACCTTCAGGAGCACGGGTTGGAGCCTTGGTGTAGATCATCTCATCACCGGAAGCGTAGTTTGTGTTCATGCCACCAGGAATCTTGTTGAGTGCGTCAAGAATCATGCTGCAGGATTGGCGCATTTCTTCCATTCGAACACGGTATCGGTCGTAGCAGTCAGCACCCTTCACGGATGTTGGCTTTTCGACGGATGGCTCCCAATCGATTTCATCGTAGACAGAGTATGGGTGAGCCCAGCGAACGTCGTAGTTGACGCCTGCTGCTCGGACGTTTGGACCCGAAACACCGGCGTTGACCATTTCTTCAGCATTGGCATAGCCAACACCTTGCAAACGGACCAACCAGATGGTGGATTCATCGAGCATCATTTCGTATTCATCAAGTCGCTTTTCGAACAACTTTGTCTTTGCAATGACACGGTCTGCAAAGCCGATTGGCATGTCTCGCTTGACACCGCCGATTCGGGGGTAGTTGTAGTGCATTCTTGAACCACCAAGTTCTTGCAAAAGATCGAGGAACATTTCTCGGTCTCGCATGCACCAGGTCATGAGGGTCAAGTTTCCAATGTCAGGTCCGAAAGCACCGAGCCACATCAAGTGGGAAGCAAGGCGCTGAAGTTCTGCTGAAATCAAACGAATGTATTCGGCTCGCTCAGGAACATCTGCTTCCAGCAAATCTTCTGCTGCGTAGATGTAAGAATTGGCCCATGTCATTGCGCTCACGTAGCACAATCGGTCACAGTAAGGTGTGACTTGAGTGAAATCCCGTGATTCGCAGATTTTCTCCACACCACGGTGAATGTAACCGAGTTCTGCCTCAGTATCGACGACGGTTTCACCATCGACCTTTACACGAAGCGTCCACAAGCCGTGCGTCATTGGGTGCTGAGGCCCCATTGTAATCCACATTTGTGCCATGATAATCCCTCACTTAACACGGCCCTCGTCCGCTGGTTTACGCATGAAGCCTTGAGCGTCATCGTACATTTCGTTGTGATCGTGGTACCGGAGTTTGTGTTGCTTTTGCAACGGGTGGAATCCTTCAGGACTGTCGTGAGGGTTCAACACACGGTGCATGTTTTCATGGCCTTCGAAACGAATACCGACCAAATCCCACGTCTCTTTTTCGTTCCAATCTGCGCCGACCCAAATGGATTGAATCGAAGGCACGCTTGGTGAATCGCCTTGCGGGAGTGGCATGAAGACTTCGAATTCCATTGGAATGTCCATGCCTGCCAACTCTTCTGCCACGATGACATGGTGTGTGTTTGGCGTTTGGTCTTGAATTGGTTGGCGAAGGAAGTGGTAAGCAACTTCCCACCCACGTTCATCAGGACCATCTGGGAAATGAGTTCCCGTCACCATGGAGCAGTAGTTGACGCCGAGATCGTGGCGCATCCACTTTGCCAACGCAATCCAATGCTGTGGTGGGCACGTCATCCGAACGAATGCGTACTTCTTGGCGTTGCTGTGGTGTTCCACAGAGGCCGTGATGCCTGTGCCCTCAAAGCGGGCGTTGATTGCTTCAAGGCAAGCGGTTGCTGCCGAGGCGTTTTGGTCTTGGGTGATGCTCATGCCCATGTTCAGTCCTCCCCCACAATCACTGGCTTCTCGCTCATGCGATCGGCGCTTGGTGCTCCGCCGATGCGGATAATTTTCTCACGTAGAAGGCCGAACCCATCGATGAGAGCCTCTGGGCGAGGCGGGCATCCTGGGATGTAGACGTCGACTGGAATGACCGTGTCGACGCCTTCGAGAATGTTGTATGATTGGAAATAAGGTCCGCCAGAGATTGCGCATTCGCCCATAGCGATGCAGTACTTTGGCTCAGGCATTTGTTCCCACAATCGAACCACTTTGTCAGCGAATTTCTTCGTGATTGGTCCGTTGATGAGCAGCACGTCAGATTGACGAGGCGAGGAACGGAACAGAACACCGAACCGGTCACCGTCGAATCGAGGCGTAGCAGCTGCTGCCATCTCGATTGCGCAACACTTGATTCCCAAGTGAAGAGTGAACAGGGATTTTCGGCCTGCCCAGTTGAAGTAACGCCCTGCGAGAACCCCGAGGAACTTCTTGATTCGTGTGGCCTTGAGAGCCTCATCGGTGACGCCACCGACCATTTCGACCAGCGCACGGCTGTTAAATGCTGCAAAATTTTCTCCTGCTTCTGCCATAATATCCACCTCAAATGTAAATGCGACCTCGCTTGCGGAACACGTACCAGACGCCTAAGGACATCGTGGCAAAGAAGACTGCGAGCACAGTAAGAGCGCTAATTGCTTCATCGACAGCCCCTGCTGCGGCGCCTTCCGTAGTGGCATCCGCTGCGACCATGCCGCCAAGCACCATGAACATGAACGCCACATCGAACACGAGGAAGATGATGGCGTACCAGTAGTACTGGAAGTGGAATTGAATCATTGCATCGCCAACAGGTTCGCTTCCACATTCGAAGGTGGTCAAACGGCGAGGGTAGAGGCTGTGGTCTCGCTCGTAGCCTTCCAAGAGGTACGACCGTGTGATGTGAGGGCGGGCTGGATCGACACGAGGTCGGACGACCCATGTGATGAGGAAATTCGTCAATGGCATGATGATGCCGAGCACCGTCAAAAATCCAATTGAAAGGTAAGCGCTCGGTACTGATTCAAGTCCGGACATGTGTTCACCCTGTTGCAAAGCATACGCTCCGCAATTTCTTCGACTTGAGGGACCCACATAAGCGTTCCCAAATTGAACTCGTGAGTATTGACATTCTTGGCCTGTGATAACTGGGCCACTGCGAGGATGTCACAGGTCAGAAACAAACTCATTTTTCAAAGCCGCTCATGCGCCCATGCCAGCCTTCCAAACGAAGAAATCTTGACGCCCGTGGAAACACACTGTCAAAGACTCACGTTCGTGTAAAGAACAGGGTCCACGATGCATTAAGTGAATCTTCGAAGGCCTTCCAAGGCACGAATACAGTCCACATGTACACCGCTGCCGGGGCCAGCGTCTTGATGAATTCAAGTCCACCGAGATCAGGGAATAAGAACATGATCAGCATTGTCCCACCAGTTGCAACCATACCAATCAGCGACCACATCAAAATAAAACCAAAGGAAAGTTTGGTGGCGTGGCCAGTTTGTGCTTCGAGTTGTTTCGTACTGCGTAAGAATCCGAACATTCGGGCAATCATCCAAAACGGCAATGCGATGGCAAAGAACGGGAGGAAGAAGAGGAGATTCCAAAGTTTGAAACCGCCCTTCCCAATATTTGCATAGCGCTTCATCTCGTTGGAGTACTGGTGATGAAGGTAGAGTCCGTAAATTCCAAACGTCACCATGGTCAAAGCAAACTGAGTGGTTGGATTCCTGAACGGAACCGGGTTGCGCCCTTTCATTGTCGCCAATGTAATGCTTTCATGGCCGCTGTCAATCAGATACTGAACGTGATCTTGCTTCCGGCTACGACGGCTTACCTCCATTGAATTTTGTATCGAAGGCATGCCGACACGGTAGAAGAGCAAAAGCACCGGTATAACGAGGATGATGAAGAAGCCCGACTGAACTTGTTCAGAGGACAAACCAAGTCCAAGGAAGCCCTTGGAAGGCACACCCAGCACTTCAAATTCGATGTTCTCTCGATCGATGACACCTGTCTCGCTTGGTTGGACCGAGATTGTAAATTTGAATGTGTTTTCAATATCTGTCTCAAATGGAGGACGGACAATGATGAGAAGGGGAACAACCTCGCCGACATCAACTTCGCAAATATAGCCTGAACCATCCTCCTCACAACCCTCAAAATCACTCTCAATCAGGACGTTCCAACCTCGGAAACTCTCAGATGCAAAGATAAGGACATCCGTTTTGGTGTTCCCGGTGTTTGTGAAATTGAGCGGGTATTCCAGTCGGTCAGGGAAAGTGAGGCTCATTTCAGTCTCGATGCCTTCCAAGTCGAATTCGAGCTCATATACGATTTGCACATCAAGTGTGATGGAGATTCTCCCAGACCTGTTTGCTGCGTTTGATACGCTCGTCACCGTGAGGTCCAAAACACCACCTTCGCCCGTGTTTGCCCCGGGATTGACTGTCAGTTTGAGTTCCAGTTTAAGTTTGAAGGGACGCGCTTCGTATGACGTGTTGGAGTAGTTTGGCAACTCGAGCATGATGGTTTGAGCGCCATTTTCCGTTGCTGAGGTGATTGGAACTCCATTATCATCGAGGTATGTTTGATTCTCAAAGTCCCAAATACCGTACCCCACTGGTACGCTCACAGGGCCCTCCACTGGGAGTCCGCCGAGCGTCAATTCACGAGTTGCGATGCCTTGCAATCCTGATAGATCGAAAAGTGCTTTATCGTTGCCATCGCCTGTGTTCATCACCCAAAGCTCGTATGTTTGGCTGCCTGAGGGTGGGAGAACCGCTGTGCCAGTTCGCTCATCGAGGCCCCCATCGACCAAACGAACGTCCATTGCAAAATTGCGGTCGGACAGAATCGCTAGGAATTCAAATTCCCGCTGATTATCCGGGACGCCGTCGCCATCCGCATCGGCCGTGCTGCTGTCGCCCCTGTTGGTGATTCGGGAGGTAATGCGTGTGTAAGCGAGTTCTTCTTCACCATCGACACTGACGACCAAAAACACCTCAATGCTTGAACGAGGTTGGATGTCGATGTCAACAAATTGGACGCCGTCAGCGTCCTCGTAATGCACGTCCCAAGCAGGTGTCGCTGTTTGTTGCATCACTGAGCATCGGAAGGTATCCTTGACGTTTCCGAGGTTCTCGATGGTGATCGGGAAGCGGACTTCGCTTCCAGAGCGTCCAGTCTGATCGGTCGCAGGAGCATCTGCTTGCATCCCGTGAACGGCCTTGACGGTCACCCTCAGGACAACTTCGTCATAGGCTGCACCGCCGCTTGAAGGTAGAACTGAGAACGTGATATCGATTTCCTCGGTCGCAAGTGCGTTGATTGGTACATCAATGGTGACCGAAACATCACTGCTCTTTTCAGAGCCGTGCTTTGAGCCGACGCTCACGGTTGTGGCATCAAGGCGCACAGCCCATCCACTTGGAGCACTTGATGCTGAGACGCGGAGGTTGTCAGGCCCGTTTCCATCGTTTGTGACGGTGAGGGTCGTTGTACCGTTGCTGCCCGGTTCAATGTTTGGAAGCAGGGATTGTGAAACAGAGATGCTTGCGCCGTACGATTGGCCGACCTTGACTCGCAATTCCTTGCTGCACTTCACAGCGCTGCCATCTTTTCCGAGGATGTTGATGACCGTTTCTGAGCCTGCCGTGACCGAATCGTCGGGGGAAACTTTGAGATCGAAGGTACGGGTTCCCTCACCGTCATTGTAAGGTAAGAGGCCGGAGGAGGCCCCATCGAAGGTGACCCAACTTGACCGGCTTGCAGGTGAGGCTGATTTGCCCATGGTCACTGACCAGTCGCTGTTACCGGTGTTGGTAAGGGTGGCACTGAGCGTACCTTCTGCACCCGGGTTGACCGTGACTGTGGATTTCGACAGGGACATTTCGCATTCATGCAACTCGGGGACAGTGAGGCTAAAATCTTCGGAATCTGATGCGTTTTGAGTTGGGTCGTTGGTAACGACGCCTGTCACTTCCCAGCAGTATTTGTCTGCTGCTTGGCCATCAGGGACTTCCACTGAAACAACAACTGTCACAGATTCATTCTGGTCCAAGTTGACGGATTCTTCGTCCAACTCCACTGTCAAATCATCTGTGTTTTGGCACCCGGCTCCGTCTGTCTCTTCAACCGTTAGAGCAACCGTCTCGTTGGTTTGTCCAGTGTTTTCCACACCAACATCGTATTCGACAATGGATTGCCCACCCCATGTTTTGGTTGTGGCAGGCATGGTGACTTCAACGCCAAAGATTGCACTTCCTGAGCCGTCGCCAGCCGTTGTGGTCACTGTTTTGGTTTCAGTTGCAGGCTGCCCAGGTGTTTCTGGAGGCTCTGGTTGTTCAGTTGCCGTTGCTGAGATTGTGGTATCACAACTGCCTTCTGCAGTTTGGGTCAACGTGACGTTCATGGTGGTCTCGCCAAAGTCCCCAGCATCAATTGGACCTGGAATTTGAACAATGTTTGACGAGTAGGCACCGCATTCTTGCGTTTGTTCTTCGGTTGAGGACAGTGAAACTGTGATCGGCGTCGAACCTTGATTGTAAACACGGACAGTGTATTCGCCTGACTCACCCGGGTTGACCTCTAGCCCATTTGCGGGGCTCGTTATGATGGAAATACTCGCATCCCTCGCACCATCAGCACTTGCCACAGGGGCAAGGGTTGGTACGACGGAAAGCAGGAGCAAACCGACGAGCAAAAAGGCACGATGAGAAGCATGCTTTGATGATTCTTGACGGGGGTCCATGACCCCCGGTGGAAGCCTTAGTATCAAAAGGCTCCCCAATGTTGTGCAGGAAGCAAATTGAACTCATGCCAAGACGAAGGTGGTGGCAGCAGCGGAGCAATTTACGCATGCCTCCAATGCACCTGCTTGACAGGTTGAAACATCCGAGCGGTGGTAACGAGCGCCACAACCTGGGCAGCCCTGCATCGGACCTGTGATGGTTTGGCGGCATGACCAGCACATTGGACCGGAAGCATCTGCAGGCGCTTGGGCCAAAGCTGGGGCCACTGGAGCGGTGAAGGCCGGTGCGTGTTTTGCTTGTGCAAAGGCTTGGGCCGCCTCGGGTTTTGAACGGCGCATGATCAGAGCCCCAAGAACAACGGCGAGAACGAGCAGGACAATCGGTCCAAGCACTGTCACCGGAAGTGATCCACCCGAGGTGGCCGTCGGTTCGCCTACGGATTGAACTTCGAGGGTCACGCTGGAGGTTGAAACTGCGGGTGCGTCAGCCAAAGAAAGGGCGATGGTTCCTGTTCCTGGCTGAGTTGCTTCGACGATCAGCCGTACGGTCATGGACTGGCCTGGCTGCAAATCTGCTATGTCATCGCCGTCGATTGATGCGATCCAACCTTTACTGACTTCGGTGGTCAACTGGTGAGAAAATTGTGTGTTGCCGGTGTTTGTTAGCGTGACTTCGAGCGTTGATTCTTTACCTGTGTCGAATGGAACGGTGCGTTCCTGAACCCATGATGCTTCCATCACACTCGCCACATAGAGGCCTACAAGTTCAGTTTGCTCCACACCGTTTCCAGCAAGGGTGACGCTGAACGATGGTTCGCTCAATGGGGCCATGGTAGCAGGAATAAGAACCGTGCATACGACAGGGGCAACGTCATTGAAACCGAGCGGCTCGACATTCAAACATTCTCCAAAGAGCCCTTGGCCAAGAGCGATCGATACTTCAGGCAACCACTCAACATCAGCGCTGTTGCTGGCCAGCCAAGTGAACACCAGAGGTTCACCCGCTGGATGAGACCCAGGGCCAAGTGGATTGGTGTAACTCGATCCATCTTCAAGCACAAGACTCACGAACTGAAGCGAGGGTTCAGGCAAAACCTCAACCTCAAACTGTCCAACCCACGTGGTACGGACGCCATCTGCATCAAGGTGGAACTTCACTTCGCCGCTTCGAGCGGTCCCGTCTCCTTCGATGCCAATAAGGATGTTTTCAGTCGAAGCCCAATTGAGTTCCAGAACCGACAAACCAGAACTCACGCTCCAACCAGTTGGAAGTTCAAACGAGGGCGTGAGGCTCAAGTCGAGGTTCCCTTTGTGCTCGACCGAGAACATCATACTGAACGTGGAATCAGGCCGGAGTGCCCCGATATTTGTCTCTAAGTCGATGTCGATGGTTCGCACTTCCTCGACCTTAATTGGAATTTGGAACACCCAACTGTCTTGGATTTCGGTTTGGGAAATAGCGGTCAACTGAACGATGCGTTCGGCACCAGCCCCCGTCATGACCTGCGGAGGTGTGAACGTCATGCCGATTGCCTTGTAGGCATCGAGCGCAATTAAACCAGTTGAACCTGACGTTGCTCCTGGATCGCTCGCCAAATCATCGAACCCTGCGTTCCAGCCAGCCGGTGCTTGCAAAAACAAGTCGTAGCCGATGTCTGCGTTCCCAATGTTGAACAATCGAATGTCGATCGATGTTGGATTCGAGGGCGACACTGGTACGATTTGGTAATCGTATTCCAAACGCAAGTTTGCCAATTCGGGGACAACGAAGTCAAGTGTGTATGGATAGGTCACACCATTATCGACATCAAGGCCCAGAAGTTCAATTTGATACGTACCTGGAGCGGGGGGCGTCGGGTGAACAAGCGTCACAGTGATGTTCGCAGAATCTCGCCCTTCAAGGGTGAAATTAGATTCAGTCGCCCCGACATACCAAGATTCAGATTGTCCCGTGTTGATGTTTGTGATGCCGTTGGTGCTCATGCTTGCATTGGTTGCAATCAGTGCGGTGTTGGTGAGGGAAACATTCCATGATGTGGTGGAAGCACTTGTGTTGAGCAAAACCTGCTGTTGTGATTCCGCCGTCAACTTCACCCCAGGGGCCGTGACATCGACCTCGATGTCGTGCCGATTGTTGTTCTCGAGGATTTCCTCAATATCGTCATCAGGGTCGATGATGAATGAAAGGGTCGTCTCGCCGGAAGTCTGTGGCGTCCAATACCAAATTTGAGTCTTGGTTGAGCCTGCACCGACATCGATGTTCTTGCTATCGATGAGCACATCATCGACTCGGAATTCAATGTCAAAGAAATCCGCCCGAACGTTGCCAACGTTGAACACTTTCGTGGTCAACTGGAGTTGGTCACCAACTTGAGGAATGGGTACGGACATTTCGAATGCATCGACGATGAACTCTGGATCGGGTCGCAAATCATTCACACCGTGACCGCGTACAGCGATGGCGAAGGGTTGAGCCGTGCTGCCGCCATGGAGTGTGTCCTTGACTTTAACCGTCCAAATCCCAACCTCAGCGCTGTCGATAAGCACGACTTCGAGGTTGTTGATTGTGTCCGCACTGCCGCCAGTGGTGGATTGCCCACTTGCGAAATCATTGCCAAGGTAAACAGTCCCAGACGGTGCGGTGATTTCCAAATCGAGGTTGTTGACAAGTTGGTTCGATGAAAAGGTCGAGCCACGCTCGTCCGACCATGCAAGCACCGATTTGAAACCGCCATTGGATTGTGTGATGTTGAAGGTGTAGCTTTTGGAATTCCCAGAACCTGAAAGCACCGAGCGATCATCGACCCAAATGCCTTGACCAGAGGTGGGAGCAAGGGTTTCTCTCAAGTTGACCTTCCCCCATCCTTCGTTGTCGTTTGGAATGTCTCGGGAGCCAAGGTCGGTCGCCCCTAACACCATGAGGGCCTTGACCAGAGCGCCTTGGGGCGATGGCCGTTGAGCGATTTCCTCGAGGTATTCTCGAATCATTGTTGCAGCTCCTGCTGCGTTTGGAGTGGCCATGGAGGTCCCGGTATATTCGAGGTAGTACGTGCTCGACCACGTTGAACTGCCAGTATCGGTTGCTTCCTGAGCCCGGCATGAACGTACATAGCCACCAGGTGCAATGAGGTCAGGTTTGATTCGTCCGTCGTCGGTTGGACCCCTTGATGAGCCCGACATGATCGTATCTGGTGCGCCAGCGTACCTGTTCTGATGGTTTCCAACGGAGATGATGTTCTTGGCTGTTGCAGGTGCGCCCACAGTCCCGGTGTTTGGCCCATCATTTCCTGCGGCAAAGAGAATGGTCAAGCCATCCCTTCCGTTGTAGTAGCGGTCGTAGTAATTCGCACGGTCATCGACGTCTTCTGCAGACGATGTGTACTTTCCTTGGTCACTGGCTTGTGTGGAGCCCCAAGAATTGGTGTGGGTTCTTGCACCGGCTGAGTAGGCAGAGTTGAGGAGGTAGTTGAGCGAGGGGGATTGGAAATTTCCAGTGTTGTCATTTTCCATGGCTTGGAAGAACAAATCTGCTTCCGGCGCCACACCCGCATAACCGCCCTGAGCCCCATCGCCTAACACTGTGCATGAAACGTGCGTGCCGTGGCCTGAATGCTTGTCAGCCGTCGAACCGTCTCCGATGACATCGTTGTTGCCGACTACTCGGGTTCCAAAATCGCCGTGATCTTCGTCCAAACCGGAATCTGCAACAGCAACAATTTGCCCGGACCCGTCTAAATCGGTGGTGAAGTATGTCGTCATTTGACTGGTTTTCATATGGCTCTTGGCGTTGTTGTTGTAAGTGGTGAACGCAGGGTCGAATTGGAACAATCGCAGGGATGGTTGCGCCATTAAACCCAGCAAGTCAGTGGTGGTAAGGGTCCCCTCATACCTCCCTTCATCCCATTTCTTAGCCTCTTCAAACACCAATGGTGCCACATCGCCCAAGCCTTGAATCAAGGAAGTGCCAACTGCATCGTGAAATTCAACCTCATCCAGTGGCCCGGCTTCTGTTCGCCATCCCTCAATGCGCATTAACTCACCTTGGAGCGAAGCAATACCTGCCTCGAGCATCAGGACATCAAGCACCGCTTCATCAATCAGCATGCCCATAGGAACTGCATGCTGCGCTGCAACACCGTCAATCAAAGAGGCTTGCTGCAGGGCGTAGGGTGTGCCCTGAACCATCAAACCTGAAGGTGAAATGTATTCTCGTACGCTGACGCCTTCCATGGCTGTGATGTGATGACGCACCGTTTGCAGTTCCACAGAGGTATCAATCAAAAACAGACGCAAGTCTGCCCTTCCTTCCAACCAAGCGCTTGACATTGGTCGATCGAGGTGAAGGCCATCGGCGTCGAATGTGCCGATGCTTGAATCTGCAGTGAGGGTTCGAGCTTCCGTGATGGATGCCTCATCAAAGGAGCCGACTGCATCGCCGTAGACGCCATCGACCAAATCGAATTGGACCCACTCCACACCGTCGTTATTTTGCAGGGACTCATTCGCCGCAGGGTCGTTCAAATCCACGGTTGAAAACGTGCTCTGCAAGACAAATAGAGTGACGAGAAACCACGCCCCTAGCACCGTACGGCGTGCTTGCATGATTTGGCCTTTCATCCCCGTGCTTTATCGCTTGGGGTCTGTTGAACAGGTCTCATGGCTGTACAGGCCTTCAACCCAAGGGCCAGATTGTGCGGTCTGCCTTATCGTAGAAAAATTCTGTAGCCCAATAACCAACTTCATGCTCCCAAGATTCACTTTGCGCTTCACCTGTGTAATCGGTCCATTCCAATTCGACGGTGATGAGGTATTCATCCCATACGGTGTAACCAACAACAAGCATCTCGAGATCGTCACCTGCAATTGAAGAATGAGCGCTGATGGAGTCGACCTCAATGCGCATTGTTTCGTAAATTTCAGAGCCGTTGGCAGATTCAAAGTGAACCTGAACCACAACATCGGTGATGGCACGGCTGCCGGTGTTGTGAATTTCCGACATCATGAGATGGCCGCCTCGTTGCATGTATTGTGTTTCCACATTGACGGAGTCACGTGGCAGCATCCAATACCATCCACTGAGCAAGACACCAATGAACATCAACAGGACAATCCCTGCTAGAGCCACCTGTCGAGGTGAGATTTTCTGGCTGAGTGCATCAACCGCTTCCTTTGCCCTTCGAACATCTTCCATGGTCTCTTCCATGTCCGCATCGTAATCTGCATCCAACGCAACAAGATCGAGCAATCCAGTGCCGCCCTGAAGGTCGTCTTCGTGAACCAACAGTTCTCCCTCCTTACCAACGGGAAGAATGCGTCGTTCACCACTCATGCCTTCACCTCAGAAAATCATTGCCAAACCGCTTGCAATAATGGATGTGACAGGTTCGACAAGCAGGACGTGCCGTGTTTCAACGGTACCACTCGAGAGGGTACCAATCAATGAAAGGTCGGTCACCATACCGTTCACACCAATCGAGGAAGCGGTTGGAACGATGCCGGTGAATTGTGTGTCAAGAAGAACCCCTCGGCCTTCGACTTCCCAATCGCCCATGAAAGGAACATAATAGCCTGGTTCTATGGTGATCTCAGCGCTGGCAATGATTCGCCCATCTGTAATATCATCGAGAACAATGACCGGGTATTGCATTGGGCCGGTGTAAACGTGGATGGTCGCTGAACGCAAGTTTTCGCCGATGATTTCCACCCGTTCCATCGTGACGCCGGGTGCTGATGGAACATCCGTTTGCTTGATGTAGACTCGCTCGACACCCTTACCGTCAGAATTGATGCGCATGCCCCAGTCATCTGTGGCTTGCATAACGAAGGTCTTCGGCAGGCCCTCGGCCAACATCAGCACATCCCCTTTGGTGTCCACTGCACGGCCACTTGCGGCAAGGTAGAGGTCCATGTCCTCGGTGTTCGAACGGTAATCGAGCGTCATCATGCCTTGGAACGAAACATCTGCACGAATATCGAATTTTTTCTCGGGCTGAGCGGCAAGACGCATTTCACCGGGTAAGTTCCGCATGAACGCTGTGGCAGGCCACCACGTTCCGTCGATGTACCTCATCTGCTGAATCATCAAGGAATCTGCAGAGTAGCCTCGTCCTTCGCTGGAGTCGGGGCCGACTTGGTATTCAGCTGGCACCGTCACGTTGATGAGGAAAATATCTCCAATGGTTGTTGAGAAATCAGTTGATCGTGGAACGCCTACAATCAAGGCTTCCACGCGTGTTTCTGCCCTACGGTCGATGAACACTGCATGGGCTGAATCCAAACGTGTGCCCAAGTCATAGGTCATGTCGATTGAGACCCGCGGCACGGTAAGGTTGTCCTGAGTTGAGAACACAGCGTTTGCGACCACATTGTTTGGTTGTGTGGTGTCCATTCCATCGATGATGAGTTGCGCATCTCGGCCTTCGAGCCCGTTCACAATCAAACTGAACTGCTCACGGAGTGGCTGCCAAGCATCCATGGCCAAATCGATTTCATAGACCGGAACTTCACCAATCATTCTGAAATCGTATTCGATGAAAATGCGTCCTGACGGTAGGCTTGGCATCCAAGATTTCATATGCCATGCTCGTCGCAATTCGATGGAAATACCTTGTTCAACCCATGCGGAGGTGTTGACTCCAACCAGTTCACTATCGAGCACGACCCCGTCCTCAAGCAACCTTGCGGCCAACTCAGGATAGGACACATTTGCCAATTTGAGCGCTTCAATAAAGGCTGGAGCTTCTGTTGGCGTCACCCTGTAATCTTCGAGAATTTGATTCACGGTGCTTCGACCCGTGAGGGTGAAGGTTGGCATTCTGCTGTAGTTGAAACTCACGAGGGTCGCTTCGTTGAAGTTCGCTGACAAACCATGTGCCCAATCAGGTTCTTCGTTGACGTTCGAACCCTTCTTGACGTCCGCAGTGACATTGAATGCCTCACCGGTGACCAAGTCAATGCCAAGGGACATGTTGCTTTCTTCGGTGCTAACGCCACCGAGGTCAACCGTCATTCCGTAGACGAGATCGTTCACAACCGTTCCGAAGTCAACCAAATCACCGAGGAAGAACGAAAGCGCTTCAACACCATCGCCCTCGTCGAAGGTTGGCAATTCAAGCCCTGTGGAATCAACGGCGCTTGGGTAAGCGATGGTGATGTCTGCTGGCAATGGATCGATAGCGACGCGGCCGTTCATACCTTTGAATCTGTCAACATAGTCTGTTTCATCTTCGAGAATGACATTGAACGGCGCCGATTGAGCACGGGTCATCTCGATTCGAGAATTTCCTTCCGGTCCAGAAGACCCTGGGTCAAGAGGCGAGAGACGCTGAATGCTTGTGACTTGTGAAATCGCAACGCTGAGGCTTGCTTCACCGATGTCTTCGTTGACCCAGAACCTGAAATGGTCGCCGTCCATTGTGAGGGGGTTTGTGGCGTTGGTCATCTGAATCTGAATGGATTCCATCGGCTCGTTGGCGACGTAACCAACCGTGTCGCCAAGCACCAAAGAGAAGGCGGCTGGCAGTCCTTTCAAACGGATTGCGTTGCGCTGAGTTGCGCTTTCTCCACCATAGGTGATGGTTCCGATTGGGCTGCTTGCTGAGTAGGTCATCGCCTCTGTAGTCTGGGTGAGGTTGAACGTGCTCGGACGGTTTGATACTGTGGCGGATTGGCGTGTTGCGTTCTCCAAGTCCCCGTCGGTATGGCGCATGTGACCGATGAGGAGCGGGCCACCTTCTTGGCCCCGCAACTCCATTTGCCGGATGTCATTGACTGGATCGTAGGAGTGTTCCACATCCGTGATGCCACCAATCCGGGCACTCATGGCCACCGGAACAAGAGGTGGCAAAGGACCAAGTCTTCCATCAACCGTTTTCGCTTCGGTGTCTTCGGAAAGCAGGATGTGATCGATTTCGGGCAACCAAGGGTTGTCCGTACTGGAAATCGAGAACGTGACTTGACCAATTGGCATTGGGGAACGGACCGAGGTTGGAAGCGTGCTTCGAACTTGGTTTCGGCAATGCAAGCCCACTGCGCCGCCTTCTGAGCCAGCGGTGCCGACGATGGATTCAGGCAGACCATTGACAATGTCGCCCACATCGAGAATGACTTCAACAATGGTCAACAGTGCATTATCGAAAATTTGAGCAATGGTGTTGAGGTTTGGATTGTCAAAGTTGACTCGGCTGAGTCCACTTTCGGGAATCATGAAACTCCCTTCGACAATGATCACTTTCGGGACGCTATCGATGGTGAGTTCAAGCGAGGAGCGATCCGATTCATAGCCGCCTCGTTTGAAGGTGGATTTGTATTCCAAACGGTCGATTGATTCTGTTCCTGCGATGAGAATCAGCGTGTTGGGTGGTTCTGCAGGATTGACTGGCAAGGTTGGGTCATTGACGTTCGTGGTTGAATCGCCAGTGAAGTTCTTGATGGCAATGATGAGTGAAAGACGTTCAGGAATGTCGCCTGGGAACCCTTGGCTGCCAGGTGCTTCGCCAATCATCGTGAAGATGGCTGCAATCTCTTCAGTTGGCATGGTGCCTGAAGGTAGACCTCGAATCCAACTTCTTGAGTCAGTGATGTTTCCAAAGGGGTTGTCGCCTTCTGGTGTGTTCGAACGGTCTTCGAAATAGTGGAGGTAGAGATCAACACCGACATCCGAGAAGATTTCAACCGTGTCAAACGTGTTCTGCCCAAGATTATCGTTTCGAAGCGTGATGTCGATTTCCTCCGGAATTCGAGTTTCGCCCTCCTCAGGGTGGAAGCCTACATCGATGTAGGCCGTTTCGAGCACAGGTGCTGAAGTGCCACCACCATAGCCATCGAACCGAATGAACCCAACACCAACACCGAGACCACATTTGTGTTCATCGCTCTTCGCAAGATGATCTGCAATCGGATCGAAGTACGATGAATCTTCACAGTCAGTTTGGCGGTTGCCGCCTGGTGCATCAGGGTTTGACACTCGAATCGCATACGGGGCTGAAATCGCTGTAAGGCTCAAGTCAGAAGAGTTGATTGTTCCTCCAAACAAACCAGTGACGAAACCAGCAGCATTGGTCACTAATGCATTCACTGAGAAGGTCATCTTTTGGAGGCCGACTGAAAGCGTGTACTGGTGGGGAGGTTGAGTGAATTGAGTATCGATGACGACGGCGTACGATTCTGAGTCGTCGAGGGTCACATCAAAGGCAAGCCCTTTCATTAGGCTCACTTCCAAGTTGGCTAAATCGTCCCATAGTGGGTCGTTTTGGTCGAGGGCTGTCACCGCCCATTGGAACGTTGGCCTGACCCATAATTCTTCGACGCACGGAATCGTCACATCTGGAATCCCAGGTGCTGGACTTGGGGTAACAATGCAATCGCCGAATTCCAAACCGAATCCATCATCTTGGGTGATCAGACCTTGGATGGTCAAGCCAACTGACAAGTCGTCGCCTCCATCACCGTCGATGTCGATGTAGTTGTTGAACAGCACAAGGTCTGTACCGACGAGGAGTTCTCCAGTGAACGTACCATTTTGCCATGCCTCAAAGGATGGGCCGTTGTTACGAGAGGAGTAATTGACATAGATGGCATAGGTGTTGATACCAATGCCCAAGGGGTTGTTCAAGCCGAGCGAGTTGACCGAGAACAATGTCTCAAAGAGGTTGTACGGCCATCCATCGGGCTGAGTGGATGTGTCGATGAGGAACTCGTAAGGACGTGGATGATCGATTTCAAACGAGGAACTGTCTCGTAACGAGACATTGTCGAGGTAAGCACTTGCTTCGCTGAGGGCATCATCAGGACCAATTGGCCGTGCGTTTGTGTTCACTTCATTGAGGGCGGTAAGAGCGGCCGTGGTCGCTATTTCTCCTTCGCCGCTGTCCGTACGGGCGTTGAGCGTTTCCTCAAGCGCATCGAGGACGCCATAGTCATCTCGAGTGACTGAGAGGTCCGCTCCCGCGGGTTGAGCGATGGATGCAAACATAACGACGACGAGAAACACGGCCATGCGCCTTGGGTCCCTCTGCTGAGGCAATCCGGCTCGCACAACACGAACGGCCACCTCATCCATGCTCTAAGCAAGCAGAGCCACTATGAGAACCCATCCCCTTCATGAACGGGTCAGATGGGCATCTGAAAGACATGCTCGGCGCTTGGTCAAGCGGTGACAATGTTGTCTGCGTTGCAAGAAGGGCAAGCCACAACTGCTTGAGGCACACCTGCTGGTAAAGTAACAGAAAAGCCGGTGCCACATGACGCACATGTGAGCGTTTTAGCAGTCGCTTTTTCGGCAGGGGCGGCAGGAGCAGCAACTGGAACTGGTTGCTCCACCGGTGGTGCGACTGCGGGTTGCTGTTGAGCGGCAGGTGCGGCGTGGGTGCCTTCTGGAAGCTGTACGCCACCGCTCTTGACAACTGTTTGAGGGGCTTCTGCCGGCATCAAATCTTGGATCATTTCGTTTGGTGCTGGCGCTTCGGTTTCTCTGGCGACTGGCTCGTCATTGAACAGGGCCATCGCATCAGATGCGGCCAGTTGACTGCCTGCGCTAATGGTGGGATTTGCCGCTGGAGGGGCAAAGGCTGAACCGGTCTGCATGGAGTTGCCCCCACCGTAAATCGACTCAAGTTCTGCGGCCTTTGCTTGTTCCTCCTGCACTTCTGTCGAGGTAACCTCGCCAACATCAAGACCGGCAAGAACGGTGGCGGAAGCGAACAGTGGTGTCTTTCGAGCGTCCACTACATTGGCAATGTGTGCTTTTGCTTCAGGGACAGAGAGGCCTCGCCCGACAAGGAGGTCAACTGCAATGCCGTGTTGCCAGCGGCGGTGGCCAACAAGGGCGATGCCCATTGTGAGGGTTCCAATGAACAAGACAATCAAAAGCATTCCAGCAATGCTGCCTTCTTCTGTTGGCTCGCCAATATTGAGGATGAAGGCATGGTCGTCCGAGTTGTTCGAAGGATCGAAGACGGTGACGACAACGGTGTACGTCCCAGGTTGTTTGAACGTCAAATCAGCGGTGCTGCCTGTTCGGTCTGGGTCATCCCGTGCATCGCCGTTTCCATCGCTGTCAAGTGCTGGATTGAGGTCCCAGTGATAGCGAAGGGCGGATGCAGCATCGAATGGATCGTTTGCCTCAACCGAGCAGGTGAGGGATTGGTCAATCATGCCGCTTGAAGGTAGTACATTCAGAGAGGTTTGTTGGAGCACAGGAAGGGTGTTGTCGATAACAACAACCGTGGTCGTTGTGGCGTTGGTGTTGCCTGAAGCATCGGTCACTGTCAGCACAACTTCATGGCTTCCAATCGACGCCCAAGAGAGGAGCACCGAGGAATTCTGCCCGAAGGGTGAGCCGTCAAGGTTCCATGCGCATGCTGTGATGAGGTGGTCATCGCTGCTGCTGTCGCAATTCAGCACAAGCGCATCGTTGACGAGCAAACGCCAGCCGCCTGCCACTGGTTGGCCATTGCCTCCAATTCGAGCGACTGGATCGATGACATCATTGACGGCGATTGTTGTGGTGGTGGAGGCCATTTCCCCTGTTGGCGAGGTCACCCAGAGTGTAACAGTGCGGTCGCCAGGCGTTGGCCACGATGCATCGGCCGTGAAGCCAGTTGCGTCTGCATCGTTATTTGCCGTGCCGTCGTTGTCTGAATCCACGTCTGAGTCGAAGTCCCATTGCACTGCATCAATTTGGTTGAGGCGGTTGGGTGTGGAAGAAGCATCGAAGTTCACGGATGCTCCAACCGTCGTCGAGCCACCTGCATCATTGGAAAGCACTGGGTTGAGTGTTGGTGAGAGTTCAACACGAACGGTCATTCGAACGGTTTCGTCACCGTTTGCACCGCCGACAGGTGTATCGGTGTTATCGGCGACTAAAATCAGCGATTCACCATCCAACTCATTTGGCACAATCCACGAAAAGGAAGACGAACCTTCGACTGATTGCAACGATGCCCCAGTGATTGAGAGGGTACCAACGCCACCCGTCGTGTAGAGGTTGTTCATGTTCTCGGTTTGAAGGTAAACATCGCCTTGAGATTCAAGCGACCAAGCACTCACCACAACGGTTGTGCCCGCATCCAAACGCAATGCGTCGCCGGAGAGAAGTGTTTGGTGCGAGTCAGACTCCATTTGAATCAAATCATGATACGGCGTCCAGTACGCTTCGTTAATGGCTTGAACATTGAGACTGGCCCTGCTGTCGTTTCCACCCAAATCGCCCATGCCTTGATCTCCATCGTGGTCAAGGTTATCGAACACAATGTACCATGTTTTCTGAGAAAGAGAGGATGGGACCTTCCAGTGGAATGAATAGGATCCTAAGGCGGATTCAGTGGATGGAATTTGCTCATACGATGAGCGATACGATTGACCAAGGTCGTAGGGCTGAATGGTGTTTTGATCGAACACGAAAACATCCATCGCATCATCGATGATGTTGATGTTGATGTCGAAGACATCGCCCGGCATTAACACGCCCAAGGACACCTTGACGCATTCTCCATCTGAGATGGCGTCGGAACTCGAAAAGGCAGCCGCCGTCGTTTCTGTGCAAGAGGGTGCAGCGCGCCCTGCATCAGCGAGTGCGGATGGTGGCACCATGAGCATGACGAACAGTAAAACTGCCACAAGAGAGGAACGCATGCTCTGCTGTTGTTCATCGCCCACTTGAATGATGTGGAGGATTGTTTCACGCTGTCCAGCCATTTTGTGACCAAGATCGATGTGTCACATGGCCGTTGGTGTGGAGGTGCACTCGGTCACCATCATTAGCCAAGCTGATGTTGAGTGGCAACCCCTCGCCGGCCTTGTTGGCTTCCGAAAGGGAGGTGTTGCCGTCTTTGATTCGGGCGCTGAAGTGGGTGAGCACAAGATGGCTGGCATCGCATGCAAGAGCTGTGCGGACCGCCCCTGTTGCTGTGGAATGGAGGTGTTCTGCTGCGTGGTCTTTGGTGTCTTCCAAAAACGTGGCTTCGTGCACCAGTACGTCCACGCCGTTCAATGCCGTCAAACCCGGAGCCTGCTCGGCGGTGTCGCCAGAAATCACAAAGCGGCGAGGTCGAATCGATTCGCCACGGAACGAAGCGGCCTGAAGCACCTCACCATCGTCAAGCGTGACATCTCGACCTTGCCCCAATTCTGTTTGCTGTTCTTTCGATAAACGCAACTCCGCTGCTTTCAACCGGTTGAATTTACCTGATTTTTCTTTCGATTCAAACATCCAAGCGCAGGAAGGGACCGTATGTGTGGTGGCAAGTGGAACGATTTTCACTTGCTTCCAGCCCACTGGTTGCGGCATGGCGTCAAGGGAAGTCGATGCACCTGTTTCTGGGTTGAGTTCGACCCATTTGTCAGCGACAACATCGCCGAGAATCCAACGGACTTTGTAGCCAAGTCCTTCACTTGTGGCGCCCAAACCGTGCCATGATTGCATTTGCCGGGCGAGTTCAGCCGGTGGCGCCTCTGGCGGAATGGGCTCACCTGCGCACAATGCCTCGAGCGTGTCGCTGGAGGTGGGACCAATAATCAAAAGCGGGTTTTCTCGGCGGTCAAGCGCCATGGTTTGCAACCAAGGCAACAGGCCCCAAGTGTGATCGAGGTGGCCGTGCGTAAGGCACACAGCATCGATTTTAGCTGCTCTTAGGGACACTGGTGGAGATTGTGTTTTGAGGCGTTTGCGATGATCGGCGTACCGGGATTGAAATCCTTCACCGGCGTCGATGACAGCAATGCCATCTTCGCACGCAATGAGGCTACCACTCACTTGACGTTGACTCGCAGGTCGCGCCGATGCTGTACCTAAGATGTGAAGTTCCAACCTTGTCACCGCCTCAGGAATTCAGTGGGATTGGCGTTGGTGGGAACCAGCGCAACAGCACGATTTGATCGATGGCTCGAATCCAACGCCAAGGAATTGCCACATGCACTGAACCTTCAACAAGTGCTTCATCAGGATCGCGGACAAAGAGATGTGTGCATTGCATTCCGTTTGCGTCGACAACGGCGTCATGAACAACACCGAGCCTTCGTCCATCAGGAAGAAACACCTCGAGCCCGGTCAAGCGGGTAACGGTGTCTTCGCCTTGAACCATGGTTGAGCCTCAGATATGCGAGAAGTCGACGGGAAATAAATCAACCCCGAACAGATTCGAAACCAAAGCGATTGGTCGCCAACGCATGGGGGAGCGTTCTGCTCACTTGCCACGGTTGAGGTTTGCCTTGAGCGAAGGTCGCAACTTCTCTGCGCCCTTCCCTTTGTTGTGCAAACCACGTCCGCGCTTTCCAGCGGAGGTCTTGCCACGGTAAGCTCGTCCACGGTGGGACTTGTTTCCGTTTGCTCCGCTGAACACACCGAGTTGCTTATCCTTGATGATAGCAGGGTGGTGAGTATCGATCATGATGACTTCGTAGAACTTGTGCTTTCCATCTTGGCCAACCCAGTAGGAGTTGAGCACTTCGAGGTTAGGGAAGTGACGTGCAACACGCTCTTCTGCCATTCGCTGAGTGTTCTTGGCCATGGTAATCTTCTTGATACCGGCCTTCGATGGCTTTCGCTTCATGTGAATCTTACCCTTGCGCAGTCCACCACGGCGGATGCGGGTTCGGATCATGACAACACCTTGCTTGGCTTTGTAGCCGAGACGGCGTGCAGCGTCGAGGCGAGTTGGTCGCTCGATGCGGCAGTTGACTGGTTCACGGCGCCATTGAGCCATGCGTGTCTGCCTGTACATGTGAGGCAGTGCATCGTTTGGGCGCTTCCAAGTTTGACGAACGTGTTGGTACAATCCTTGAGCCATAATGAACACCTACGCTTCTCAGCATCCTGCCGACAAAACTCCCCTTTATGAGCCTGTCCACGCGGCAGGAGGACTTCAAAACCCTCCAAAACGCGTACTGCATGAAAAGTTGAGGAGGTTATTCTTGGTATGTTTCCAAGTCTTCTGCGAGGATGGCACGCCATCCACCCCACAGGGAAAACGCCTGACTGTACCCCATATCCATGAGTGAGCGGGCCGCGATTGCGCTTCGAAAGCCCCCACCACAATAGAGGACAAGACGAGCGTCGTCTGCGAATTGATGCTTCTCAATGTCGCGTTCTAAGACTCCTTTGCCGATGTGCACCGAGCCCACCAGGTGACCTGTTTGGAATTCATGGCGTTCTCGCACATCGATCACCGCAAGGGGTGCGCCGTCCGCGAGCATGGTTCGAAGATCGCTTGCGCTGCATTCGGGGATTGAAGCCCGAGCGGTTTCCACAATCTCGAGAAATTTAGGGCTGTGCGTTTTCGCCATGTATGCGCCAAGTCGGATAGGCTCATGAGGCCTGCGGCCCACGCACCTCCATGGCGGGACAAATCACAGGGGCTGAGGCTGTGCTCCGAGCCCTTCAGGAGGGAACTGCCATCAATATGGTCCTTGTTGACCGTGAGAAAGACACGGCAGAGATTCGCTCAATGTGCGAATCGGCTGGAATTCCACTCGAGGAAGGTTCCACCAACGATCTGTGGCGAATGTCTGCAGATGGCCATGTGGACGCTCTCGCCTTGGTTGGACGAACACCACAAGCCACGCTCGAGGAAGTGTTCCAGCGAGGCGGCACCATCTGGTTCTTCGATGGCGTCACCTACTCGACCAACCTTGGTTTTGCCATTCGAACCGCCGAGGTGGCAGGAGCGGATGCCGTTGTGCTTAACGTCACCAAAACCCATGAAGAGCGAAGGACCATTCGACGCTCAAGCATGCGAGCGGATCGATTCATTCCGGTTGTCTACGACACCACCGAAGGGATTCTTGCTGCAGCAAAAGCCAATGATGTTCGAATCATTGCTGTCGAGGATGTTGGCACACATGGACCCTGGGATGAAACCTTAACAGGCGATGTGATGCTCGTCGTCGGCGCTGAAAAGGAAGGCATCAGCCAAACGGTGCTTGGTGCAGCAGATGCATGCGTGTTGTTGCCAATGGATGGGTTTGTCCCGTCCTACAACCTCCAAGTGGCGGTCAGCGTTGTTGCTGTTGAAGCGCTTCGTCAGCGACGCCTTGAATCAACCGAATAGACTCCCAAGGCCCGAGTACTCTTCATCGTCATCTTCGTCCGAAGTGGCGCTAACCTCACCAAATACACTGCTTGAAAGAACGTATTCGACGAGGGCTTTTTCCGTTTGAGTTTCGCTCCCTTCGATCAAATAGCGTTCAATAAGCTCCCGTTCGTGCCTTGTGGCGGCGTTGGTGGTGTAGCGCACTGAAAGAAAGTTGCGAACCAATGGGTGTTGAATGCAGCATAATTTCCGAATAATTTCCATTTGCCAAATGTCGTTCCTGTATCGGAACAGGTGGATGCAATCTTGGAGCGCGTCTTCCTGTGCCATCTCGATATAGGTGTCGAGCACTGGGCCAAGAACACAAGGATCGTCAAATTGAACCAACCGCTTCAAGATAGGAAGGTACTCTTTTTGTGAGGGGGTGACAACCAAACCAATCATCTCGATGGCCCTTACTTTGGAAGCAAGTTGGTCGCTGTTGGAAATCTCAACAAGCAAAGGCAGGTATGCCTTCATGTTCATGCCTCGACCGTAATACAATGCTTCCAATGTGATCATCACGAGGGATTCGTCTCGTGCTTGGTGGACCATCTTCTTCAACTGGCGCAATGAAGCTGCGCACGAAAGTTGTCCCATCGCTTCTAAGGTATGTTTCACAACGGTGTCGTCTTCATGAACGAGCAGGGCTGTGAGTTTTTCAAATGGAAAAAATTTGTACAATGTCGAAGGATACATTGTCAGTGGGACGCCTTTCGAAGAGAGCAACATGAGCAGCGCAGCGCAGAGGTCGAGGTCAGGAACTTGGTGATCGTAATCATTGCCCATCTCAATGCAGAGCTCATTTGAATTCACAAATGCCGGCACATGCCCTTGTTCCCAATAATCCAAATTCAAGGCTCGCTCTGCGCACAATCGGACATCAACCTGAACCTTGACGTCGTCCATGTATCCGACGGCCACAACACCGTTTGATGTGTTCTCATACTCGAGTGCCCCGTTTGAATCGTTGACGATGTCATCAATCCAAGTGAGGGCGACCATGTTTCGTTGAATATCAATTTCGTCAATCTCCTCAGAGACCCTGATGACGCCGAATGTACTGGAGATGTTTCCCGCTGATGTTTTGCGTGGCTTCCTTGGTTTCCTTGCATTCGCCATGAATGCATTGTCTTTCGACGCTACTTAAACGCCGAGTTCATTGGCCTTGAGCCCAGAAGTCATCGATCACTTCATCGTCAATCATTGGACCGATGTGACGGTCGATGACCATGCCATCTTTGCCGATAAGAATCAATGTTGGTGTGTTGTTGATTTCAAAGTCCTGAGCGAGACCGACGTTCATTGTGAAGGGAGCAGATACGGTGCTGTCGTCCTTGCTTTCATTGACCTGTGTGTGCCATTCACCTAGCTTCGTTTCGCCACCATCATTGGCATCGGTTGAAACCACAATGTACATTTCGCCATCCAGATGGTTGGTCACGGCATGCATGGTCGGGCGGCACTGGTTGCACCACGATGCAGAAAAGTGGAGAATGTAGTTTGTTCCGAGCAGGGATTCATCTCCGTACTCAAGGCCGTCGTCTGCAATCATCGTGAATTCGGGAACGGTTTCGCTGGATGATGCGTCGTCTCCACCAAGGCAACCTGGTGAAAAACTGAGCGCTGCGAGAAGCATCGTCAGAACGAGCGCTTTGATTTGCATGACCTTCCGTCAACTTGGTCCTTTTCAATCCCTTCCCTTTCAAGTCTCATGAGTGCCATGAGATGGAGGGTTTGATAACCGAATGAGCATAGGAATGAGCATGCGTCAATTCTTGGTATGGTTTTGTCTGTTCCTTGTGGTCGGTGCAAGCATGATTGAACCAAATCATGCGCCTTCGACAGAACTGTCGCATTCCTTTGTCACCTTTGCTGATGGAGCGACGGGCAACGAAAGCAACAATGGTAGCACGAACAACGAAAGTGAAGAATGCCCCAATGGAAACGGAACCTCAACGCATGACAGAACCGGATGTTTGGACACGGATGGTGATGGCTATTCAGATCCAGATACAACATGGAACATCAGCATGGGCGCCGATGCATTTCCCGAACGAGCCGATGCTTGGAGCGATTTGGACGGCGACTACTTCGCTGATCAGCCCAACCTCGACATCACTGACGATTGCCCAACCCGCTTTGGAAAAAGTCGCTCTGTGTTGTACGGCTGCTCCGACATGGACCTTGATTGGATTCCTGATGTCCTTGATACGGATATCGACGGCGATGGAATCTCGAATGAGCTGGAAATTGCTTCCTCTGGCGCTCTTTTCCAATACGACCCAATGGACGCCAAATCATACCCCGTCGATACCGATTATGACACCATACCTGACGCCGTCGATGAAGATGATGACAACGACTACTGGCCAGATGTCATCGAACTCGACCGCGGTTCTGACCCATTAGACCCCGATAACACGCCGTTCAATCGTTACTTTGGTGTGCCGACTGGCTTCTTCTATTATGGAGGCTTTGAAACCGATGGCAAGTATGACGGTGAGGCGCTTGAATTGTCATTATCTGGCCTCATGGAAGTGGTCACTGAAGAGTTAGTGATCCCCTTTTTGTTGATCCCCATTTACTTCTATGTGTTTTTCTCGCGGCGGCAGCGGTTTGAAGCGCTTCGAAAAGAGGTTCTCGACGCCAAGAACGATGAATCGTTGTTTGAACTTGAAGTCCGTGTTAATGAACTCATCAAAGACCGTAAGATCAAGACGCTGCACGGGCTGATTTTGAGAAACACCATAGAAGAACAAGAAAACAAAATCATGTCTGCGCCGCCCAGTGAAGAAGGATGAGCGATCCACTCTTGTTCG
>ERZ1049444.222-NODE-222-length-60575-cov-7.726289_pt1 | contig 60575 bp, 40 predicted proteins | sample MGYA00383101_ERZ1049444 | MGnify/ENA primary metagenome ERZ1049444 (study PRJEB29581, sample SAMEA5548371) | metagenome | biome: marine; feature: coastal; material: water | depth 50 m | study: Short-term variability in the microbial, nano- and picoplankton... | reverse complement strand
CTGTTGGTCTCGAGTTGCACTGGCCAAGCAATGAAGGATGTGAAACCGATCCCATGAGTTTCGAGAGAGGCATCTTGTAAGGACCTAAGCCTGCGCATGTGTTCGATACGCTGTTCGTTTGTTTCACCAAAGCCGATGACATTTGTTGCACTTGTGGTGAGCTGCAGACTTTGTGCCTCTTCCATCACGCGTAGCCAATTCGCTGGGAGTCCTTTTTTCGGAGAAACGTCCTTTCGCACATCATCCACAAGCATCTCAGCCCCACCGCCGGGAAGGCCGTGCATTCCGGCTGCTTTGAGACGAGTGAGAACTTCAAGCGTCGTGAGTTCGCTCACTTCAGCAATGCCTTCAATTTCAATCGGGCTAAAGCAATCAATTGCGATGCTCGGATGGTTGGTTCGAATGTGAGAGAGCAGTGTTTCGTACCAATCAAAGGGGAGTTCTGGATTGACACCACCTTGCATGAGAATGCGGACGCCTCCAATTTCTTCCAGAGCTGCGATCCGGCCGGAAATCTCTTCCAATGATTGCGTGTATGTCTCATCATGACCTGGTGGTCGGTAGAATGAACAGAATTGACAATTAATGGTGCAGACATTCGTGTAGTTGATGTTTCGATCCACAAGGTAGGTGACCTTCGATGGGCCATGCATGGCGATGCGTCGATTGTGGGCAGCAGACATCAACTGATGAAGCGGTGCGTCATTGTACAATGTCAGTGCATCTTCTGACGAAAGGCGGCGTTCTTGTGCACTTTCAACGGTCCAACCGGACTGTTGTTGCAAAATTGATTCCCAACTCATACGCTCGCCTCAGAAAGGTTTGCCAGTGATGCTTTCAATTTCTTCGACGGTTTTTGGGCAGGCTGCCGTCAAGACATCAGGATCGTTTGCTGTGACGAGGACATCATCCTCGATTCGTATGCCTAGATTTGCGTATCGCTGAGGGCAATCCACATCAGGTCGCCAAGCACCGAAATAGAGACCAGGCTCCACGGTCAACACCATCCCCTCTTCGAGCAACCTCGGTTCTCCGTTTGGTTTGTATGTGCCCACATCATGAACGTCCAATCCAATCCAATGACCAGTGTTATGCATGTACCACTTTCGCAAATCGCCCGTCTCAAGGTCCAATGCCTCATCGAGAGTTTGTTCAATGACGCCAAGTTCAATCAGTCCTTCTGCCAACACACGGCGTGCTTCGTCATGGGGAGCATTGTATGGCAAACCTGGACGGCATTTGTCAATGGCAGCAAGTTGGGCATCGAGCACTAATTGGTAGATTTCTCTCTGCGCTTCGGTAAAGGTACCATTGATTGGCCAAGAGCGTGTGATATCTGCTGCATAGCCCCTGTATTCAGCGCCGGCATCAATGAGGATTACTTCGCCATCTTCACACACATCGTTGTTCTGATGGTAATGGAGAACAGTGGCATTGTCACCGCATCCAACAATCGAAGGATAGGCCCACCCCGAAGTTCCAGCGTAAACAAAGAAACCTTCGATGGTGGCCTGGAGTTGATATTCCATCCGTCCTGGCTTCGTGTTGCGCATGGCCGCTACATGAGCAATGCTACTGACATCTGAGGCGAACCTCATTTGTTCGATTTCTGCAGGGGATTTGCGCAAACGCAGTTCGGCAATCCTTGCACTTGGATCTTCCATCGATGTAGGTCCAGTTCCAAAATGCTGGCGTGCACGGTCACGTCGTTCCAGTGATTGCATGACAAGCGTGTCCAAGTCAGAGCGAATGCCTGTGCGCATGAGCACCCTTTTTGATGAGGAGAGCAACTCATTCATCTTTTCCTCAAGGTCATCACATGAGTGAGCCGCATCAACGGACCAACCCTTGAGAGCGCCTTCGACACCCGGTCGCCGGCCTTCCCAAATTTCCTTGAGGGTGTCTTTTGGCTGAACGAAAATGGTTCGCATCCACCCTTCGTCTGAATGGTGAACTGTAAGGACTGCTTCGGGCTCATCCCATCCAACCAAATAGAGCATATCGCTTTGAGTCCGGTATGGATAATGAACATCGTTTGAATGGACTGCACTCGGCGATGAAGGGATCACAAGAAGGTCACCGGGACGAAGTTGAGCAGTCAGGCGGTTCACTCGCCGTGCGTACTCATCAACTGAAATCGGCTCGGGCTTTGAGCCGACAAGCTTCAACGCAGCATCGTACATACTTCTCCGAGACGGCCCACCGTCTTCAACCGTTGCCCTTGCACATGCACATTGCGAGGGGATTTCACCCCACATGGATGGTCACTTTTTCTTCTGCCATTTAGGCAAGGATGTCTCAGGTTCAGAGGAACCCATTCCTGCCAAAAGGAATCCCGCGAGTCCTATGATAAAGACAAGGCCAAGTGTGAAATAATTACCTCCGAGCATTCCTTCGGAGCCGGATACTTGGTCTTGGGGAATGTCGAGGGAAAACACAAGCCTGCTTTCAGCACCGTCATCGTCAACGACGACAAGTTCAATCTCATGACTTCCTGTTGAGTTAATGTTTGCTGAGTCAAAGACGGCTCCTTGAGTCTGAATCAATGCTCCATCGACGTACCACTGGTAGCGAAGGGATGCCAAATCATTGATTGTGTCTGTGGTTTTGCTTGCGTTCAGAACCCATGAATCTCCGGTGGGTGCGACAAGGACATCATCTTGTTGGATCTGTAAACCATCAAGGAACACTTGAGCTACAGGGGCAGCGTTGACAACCGTGAACGTTGATGTTGTCCTCGCTAAATGACCTGCAGAATCCCTGACAAGCAGGACCACGCCCCATTCACCTGCGACATCGGGGAGGAATTTCACACTCGCAGGTGTGATGAAGGACGCTCCAGAAAAAGTCGAGACTTGTCCGTCTGGAGAAATCTTCGACCATGTGAGCACCTCTGATTCGCCTTCGTACCCGTCGCTTACTTCGGCTGTGAACAAGACTTCTTCGCCTTCGTACACCACAGCGTCAACAGATCCATTCTCGACCACGGCAAGCGATGCTTGGGATTCTTGAATCGAACTCGTCAAGATGACTAAAGGAGCTTGTCGATCTAATTGAAGCGTGTACGATATTGAATTTGAGGCAGTGAGCGCTCGATCAGAGAGCACCACTGTAATCTTCCAAATTCCATCAGCCAACGGCAGCGTTGTTGCGTTGAGGTGCAAGTGAAGTTTGTCGGACAATGTTGAGTTCAACTTCATTGGCTCTGGTTCCTTGAGGCAGACTGCATTGGGCGCTTCGCACACTGTGAAGGAGATGACTGAATCATTCAGCGTGTTAGAAGGCGTGATGGCATCGATGCTGATATCGAGATCGCCACCGGCCAATAGGTACGTTGAGCGCATCGGATGTTGAAGGACCGGGCGGTGGTTTGTTTCCCCAAGGTACAGGGCAATCTGGGCGCGAGGTGAATGAAGTTCATCGCCCTGAGTGATCGTCAGGACGCACGTGCAATTGAGGTGCGAAACGTCCACAACGAGGGTCCAACTCCACCGGTGCTCTCCAGACGGTGTCACGCTTGAGAGATAATCACCAGTGAGGAGAGGAGGTGATTCAGGGCCACCTTGGTGATCAAACAAACGCCATTGAGCGGCATCTAGAGGCATGTTTGCGGTACCATTCAGGTTGAGCAAATCTGTGGAATGATGCCCGTCTCCTTGGAAAAAATTCAACTGGAATTCATCCATTTGTGAACCCGAAGACGCACCCGAAACGGGGGCAAATGGCATGGTGAGTAACAACATGAGGACGAAAACAATCGATGCACATGATGCATGACGTTTCCTCATATTGACCTCTCGGACCTCGTTAGTCATGAATCTTAGGCCGAATTGCTCGCCCTTTCATGCTCATTGGGCGAACGGATCGCACAATTCACCTTGTCCAGGGAAGCTTGTGGGATCTCTCGGGTTTGTGTCCCACTTGTATTCACAGTAGTTCACGTGCCCATCGCCGTCTTGGTCGACCATTCGGTCAGCACCGTCAAACGGATCGAACTTGAAGTGGAACTCCCAACCAGTGGCCATACCGTCTTGATCATGATCTTGATAGTAAACTTCAGGGCCATCGTTCCAATCATCACCATCTGTATCGTTGGTGATTGGGTTGGTGCCGTTCTCGAATTCTTCGAAGTTTGTGTAATTTTCGAGGTTATCATAGAATCGCTTGCCGTCTGGTGAATCCGGGTCAATGTTACATTCAGAGTTCGTTGTATCATTGTAACCTGGGCAGTACTTCTTGAGCAAACCGGTACGGTTCAATCCATCGTTGTCAGGGTCTTCCAATCCGTCGTCGATTCCGTCGAGGTCACTGTCGGGCATTGATGGGTCAAGCACACCACGAGCGCCGTATGCGTTGATTGATGCATTGTCGACGACTCCAGCTTCTAATGCGAGTCCTGAGTAGTAGACTTCCCAGCCATCAGGGAGCATATCACCGTCTGTGTCGTCATCGACAGGGTTTGTGTTCCACTTGTCAGGGGCTTCTGCGCCGTTTGCCAGGGAATCGTTATCGATGTCGTAAGTGTCGTCCTTGAGCGAGTCAAGCGAAGGGTCCAGTGCCCAACGGCCATTGCACCCACAGAAAGGATTCTCTGGCATAGCAAAGCCTGTGAGGTTCATCTCTGAGACTTGGAACATTGGTTCAATGATAAATCCACCAAGGTTGTTTTGCCAAACATAGCCGCCTGCTTCCATTGTGCAATCGCTGTTTTGAGATGGTACGCAACCAGGGCGTTCCCACGATGAGGTTGCAACCCAAAGGCTGTGAGAGTTGGTGTTTTCTTCTGTGGATTTAACCTGCATCTCCCATCCATCGAGCATTCCGTCTGCATCCGTATCGTTGATCAGAGGGTTGGTTGGGTTTTGGAAGGGTCGTGGAACAAAGAGAACTTCATTGCCGTCAATGAGGCTGTCGTTGTCTGTGTCAGAGTTATTCGCATGAGTGAGGAAGTTATCCTTGCCTGCAATCACTTCTTCACCGTCTTCAAGGCCATCATTGTCGGTGTCGAACATACAAGGGCTCGTGAAGTATGCAACACCTTCCCAAGAGAAGCCTGCGAGGGCTTCGGTTTGGTCGCCAAGTCCATCGCCGTCGGTATCAGGGTTGGAAGCATTCGATCCACCCGTGCAGACCGTTGCAAATTCGTTGTAGTCAGACAAACCGTCTTCATCCGTGTCGAAGAGGCCTGGGTCAGAGGTCACCCATGTACGAATGACTCCGTTGTTCACAACGAGAATTTCCCAGCCCATGACTTCAATGCCGTCAATCAAACCATCACCATCAGTGTCTGGATTGAGAGGATCAGTCGAACGTCCATCGATGATCCCATCACCGTCACGATCTCGAGCATTGTATTCCATCAAGTTGGTGAATTGTTCTTCAGGTTCGACAATTTCCATCCAGGTGAACAATCGGGATTCGACAGCCATTCCAAGAGACACGTGGATTTCGTACACATAGCCAGATACCGGGGCGATCATAGGAATTGTTTGCTTGTTACCACCCGCAAGTGTGATTTGTGCACGTGCAACAGTGCTGTTTGCATCGACCCATTGATCTTCGATCACATCAATACCAATCACGACAGCTGCGTACTCGAGGGTCTCATATCGAACGCCACCGTCACCATCTGCATCCCAACCATCATGGTCAGGGTCGAGGTCACCGTTGGCACCGTCACGAGGGTGGAGACCGTTCGTGGACTCCCATCCATCTGGCATTCCGTCAAGATCGGTGTCCATGCGCCATGGAGATGTGAAGTTGGTTGGTCCGAAGATGTTCGCAACTTGGTACTCTTCGTAGTTGTTCATGCCGTCTTCATCCCAGTCGCCGTATCCATCGGACGCGTTGGATGGGCTGAGGGTTTCGAGTGCGTTGTTATCTGGCTCATCGAGTACGTTCGAATAGCAGAATTCGAAACCGTCTGGCATACCGTCACCGTCTGTGTCCCAGTCCGATGGTCCGTTGAGCAATCCATCGCCATCCATGTCCATCATGAACCAAGAGCGCTCTTGGTCTTGGAATGGGGCAGCGCGGTTGATTGATTCAAGGAGTGGGATGTTGCAGTTCTCCCCAACGCCAACGAAGAGGTTGACCGACATGTTGGAGACTTCCACGATGTCGTCAATGAGGTCCATATCGGAGTCCCGGGCGGTTGGGTTTGTTCCGAATGCTTCTTCTTGGAAATTTGCGAGTCCGTCATCATCAGTATCGAGGACCATGTCGCAGGAATGTGCACCGATTGAATTTGCTAGGTCATCCCAATCTGCTGCATCACCTTCACCGTTGAATCGAGTCGAGAGTGTGTCTTCCATTGCTTGGTCGAGCAGAAGGCAATCCCAGTTCCCGTTGAGTGGGTCAAACAATGTAACATCGCCACCAGGCGTTTGCACTGTCATGGTGTAGAGAGACTCCCATCGGTCGTTAAGTCCATCATTGTCGGTGTCGCTTCGTTGTGGGTCTGTACCAAGTTCTTCCTCAATCTTGTTGATCAGGCCGTCTCGGTCTGGGTCACCGTTTGGTCCCTGACTTGGGTCAGGCCATGAATCGGTTTCGTTTGCGATGTTGGCGTCATCCGTGTCGGCTTCGCCTGGGTCTTGAAGCAAATCCTCAGATTCGCCATTATCAAGTGGATTAAGCCCATGATCGACTTCCCAACCATCGCTCATGCCGTCTTTATCGGTATCCGGATCTTCTGGATCCGTACCGTATTGCGTGTTTTCCAACACATCAGAAAGTCCATCACCGTCTGTATCAGTTGCAATACCCAGCGAGGTGCCGCTTCCAATCAAATCGTCTTCAGCAGCGCTCTCGTACCCGCCAAGCCCTTCGCTGGTTTGGAAGTAACCGGATAGACCAACGAAGATCGACCCAAATATGAGCGTAGAAACAATAGCGGCATAGGCCATTTGGTTGTGATTTAGCGACATAAAGAACACCACGCACATCTGTGCAAGTTTCCCCACACCATGTAGTGGTTATAGTCCTTAACCATAGATGGGCAGAATTGTGGAATGAAACATCATCCGTTCGTACCACTAATCCTCAGTTGTACTCAAGTCGAGAATCAACCTCAAGTGACCAAAAAGTATCCAACTTTTTGAGTGAAAATTTGGAACTTCTTCCATGGCCCCGTTCCCACATTGCAACCAACCAGCCGACGAGGAACGGAAGGGTTGGAGAGTCGATGAGCTTGAATCGAACACCGTGAGGTGTTTCCAATGTTTCCACATTCATTGGCTCCCCCCAGCCATACGGGGCAAGATAGTGCCCTGAAAGGGAGGACCAACTCGAGATGTCCTCGATGTAAATCGGCCGTTCGCTTGATTGAACAAGTTCTGCCATGGACGCAGCAATCATGAGAAAAACAGAACGATCGCCATCCGTTAACTGTGGCGTAACCCAAGCGTTGATGTGTTCGGAATCGAGGGTGTGTTGGTACGCTCGGCACGTGTGGAAAAGCCGCGTGAAAGCATCCATGGGGAGAAAGGTAACTGACTCACCGGCGAGAGCCCAACCGCCATTCAGCCATTCGAACTCAGACAGAATTGAAACTGAATTCATGGCTAAGGCAGAGCATTGACCCCAAGGGAGTGCAGGTGGTTCTGGCGCAGGAGGTAAATTTGCACCGTCGGCCGTCCAATCAAATTGGATGGATTTTTGTCCCAATTGTTGCCATTCGGATTTGAAACGTTGTTGTGCGAGTTGTTCTTTGGTGGCAAGAGCAAAACCAGCAGCGACCGGAGCAAAAAGCAAGGTCTCTGCAGATTCTTTTTCTACATTGAATGAGCCCCAGCCATACGTATTCCAGCGCCTTTCGATGGCGTCGTGTAAGCGTTTTGAGCGTCGAAACCAGCCAACATCCAGCACCGAGTTTTGAGTTAAAAAATACTCTTCTTGGTCGGCACACGCGTTCATGAGTTTCCGACCGAGTGGCGTTTTTGAATTTGCTTCGAAGGCATGCCACCATGCATACAGATCAGTGGTTTTCCAGAGAATCCACGGCCTTCCAGTGGCGTCCATGATGCAACCATTAATCGAGGAAAATTCCGAATTCAAGGCACTCACGAAGCCTTGGACTTGCGCCTCGGGAACGTCAGCCATGGTCCTCACTCAGAAAGGATAACCGCTTTGCTCATCTTCGTTGAAACAATATCGAATCGTTTGATGGTCAGCCTTCAATGCATTTACATCGCTCTTGACCATCGTTGGATCTTCACCATGAATGAGCACACGGGCGTACAGTTTTGCAACTTCTTCCATTTCCCGCAGACCCATGCCAACGCGAGTCAACTCCTGAACACCGAGTCGAAGCCCAGAGGGTGTCATGGCCTTGGTATCGCCTGGAAGCATGTTCATGTTGGTGATGATTCCAGCGTCCTCGAGCAACCTTGCAGCCTTTGCACCGGCTCCAGAATCCTTGGAACCGTGGCGAGTTAACACTTGGTGGGAAGCCGTGTAACCTCGACTTTCCGCAAGCACATCAAAGCCTTCTGCTGCCAGCGAAGCGGCAAAATGCTTGGCATTCGCCACAATATCTTCTGCGTATGCAGCACCGTATTCTTCGAACTCGGCCAATGCAATGACTTTGCCGGCAACATGGTGAAGATGGTACGAAGAACAAACACCGGGGAAAATGGCATTGTTGAGTCGCTTTTGGAATGTAGGGTCTTCGCTGCTGGACAGGAGAAAACCACCCTGAGGACCGGGGAAGGTTTTGTGGGACGAACCTGTTATCACATCCGCACCTTCTCGCAGAGGGTCTTGGAAAACACCGCCAGCGATGAGCCCAAGCACATGCGCTCCATCGTACATGACCTTGGCACCAACTTCATGCGCAGCATCAGCTATTTCTCGAAGCGGTGTAGGGAACAGAAACACTGACTGACCGATCAACGCAACCTTTGGCTCGAGTTCACGAATCAGCGCACATGCCCCATCGATATCCGGTTCCATTCGCTCTTCATTCCAAGGGTAGGTTGAGAGATTGAGATCACGAAGCCCCACCGCACCCATCCGAGCGTGGGAGATATGGCCGCCATCGGCCGTCGAGACTGCGGTTATTTTGTCACCTGGCTTTGCCAGTGCTTTGAGTGCCCCGATGTTTGAAACGGTTCCCGATGTCGATTGAATATTGGCAAACGGTGCGTTGAAGACTGACTTCGCCAAGTCAATGCCGAGGCTTTCAATTGTATCAAAATCATCGCAGCCTTGGTAATATCGCTTCCCAGGTAGGCCCTCAGCATAGCGACCGTGAAGATCGCTTGCTACTATTTTTTGAACCATAGGCGATACAATGTTCTCAGAGGCAATCATTCCAAGTCCGTTTCGATAGACAGCACCACTGTCTGCAGCTGCTTTCATGACTGCATTCGCTTTCTCAAGGGTTGATGCATCAGGAGTCCATGAACCACGTGTTCTGCTCATGCTCTTCTCACTCGTTGGTCGGTCTTTGAACCCATTGATGTGGTTCGATGATGTCAGGATCAGCTGAAATCAATTGAATCGTCATCTTCCGACTTAAGATCGGGGCGAACATTTGGACCAGTTTGTTTGCTTCCCACCATTACATTGCTTGGTTTTGGCCGGCTTTGAACACGCTCAGATACCCTCGTATTGGTGGGTATGCCTCTCTTTCCAAGGTTCACATCGGTCACAGACTTTGGTGAAGCCGTCTTCGCCTTCGCCTTGGAGGGGGTGGAGGGAGAATTCTTCCTCGAACGTTGCTGTTGTCGACCACGGTACGCAGGTTGGCCAATCAATCGCTCAAGTGCAGGAATATCCGCTCCTTCTTCCTTCGGACGTTTGAGCCACCATCCGTCGCCAAGTGGCTGAAGCCGCGGTGGTCGAGACTTTTGAATCGATTTTGATTGACGCTTCAGTCGAGCCTTGACTGCCTTGTCGGTGTCTTTTGGCAGGCGAACACTGAGCCATGCAGGAAAACCAAGATCCAGCACAACACCGTTGACCGTAACGAGCATTCCGGACAACAGCAGATGTGTGCCGACAGGAATGTTGCCACGCTCAGGTTTGACCTTGAACCGCTTCATTCGCTTGGCGTAGGAAACCATCGCTTTCTGATCACGATGGCGGATGACACGCCGCTGCTGACGTGCAAAGCGACGGGACGCTGTGTGAACCAGCAGGAGGGACACCAACACGAGGATGCCGGCAAGTTGACCTTCTTGTCCGTAGACAAAAATTGCCAACACAATCCAAGTAGGACCCAGCACGAAATAATTGTAAATCACATTCAACCAACCAAAACTGAACCGTGGCGGCATGCCACGCCGGGTTGCTTCATGAGCAGCAATTAGGACGTTGGCATTGATGGCTTCATCCATGCCACCCTTCACCACAAGACCAGCGACTGGGTTCACTGGAGCCTCATTGATCCATTGGCGTACTTTCCGACCCCCGCTAACTGCAAGGGCGACTTCCAATTCTTCACTGTCAACTGATTGACCAAGAATAGCCGCCAGCGCGAGCACGCGAGGGTCTTGGCCGTCGCTGACTTTGAGTTCCGACAAAATAGATCGGGCGCTGTGCCAATCACCTTTATCGATTAAACAAAGTGAAGCTGCTATTCTTGGTCGAACGCCAAGAGGTTCTGCACGCACCAGTTGAAGTGACAATTCCAGCGCCTCGTCGTGTCGGCGTTGAGCACGCATCAAACTCACCATCGAAAGTTGAGCGACATGGGTCAAGCGGTCGTTATGGATTGTTTGGTCTGTCGGGGATGGCTGCCAACCACGCAGCATTCGCATCAAGATCTGTAGATGGTCGATGCAGGAATTGTTCTCCCAATCCCAGAAATCATCTTCTTCAACGGTGCCTTGCCAGGGATCAAGCCACTCACAAACGAACGCCAGCAATTCAGGTTCATCATACCCTTCAGGTTGTTGCAACCCATGGAGTGCTTCACGAGCAGCATCCAAACGCCTCGAAGCCATGTGGCCCACAGCCACAATCATTCGGCAGATGTCATCGTCTCCACCAGCTTGTGCGAGGACTTTCCTCGCTTCTTCAATCGCCTTCGGCCAAAGTCCACGAATCGCCATTTCCCACATGTGAGCTCGAGCCTTTTCATGGCGAATCAACGAAGGATCTCCCTCGATGGAGCGCCTTTGGAATTGAATCAGTGCATCGAGATCTTCTGCAATAGCGGCCTCCTCAACAAGGGTGCGCATCCAATCGCCTTGGGCAAAGGTAACCGCACCTTCCCTCCGTTCATCAGGGTTCAAGTCAAATTGCAACGCACGAAGGGATCGGAAACGAATAATGGACAATGCCCATGTGAACAAAAACACTGCTTGGCCAAGCGCAATGAACATCCATGTTGCTTCGAGACGAGCCCGCTCATCAAAACCAAAGCGATCGGCCTCTAAGAGTTCAGTGAATGGCATAAGTGACCCAAATTCTTTGTAACACACCAAAATTAACAGCAGGACCGTATAACCTGAAAAGCCAGCAAATGCAAAGGTCAGTTGCCTCGATTGAGCCTCTACCTCGGTACGAATTTCCCTCGGTGTATCGAGGGTCACACCAAACAAACCACCGAACGATTGCCCACCGAGCACCAGGTTCCGAGTCAATTCGAAAATGAACGCCAGTCCAACAATGGCAATGTTCATCGAGAGGTAAAGCGAAAGGAATTGAGGCAATTCTTTGATGAATTGCCACTCAAAGAGAATCTGAGCAATTAGGTCAACACGTTCAAAGACCATGTAACCAAGAACACCACCGTAGTTGAGAATATCGAAAGCTTGCTGTTCTGGGACATCGTTGAAGAGAATGTGGTACACCGTGATGATGCCGTTGAGGGCTGTGATTGGCATGGTGAGGAGGAAGACGACCAGCAAAAGAGAAAACAAACGATTGAGGAATCTTGGTTTATCCGGATCAATCGGATTTGCTCGACCGTTTGCCGTTCGCCACTTGTTGATCAGGATCATGTTCCAAGAGGCACCCATGATTCGACCATAGGCAAAGATGGTTGGTGCCATGAAGGTAAGCATGGCCGCTGCCACCCAAATTGGACGGATTGCGGCAGTACCAGTGGATTGAGAACTGCCATACAACACCACTGCAAACGTTGCCCCGAGGAGAATCAAAAGAGTGGTGAGACGTCGAACGAATTTCACATAACCCTTCGATTTACCCGCTGATTTCCGAGTACCCACCAGTTGTGCGTTCAAGGTCTCCCATGGAGAGATAAACACCGGAATAAGAATCAAAACACCGATTAAAAAGAGGTTCGGTAAAAAATAAACCTCTGCGTTGAACAGTAATTCAGTGATCAACAGCAGAACACCCGTCATGCCCATCACGTAGAGCCCGACGCCGAATGCTGTACCACCCTGTTGCAACAGCGCACGGGCGTCGGCGACATCTCGTGTGATCCGGTGGACTTCGTACAAGTTATCATCAATTTCGAAAGCGACTTGGAGGTTTGCCAATTGATTGGGAATGAACCAACGCCAAACGGGGATTGCAATTGCAAATGCGACAATCACCGGATAGAAGTACTCGAGACGGAAATCGCTCACGTCTGTTACGCTCGCCGCTGCTGCTTGTGGGAGCAGTTGAATCAGGAAGAAGGAAGAAAGCAAGGCCAACCTTACCTTACGGGCCTTCCCATTCATGAACCCGCCTCACATCAATCAAACATCAATACATCGGCGACGTGATATCAGCGATGACGGATTAGGAACCTCTCGATACGGTCGAAGGCATCGTTGAGTACGCCCACCTCAGGAAGGTAGACAATTCTGAAATGTCCACGCCCAAGTTCGGGAGAAAAACCGCTCCCATGCACAACAAGCACATGCTCTTCATGGAGCAAATCCAACACAAATTGTTTATCGTCAAGTGCCCACTTTTCATCGGTGAGTTTGACGAACATGTAGAATGCGCCTCCCGAGGATTGAACTTCGAGGCCTTCAATCGAGCGAATGCGTTCCACACACACATCCCGTTGCTCCACGACTTTTGCTGCATAGCCCTCCATCCAAGAGCGATCGGATTCCAAACCAGCAAGATAGCCAAGTTGGGCTGGTGTTGAAGCACAAAGACGCGAACGCAGCATCCGTTCAATCCCATCACGAACCAACAACATTCGCTTTGATGGGTCATGAATCGCCATGTAGCCGATTCGCCAACCCGGCGCATAGTAGACCTTAGAGACGCCATTGAGGCAGACCACTGGCACATCTGTTGAACATTTTGCAACGCTCACATGCTCGCCAGTGAAATCCAAGCCATCGTAGATTTCGTCGGCCACAACAATGCAGTTAGGGTATTTCCGGGCAATATCCAGAACACCCGCAATTTCTTCTGCATTTGCGACACTTCCGCATGGATTATTGGGGTTGATGAGGACGAGCAAACGGACTGAATCATCCATTTTTTCTCGAATGTCATCGAGGTCAAGGCGCCAGCCGTCATTTGGCTTGAGCATGTACTCGACGGTTGTCGCACCGTACATCTGTGGGTAGGCCATGTAGGGAGGGTAATGTGGACCGGGTGCGAGTACTTTGTCACCCTCACAAAGAACAGAGGCAAAGAGAATTTGCAATGCCTCGGTCACACCCTGACAGACATAGATGTCATCAGAACGTGCGGGCCATCCCTTTCGTTGTTCGTCTTTAGCGATTGCAGCACGAAGCGATGGCAAACCGTACGACGGCGAGTATCCATTGTGTCCGTCATGGAGAGCTGCAGCGTAGGCATCCACCATGTGTTGTGGTGTCGGTAAGCCAGGGTAGGCAATTGGATCACCGATGTTCAATTTGAGGATGGTGTGTCCTTGTTCTTCCAATTTTGTCGCAGGTACAACAACATCCCTGATGGCGTATTCAATGTTCGATGCACGTGGTGCGACGGGAATTTGATGCGTTGTCATAGCCTCACCAGTTCTTGCTTTCGCAGTCCACTCTTGAAGGTTGAGTCAGATGGCGTCCCTCGAAGCCCCGCCCATTGTCAAGATGGTGTCAAAGTCAGCCTCATCAACAGGTTGTATCGAAAGGCGCTGACCACGGCGGATTAACAGCATGCTTTCACAAGCAGGGTTCTCCCGAACCGACTGCAGTGATACAGATTCTGGCAGTTCCAGCACCGGTTCAATGTCCACCATGAACCAGCGTGGTGAGTCTGAAGTTGATTTAGGATCATGGTAATTGCTTGATGCGTCCCACGATGTATGGTCTGGATAGCCCTCTTTGCACACCCGAGCAACACCTGCGACGTGAGGTGGCTTGCAGTTGGAATGATAGAAGAGGACCAAGTCGCCAAGCTTCATTGCGTCGCGCATCATGTTTCGTGCCTGATAATTTCGAACCCCGTCCCAATGGGTGGAGCCATCAGCCACGAGCTGGGTGTATGGATAGACATCGAGTTCTGATTTCATCAACCAATAGTTGACCATGATTCACCCAAAAGTCGGGCTTCTATGAACTGTTCCTCACCAAGCATCCACGACATCATCGACCAATGCTGCGTCGAGCACATCGATATCAACCGTTTTCGCATTACCAAGTCCAAGCCGTTTAGCCATGGAGGTTCTGCCTCCGACCGCACCCAGTCCCGCTTTCTCGAGGGTGACAAAGATGGCCGGCAGAAGGATCAATGCACTTGCTGCGGCAACCCACAGCAGAATCAAAATCACTGTAACGAACGGTTTGATTTCAGGAATCGGAATTTGGTATGCTGTGAGCATACCAAGTGTTGTGACAACAGCCGCCTCGAACAAGGACATACCGGTGCCGATGGCAGCGCTACGAATTGCATCGATGCCACCACCTAATTCCTTGATACGGTTCGCAATGTGAATCGAAAAGTCAACACCAACACCAACAAGAATTGAACCAATCATGACCGTGACCAGTGATAACGGAACATCCAACTGCCACATTACCAACCATTGCATGGCAACGGTTGCTATAACCGGAGAAGTGGTCCATAACGAGTACTTCACATCCCTGAACACGACGGCAAGGGTGATCAGCGTCAAAACGACAGCAAAGCCGAGCGAAGTCCATTGTGAAGCAACAATCAGTTCGTTGACTTCGATTGCCGTTGACGCAACGCCAGCAAGATTGTTGGCTTTGTCACCCTGGTAGGGCGTGGAAAAGCCTTGAGCGAATCCGTTGACGTCGTCAACCATTCCGCTCGTTGCAGCGACAGGAAGGTACGGCATATCGACATAAATCAAGTTTCGACTGAAATCTTTGCTGATGAAGATTTCACGTGTTTCGTCAGTGATGGATGCATAGAAGACATTGAGAAGGAAAATTTCGCTTTCTGGGCCACCTGGAAGGCCAAAGTCATCGGGAGCCATCAGCAAGTCCCAGAACGAGGCGTCTTGCGTGACAGAATTGTCTAACAAGACCGCTGCTGTGTCTTTGATATCTTGTGGAACGAAAGGATTCGCTTGAACAATCTCATTGATTCCTGCACCAGACACCGTGGGCGCAATACCCGTCGATTTCATCAAAAACACAATCGATACGGCCGTGGTGTCGTCCACAGTGTTGAGAAGACCTTCAAGTTCGTCAATTGCCTGTAAGTTCGCAGCAGGGTCATCATTTGATTGATCATTGTCATTCGTGTTCCCACTGATGTTTGATTCAATCAAGACCATCCCAATTTGACCTGAACTAAATTCACGGCTATATTGCTTCATCTTGATGACTGGCAACTCTTCTTCGGGAGCCATACCAAGCAAATCGATGTTTTCCTCCACATTGGCTTGACCAACGGTTGCGGAAAACAAAATCAGCATAACAAATAATCCAATGACACCGACGTTTCTTTTGACTGGAATTTCAACAAGAACCTCAAACGCCCGAAGTGGTGGGTGCTTTGGCTTCCTCAAATCAAGGAGTAATGTAAGGTTTGGAACCATAAACATCGTCAATATATAGACGACCACGATTCCACCGGATAAAGCAATACCAACGGTTTGAATTGGTGCCATTGGCGTGAAGACCAAGGAAATGAAACCAATCACCGTGGTGACGGCAGACAAGAAAACTGCCTTTCCAGTCGATGACAACGATGCCTTCATTTTTTCCGATTTCGTTCCGTCTTCTTCGGCGTATCGATTGGTGATGTGCAATCCATAAGAGACCCCCAGTGCGAGTAAAATCGGACCGACAATAATCACTGTCATCGTGACCTCATAACCAGTCCAACCGATGATTCCAAGGGTCCAGAACACAGCGCACAGCGTCGGCAAACCTGCAATGATTACGACCTTGATTCCTTGAATAGGACGAATCCCTGTGATGCCTGCTTGTAATAAGTCGGAGTGGAATACAAAAAGACCCATGGCCACGAGCACAACAGCCAATGGGAAAATCGACCAAAATAATTCGAAGGAAAACTCAGTCACGGCATTTGTAATCGGCACTGGCCCTGTGAGCGTCATTGACAATCCGAGTGAATCCCATGTGCACATCTCAGCAGTGGCAGGAGTGCCATCAGGATTGAATTCACAGGGACGTTGAGTCTCGCTGATGTTATCGAGGAGTTCTTGGGTGTTTTCGATGATTTCCTTTGCAGGTTTCTTTTCTGTGACTGCAATGGCCATAATCGCTCGGTCAAGTTTACCATCAGGGACATCCACTGCACCATCGCTAATATCTCGTGCTAACTTGTCCAGACCCGGCGTTGGCGTGCCGTCATCCTCGTACATCTCAGCGATGATCAAGTCAATGGTTTGTTGAGACGGTATTTCATAGCCCCCTTCCAAGTTTGCAGTTGTGTCGTCGAGAATGCTGTTGAGTGCATCAGACAACTCGGAGGAAGCGCAGTCTTCCCCCTGCTGGACACCACACCCAAGTTGCCCAATTTGGTCGATGAATGCCTTGCGAACACGAGGGGCGCTGGAGTTCACTTCTTTTAGGACGGTTGAAATTGAAAGAATGTAAATCACATCGTCACCGGGATCCGAGATATCTGGGTTGAGTTTGTTTTCAACATAACTGATTTCTTGGAGGATACGCTGATCGGTAATGTTTCGATCATCACTCTCGATGTAAATAACCATGACATTTGTGGTCCAATCCTCCTCAACTTTGCCGAGCAGCTTCGCAATTTCCGAACCATCGGGGAGATAGACTTCTAAATCTCCATTCACGTTGAGTGCTGAATTGTCTAAATCATCATCGAATCGTGTGTTGTCGAGGAAACCAGATTGTGTGACAAAAAAGGCTGTCATCATAAGGAAAATTGCAACGGTCAAAAGTGGGAAGCGGGTGATGGCACCCGTTGCTCCATTTTTCTGCCATTCCCGCTTGAAGCGGTCGGGTGCTTCCAAGACAGCATCAAGAGCGTCTTTCGGCTTGAATTCCTTCACACGAGCGGACAAATCCACAGCACTCGACTGGAGGCGGGAGCGGCTGTATTCGGCAAGGTTGGATACGCGCCCTACAACGCTGTCACCTTCCGTTTCTGGTGACTTTGAGACTCCGTCGCTCGGCATGGTGAACCCCCTTTGTATCATTGGGGGCACACACCCTTGAAAGCCCTACCTACGAATTGTCCACTCAATTTGAAATTAGGAACAAAGAACTCAGAGTCCATTCGGTCTACCCGTTGGTTTGAAAGGTGAGTCCTGTCAGCCCCAAATGGACCCGCTCCATTGATGCGTGCGGGGCCAGGTGAGGCACATGCCAGCCCCGACACTAAGCGATAAACGATGGTCAATTGACCTTGAAAAGCGAATCCAAGAAGCGCACACAGAAGACCCGCAGGTCTACGCACGCAGGTATGCGTTCAACCCTGACAGTGGGAAAGAATTCTTTGTCATTGATACACCTCCACCATACCCATCAGGCACGTGGCATATCGGCGCAGTGGCACAATATTCCATGATCGACGTTATTGCTCGATCGCAACGTTTGCTCGGAAAGGAAGTTTACTTCCCGTGGGGTGTCGATCGTAACGGAATCAACATCGAATTCACCGTGGAAAAGAACACGAAGAGGAAGATGAAAACATACGACCGTGCTGAATTTTTAGAAATGTGTAAAACAACCATTGAGGAATTCACTCAAGCCATGAGGAACACCGCCCGGAGGGTTGGCCTTTCATGCGACTATGACCGAGAGTACCTCACCGATTCACCAGAATACCGGACCGTCACTCAATCGATCTTCATTGAATTGTTCAAAAAAGGAGCCATCATTGAAGACTTGCGCCCGAACATCTACGACCCTGTCGAGGGGACCACCATTGCCGATGCTGAAGTTGAACGATTGCCACGTCGAACAAAGCTCATCGATGTGCAATGGACGTGCGATGATGGAACTGAGATTGTCATTTCGACGACCCGTCCAGAATTGATTTGCGCCTGCGGCGTGGTTGTTGTTCACCCAGACGACGAACGGTACAGTCACTTGGTCGGAAAGCGCATCCAATTGCCAATGCCCGTTCATGGTCGCGAAACAAGCGTCGAAATCAAAACGCACCCATCGGTGAAATCTGACTTTGGCAGCGGTGTCCTAATGGTCTGCTCTTTTGGCGACCAAAACGACGTGGCCGTGTTCCGTGAACTCGGCCTCACGCCGTTCCAAGCAATCAACCTCGAAGGGCGAATGACCGAACTTGCAGGGCAATTTGCTGGTCAGACAGTCCTCGAAGCACGAGCTGCAGCCATTGAGCACCTCGAAAGCGAAGGACGGTTGGTCAATGTCGTCGAACGCGAACAAGAGATTCCTGTGTCGGAGCGAGGAAAGAACCCAGTAGAGATTATTTTGCTAAAAGAGTGGTACGTACGTCAAACCCACACACAAGACCGCATCAAAGAACATGCAGAAGCAATTGAATTCCATCCACCAAGAAACAAGCAATTCCTCCTTGATTGGATGGACAACATTAGCATTGATTGGCCAATTTCGAGGCGACGCTGGTACCACACGGAAATTCCAATTTGGTATTGTGATGATGAGGACAAAATCATTGTTCCTCCAACAGGAATGTACGTCCAACCTTGGTGCCAGTCACCACCCGAGGGCAGTCAAGTCCTTGATCGCTCATCGCGAGAAGTTCTCGGTACCTTTTCAGAGATGGAAAAGGATCTCGGCACCGTCGTTGGTGAAGAAAAAGTGTTTGACACATGGATGGATTCTTCCAACTCCAATCTTTTCGTAAGTGGCTACCTCAACCACCCTGACGTGTTCGAAAAGGCATTCCCAACCGCTTTGAGACCCCAAGGAAAAGAAATCGTTCGCACATGGCTCTACTACACATTACTGAAATCCACCCTTTTGCTCGACCAGCCAGGTTTCAAACATGTTTGGATCGATGGTTTGGGCATGGACCCGTGGGGTCGGAAAATGAGCAAATCCCTTGGCAACGGGATCGATGCCGACTCCGTTTTGGAATGTGGAGCTGGCGGCCGAACTGGATCGTGGAAGGTCAAAGGCCCCGACAAGACGGTGAGCCTGCGGGCAGACAAAATTGGGAGCGAATGTTTCCGTTTGTGGAAAGCCTGCGACGCTCAAGTGGGCGATGATTTCCACATCAACCCAGAAGAAATTGAAAAGAAATACTTCGGCGTTTTGACCAAGTTGTTCAACGTGGCTCGCTTTGCATCCCAGTTTGATGTACCAGAAGACCTCGACACATGCCCTGATGGTCTAGCGGTTGAAGATGAATGGATTTTGGCAGAGTTCCAAGCAACCATGGAGACGGTCCAAAAAGCGTGGGAAAACCTCGACATTTACACGGCTACACAGGCCCTCAAGACATTCGGAACTGGCGTATTGCCAAGCCATTACCTCGAAATGGTCAAATCTCGACTTTACGATGAGGATACAAACGCTGCATGGACGCTCCATCGTGTGGTTCGTGACTTCATGTCAGCGTTCACGCCGGTGTGCCCATTCTTCACACATCACGTGTCATCCACCATCTACGATGCATCAGCGGTTGACGTCGATGCTTTCCCTAAGCAAGCCCACCCAGAGGTTGCTATGGGGACTGAGAAAGGTGACGCTCTCCGAGCGTTGTCTTCGACGCTTCAAACTTTCAACGGTGACACATGGGGCTACAAGAAAGAACAAGGAATCTCACTCAACCAGCCAGTGAGTGGTGTCAAGATTCCAGAATCACTTGAAGCGTTCACGGCCATTCTCACCCGAATGCATTCGCTTGAGTGATTTATTCTTCTTCGAGCAGAAGTTTAGCCTGTCGGGTCGATGGCATCGCCAGTTGACCCAACCTGAAACCGATCAAACGAATGGACCGTTTGTGATCGACATTCAATGCAAACAATCGCTCTGCAAGGCGAGCGAACACATCCACATCATCCATTGCGACTGGAATCGAACGCCCGTGCGTGTGCGTTTCAAAACCAGTGTATCGGATTTTCACTTCGCACAAGCGACCTGCCACGCCAATGGTCTTGGCTTTCGTCATCACATGATGAACAAGTGATTTGAGGTGTTGGAGTACATGTTCCTTGTCGGTTTGATCCGTGGCAAAGGTGTGTTCTTTGCCAATGGATTTTCGACTCCTTAGTGGACTGACTTCCCGACTTGTCGAACCATCGACGACGTTGATCAGCCACGATGAAAACCGCTCGCCAGCGATTCGTCCAAGCGCCAATTCACCAAGCTCATACGCTTCATCCACACTGTTGAACCCCCATTCCGCTAATTGTGTCGCCCGTTTTGGACCAATACCTGGCACATCCCTCAACGAGCGGCCCGTGAAAAAATCCAATGTTTCGTCTGGAAGGAGTCGAAAAATACCGTTTGGTTTGTTGATTTCACTCGACATTTTAGCAAGAATTCTGGTCGGAGCAATCCCAAATGAAGCGGTCAAACCTACTTGGTCTTCGATGGATGATTGTAACTCGCGGCACAGCGCATAAGCAGCATCCCAATCTCCATCCACTTTTTGAGTGATGTCAAGATAAGCCTCATCGATTCCAGCTTTTTCAAAATGTTCTGCAGGTTCTCGCAAAATAGCCATCACCTTCCGGGAAGCACGGCTGTACAGTCCACGCGTCCCATTGATGTAATGCCCTGGCCCAAATGGGGCTCCTGGACATCGCCGCCATGCCTCGCCAATTGGCATGGCGGAGCGGATGCCATAGGTCCTTGCTGCGTAATTGCATGTAGATACAATGCCTCGCCCGCGTCCACCTTGGGGGTCCGAGCCAATGATCAGCGGTCGGTTTGGATCGAGGTTGCGATGAAGAATTTCGACCGCAGCAAAAAAAGCGTCAAGATCGCAGTGAACAAGAATCCTCTCTTCATTCGAGGAGGGCTGCATATCATCCGCCCTCATACATCGTCTCTATTGCCCACGGTGTTTCAAGTTGATGACATGAAGAGGTATGATTACATTCACTTTCATCGGACGGGTGAGGCGAAGGAAAGTGGGCCTCATTCTCAACCTTCCAAAGTATGGCAACCTATGCACCAGTTCAACGACGGGAAATGACCCTCGACCTCGATGTGATTGCTCCGTTGCGTGGGCATGTCTACCACCTGCGTGGCCACGGCCATGCGGGCCGCAGCATGCGGAAATATGCCGAGGCTTGGACGGTTGCGGCGTTGATGCAAGGTGAATGCGTGCATTGGATTGATGGTGCCTCTAGGATGAACCCTGCACGCATCCTCAACCGATTCCCAGTACAAGATTCATCGGCTCGGGAACACTTGCACCGCCTGTATGTAGGGAGAGGGTTCACCGTACACCAACTGACCACACTCGTGGGACGGCTCGGGCGTGAGGTCTCCATCACTGCGGCACCCCTCGTGGTCATTGACGCTCCCATTGCAATGCACCTTGACCGGCAAGTCAGCGACCATGAGGCTCGATGCTTAATGCGACAGCTCATCGAAGAATTGCGCTGTGTAGCACGACGTACCAACACAGCCGTCCTCGTGATCACCCGGCATGAGCCAAAATCAAAGCGCCATCAACAACTGCTCAGGATGGTCGAACGGAAAGCCACTCACCAGTTGTTAGAACATGTCCATGGTCGAGGGCGAAACATACGGCGCTGGCTTTCGCATCAACCAAGTGGCGCCATCGGTCAATGGCCTCAACACGGAACAAACCTCAACCGGTACACTGGACTTGATGCCCAAAGCGATCAACGAACAGACCATCGGATTGAATGACGGAACGCGTCGATCAGTCGGTGAATGATTCGAGTGTGATGCGTTTGTGGCCGGCCGTAATTTCCTCCCAACCAAAGGGAGACAAGATTGCCCATATGGCGCGAATTGCGATGGCCTGATAGTGTTCTATGTTCGGTCGTTCACGTCGAGGATTGCCCGACATCAGTTCTTCCAGAAGAATCACACGTTCATGTTGGACCGTCCCTTTCGAAGCAATCACAGCGAATTTCACCTTGCCTCCGGGTGGAATCGTGACGCCGTGGAGCCTTCCTCGGAGCAAGGCAGCATGAGCTAACGTCGCAACGTCAAACTGCTCGAGTTCACGGTTGATTCGACGAGCGACCACAAGTTCTTCCAACGCCACATTGTTGGTTCGAAGTAAATCGAGTTCACTGTGCAACAACTGGGCCACAGCTCGTTGTCCGGCCGGTGTTGGAAGGCCGTGAATCTCATCAGAATGGTCAACCAAAAGTTGGAGCGCTGCACGTTGCATGTTTGCAATCCATGTGCATGTGGAATGTTGGCGTGCTTCAACACCACGCAGTTTGAATCCATGTTGCCCAAAAGCCCAGTATTTTGTCAACGAACCTGCTCCGTGAACTCGACTTGGTACGAAGCCGATAAATCGATACTGATCTTCGTACTCAAGAGGGATACCTACTTTCTCAGTCACCCGCTGAGCAAATGCATGTGCGTCATGCGCTCGCTCCTCTGATGTTCGTTGCCGGCGATCCTGAATCCAGACGCAATCAACGATGGCATGGAGAACCTCCCAACCATCTTGCTCTGCCATGTCGATGGTCTCGAGCAGAATGTCCCTCGCCCAGGCACAAATGGCCTCGTGTGCCTCAATGCGTCCGAACCGAGCGTTCTTGTAACCCGTGTAGCCGAAGCATGTGACGAGCAACCATTTGAGGGCGTTTTGTTGTTGATCGAAGGAGTCACCTTTCTGACGAATAAGTGTTTTCAGGAACCTGCGGCGCTCAATAAGGGGCGCAACAATGCGCCCAAGAAAGCCATGAACACGTGCGCAAGTATGCGATGGCAAACCGGGCACTGGGAGCGCTTTGGACGAGCGAACAGGAAACAAGCCTGCACCGAAGTGGCGCCGTGCATGTCGTTCGGTGAAGACACGTTCTGCTTCATCTGGATGAAGCGGAACAAACACCGCAGACGATGAAGCACCTTCCGTTTGGCAGCAGGGGCAATTGAGCGTTTCAGTGGAGATGTTTCGCGTGGCGATGATGCTTGGAAAGAGGCTTGCGAAATCCAGCTCAATCACATGTGAATGCACCCCGGGTTTGCTGTCAAGATAGAGGCCGCCACGATCGGCGTGAAGCAGTGACCATGCCGTCTTAGTGTCTTCAGGTCGGTTCTTTTTCCAAGGCACCAGCACCCCATCTTCCATCGCAGTGCGCATTTGAATCGCACTGATTACAGAACCGGGAGAAAGTCGAGAGATATCTTGAGGCGATTGTTGCGAGTGTCGCGCAAGTTCGAACAAACCTTGCAACCCACCCTCGCGAACAATGAAACTCCCCACTCGGTCAATGTGCAACCGGCCATACAAGGGGATGTAGCCATCTTTGTGCAACGTTTGACCGTAAGAGTGCAGGGTTCGTGCTGAGGTTCGTGCTGCCAAAGGACGGCCATCACGGCTCAAGGAAAGCGAAGCACCTGACGCTCGAGCCAACCGCATCAATGCAGGGAAATGGAGTCCATCCCCGCCATGCGTCACGACGACATCAGGGTCGAGTTCCGTCATTGTGACCTCCAGATGATGGATAAAGTGTGATGCGCAACGGGCAAGATCACGCGTGATGCTCACCGTTGGAAGTGAAGTAGCATCGCATGTTCCATCTGAAGAACACGTGCGAAATTCAATCCGTTCAAGTTCAGCATCCTCTGTATGAAAACCGTTTGCTGTGCTGTAGACGAACGCCATGTGAAGGATGTGGAGCGTTGGGTTCGCGTCGTCGTCCGTGCCCTCGTGATTGAACACACCATCGGCCCAAGCGACCTTCTGAAACGGAGCCACACGATGCTCAACAAGAAAACGCTGAGCCAAGTGGGCATCAACTGAATACAGAGTAAAATGTTGGTACTGCCCTCTCGATTCGATGTGCGTTGCTGCTTTCCTCAAATTCCAACTGTTGTGTACATCGATTTCGAGCACTTCATCGACCTCAGACGCATCAAGCGACAAACGCGAGCGATGAATCCGCATCATGCCGAGTCCAAATCGGTCTCGGATTTCGGGTTGTTCCAACCATGCCCAGAGATGCTTCAATCGCTGCCGAGTTGCATGAACATGGATTGAGGGACACCAAGGGACATTGACCTTCATTGAACCGTTCGCATCGCCGACCAGCCACACATCTAGGGAGGTGCCATTCTGAGCGGGCTGGACATCAAGAATCGTCCCGTTCATGCCCACCCAATCCGTTGTGTTCGAGGGCATCAATGCGTCGCTGTAATTGCTGATTGTGCGCCATCACTTCGACGATCATGGACAGCAGCATCGGTTTCCAAACTTCATGTGATGGCAACATACCACCTGCAGTTCTTCGATTCCGAACCCCTGTCAACAATTCATCAAACAGTCGTTTTTCCGTCGAAGGGAGCGCCCGGCGGAATGGCTCCAATGCCCTCAATTCGTCTTCGATGCGCATCCGCCATGTTGGTACTGTTCGACCCATGCATAAAGCATCGAATGGAAGACAACCATCTTTCGCATGACCCTCGAGGATTCAAGTGAAAGTGAATCAGTCGAGCAGGTGGGAATTGACCGTCGTCTCACACTTCTTCCCATCAAGGACGGTCATGATTGCAAGGGCGATGTCACGGCCAACACGTGCTTGAGCTTCCATTGTAGCAGCACCAATGTGAGGTGTTCCATGGAAGTTCGCATGCTGAAGAATTGGGGCATCAGCTGGAACGGGCTCAATTTCGAACACGTCAAGAGCGGCGGAAGAAAGAACGCCAGCCTCAAGCGCTTCAAGCAGGGCGCTTTCATCAATAATACCGCCTCGGGCGCAGTTCACGATGTGGTTGCCACAGTCGATGCCATCGTTCGAACGTCCAGGCATCAGAGCAAGGCGCTTTGCGTTCACCAAGTGGTGGGTCTCATCGTTCAAATTACAGTGAATCGAAATGTGCGTGCAATTGGCGAAAAGGGTGTCGACATTTTTGTGAAGAATTGTGTTTTGTGCTTTAGCCACTTTGGGAGGAAGATAAGGATCGTAGGTGTGGATGTCCATGCCGAGAGCTTGTGCGATGGTGCCAACACCCTGTGCGATGCGGCCGAACCCGATCAAACCGAGATTTTTCCCCGAAAGTTCAGTCCCTTTCATGGTTTTTTTCTCCCATTGACCGTTGCGCAGACCACGATCTGAACGAGGGATGTGTCGCAAGGATGACAAAAGATGTCCAATGGTCAATTCCACAACGGATTGAGTCGAAGCACGAGGAGCATTGACGACTGGCACACCGGATTGTGCAGCAGCCTCAATGTCGATGTTATCGACCCCGACACCTGCACGTCCAATGACACGCAACCGGTCGCTTGTTGCTTCAATGACAGCAGCAGGGATTTTCGTAGCGCTTCGGACAACAATGGCATCAAATTCTGAAAGCGCTCCGTTCAGTAAATCTTCGGCAGGAATGGTCCCAAGAACCACTTCATGACCGGATTCCTCAAGCAGAGCAACAGCATCTTTTGCCATACCGTCCGTGACAGCGATTCTTGCCATAACGGGTGGGCAACCGAGAAAGGTCATGAATCTTAGGCCATGTTCGAACATAGCCCCAATGTTTGAAACGGGCTCAGCCGTAGGCTGCAATGAGGGGTACCATGGCCGAAGTCGATGTCAATGCCTTGTTGTGGGCGCTTGGATTGCTGTCAATCCCGCTCTTTCTTGCCTTACCAATGCGGATCGCATGGCGGCTGTTCACTGGAACTGGTCACGAAGAATCGCAGTACCGGAACACTGTGCTACAAATCATCGATGCAGGGCGACAAGTCGCACCGTTTCGTGCGACGCTGGACGATGTGGCACGGAGCCTTCACATCCAACCGAGCCAACAACGATTGATCGAAGCGGACCTGTTCCATCCTCTGACACTCTCACATTTTCTGCTGTTGCCAACCATCATCATCTTCCCCCTTGCAGCGGTCATGGCATTACCCGTGATTCTTCTTGGCCTACCAGTGCTCATTTTGATTGAAATGCTTCTCATTCGCCGGCGGTTGTTGGTAAGAGGCTTGACGGCGATTGAGAAACTGATGCACTGGCAAATCATCCACATCCCTAAACCTCACAGAGGCACTACGCAAGACGCAACCAAGATGAATGAATTCTCTCAGCACGTCACACACTTTAACCACGTGCCGCAGGGTGCCTTTTTGGGTCTCTTCGCATGGCTCATCGTCCATTGGACCTTCAACCTTGAGTCATGGGTGATGGAACTTAGCGTCGCCACTGGCCTCTACATTGTCCTCTTGGGGGCTTTGAGTGTGATGAACACTGCCTTTGAGTCGGATTTGGTGTTCGTCGACCCGGCAAAAGGCCGATTGGTCCCCGTCGACCAATGGCTGGAAAGCATCCTCAAGCCGCTGGTTGGCATTGGATTGGTGTTCTTGATTGGGAGGAATCTCCTCGATGAATCACGCTCAGGTAACGCCGTCCTGTTCGCAACTTCAATTCTCATGCTGTTGTATGGAGCAGCCGTTGTTGGAATCGCCTTCCGATGGGGCTACTCACTTTGGCGTGGAAGCCGGGTCAAAGATGACTTTGAAAGCCAAATCATCGAAGCGATTAACCCTCTGTCCTATGACTTGACTCGAACCAAAGGTCGGATTGATTTCCACGTACGAATGGAAATGAAAGAGCGATTGACGATGTTGAATGAGGCGCCGCCGGATCAATTGACCTTTGCAGATTTACAAGCACTGCCTGCATCCGAACACAAAGGAACCATTCCGGACAACCCGCTTTGAGTTAGCCTTCTAATTCTGCATCAACTGGCTCATTGGCAAGTGTAAGTGGTTGATCTTCTCGAGTGTTACGAAGAACATAGCCGACGCCAAGAGCACAAAGCAGTGCGAACAATCCGAACACCATCGAGGCCCCTGTGTATTCAGCGAACACATTGCCAAGGGCGCCAAAGAAGCTCTGTTCCCCTTCCTCTGTCGTCACCTTTGGTGAGATGACTTGCATGAGTGCAGACTGGTTGTACGTTGGTCGCGTGAAGGTAAGTTGGCCTTCATAGGAATCGTCCCAGTTGTCCGAGCGGGTTGTTGGGTCGAGGTCGGAATAGAAGTCAGGTCGTTGTGGGATTGAGATATCGACCGGTGTTGAAAGGTCCAGTGACAGGACGACATCAACGGTGTAGGGAATACTTGCTTCAAAGAATTCTGCATCTTCGAACAGTCCGAGGAAGGCCATTGCTTGGCCAGTCACATCGAATGCAGCCCATGTGCCCCACTGTGAAGAATCCACATCGAGATCGTAAATCCATGTGTCCGAGACACGAGTACCCTGACCCTGTGCATCGTTCGAACCATCGTCTCCGAGGTCAACCTCCATCTGCAAATTTCCGATTTGAGCCGTTTCTACATCGACTTCTGTTGGTGTAAATTGAACGAGCATGTTGTAACTACCATTTGGAATCCACACATAATGGGCATCTTCGGTGTAATACACCAAGCCGTCTTGTCCGTTGTTGAAGTTGTTCCAATCACCCTTCCATGCATGTCGGACACGGTCTGTGTCAACTGAAATAGCCTCCTCTGTACGAAGAGCATCGTAAATTTCGTACGCATCCCAAACGTTGTACTCTGGGTGATCCACGATACCGTCATCATTCTGATCACGCATCAATTGAAGCGTTCGAGCAAGGGCGACGGCTGCATCGACATCTGTAAGGCCGTGACCGACCCGCCAATCATGGCAACGCCCAGTGGCAGAGCGGTAACACTCAGCAGGAACATCGTTGCATGCGTCGTCATCGTTGCCGGCCTCGCACGAATTGGCCATTCCTTCGTAGGTTGCCGTGAGTTCGAGGATGAGTTCAAGTTCGTGGACACGAGAATAGTTGGCCGTTTCCCAATCCCCAAATTGTCCGTAGGCAGCTGAACCATCACCGCCGACAAGCGAATCACCTTCGTCGTGGTCTTCACGGTGGTAATCTGCAACTGTGAGGGAAGGTGCGGCGTTCAGCAGCAAGCCAGCCATTCCACCGACGTGGGGTGTTGCCATGCTCGTCCCCGAGATGGCCATGTAGTACAAATCGCCCTGAGTTTTGGTCGAGGCATCGATGGCCGTTCCTCGAGGGGCTGTTGCCCAAATGTCCCGTCCTGGTGCGCCAACATCCGGCCAGGTGTGCATTTGGTTCATGCACCCTCGACTCGAAAATGAGGTGACTGCGGTTCCGTCGTGAGTGAGGGCAGCAACGGAAATCGCAGATGGAGTGTTGGCGTAGACATTGGTTTTGAGGCCACCAGCACATTCGGCTCCACTGCCACCTGAGTTCGATGCTGCAAAGATGACGGCGACGCCATTTTCGTACGTGAGTCGGTCTGTGAGTTGGGCTACGGCTCCGTTCGGATCGTAATCTCCATCGGTCCCCCAAGAATTGGAGACAACACGGATGTGGTATTCATTTTGACCGGGAATGGAATGCTGGTATGTCCATTCAAGCCCTTGTTCAGCTGCAAAAATGGATGCTCCGTCACCGGTGCCAAGAGCGACCAACTGTCCGCCCTTTGCCACACCTGCGCGACGGCCTGCACTTGCATCACCATTGCCGGCAATCGTGCCGCCAACGTGCGTGCCGTGGCCAGAGGAGGTATCCGAGTTACGTGTTTCAGTCCAAACACCGTCCCACTTTGCAGAGTAGAGGGTCTTGTCTCCAGCCCATGGGCCGAGGTAATCATAATCAGGATGGCCGGCGTCAACACCTGTGTCAAGGTCAACAATGGCTGTCCCGTCCCCATCCCATTCTGTGAAGGACATGTCGGTTTCGAAGGCAACAGTACCATCTGTGTTGATGATGGCTCGGTGCCATGAGGTGGTTGCGTTCACAACGTGAGTGGTTTCGTGCATCATGATTCCAGGAACTGGGTCGCCACCCCATTCAGATGGAAGGTAGAAAAATTCGAGTTCACGGTTGAGTTCCAAATACTCTGTTCTCGACCATTCGCTGATGATGCGCACATCACTTGCAGAGGCCTCAAAGAGCCCGCCATCAATGAGTGGCGCTTCACCCATAAGTTCGGCACCGTGCTCTTCGAGCCATTTGCGGTCCTGTTGAGTAACTTCGCTGTTTAATTGGTACACGACGGAAAGAGGTGAATCGAAGTCTGAGGTTTCCAACGCCTGCTCGAGCGATGCGTCCATTCGATCATAATCCCCTGCGGGATTCAATGACGACATGAGTGGGGCTGCAGAAGCCCCTACCATGAGCAATTGGAGGGTGAGAACGATGAGGACGCCACGTGCCGAGGAGGAGCGCATGACAACGGGTCACAGTGGCCCTTCAAATGTATTCGCATGGGATGTGTTGTCAGTTAATCCAACCATGGAATGGTTTCTGGGATTTCTGCGAACAAGTTTGCTGGTACTGCTGTCTTGATTTTTGAGACAGACCCCAGCCCTGCTGTCACTTCGGTCTGCCAAGCTTCGTACTCAGCGAAACTGGTCATCTTGAGCACCGGATTGTGCTCACGGTTCCAGTTCAGCGATTTCATTTCGGTCCCTGGAGGATCGTGCCCTGTGCACACAATCAGATGGCCGTCAAGGCGGTCCAGAACTGAAAGTGAATTCCAATGAACACCAACCCGCCCACTCGGCAAATCGTCCCTTCCGGCGCCTCCAGTGCCTGTGAAAAGGAAATCACCTGTCATCACGTGACCAGCAGTCTCGATGAGCATACTGTCGCTTGTGTGACCCGGAGCATGATGGAACATGAAGTCCGTATCACCAATGGTGAGGGTCTCCCCGTCTTCGACATACTGCGAGACTCCAAGGCAGGAAGTTCCGTGCCACATGAGATACTCACAGCCAAATTTCTCCCGCAATGAAAAACAGGCAGTGATGTGGTCAGCATGGGTGTGGGTAGCCATAGCGTGCGTTAGTTTGAGACCACGGACCTCCAATGCTTCTGTGTAAAGGTCGATGAAGTCGTATACAGGATCAATCAAAGCCGCTTGATTGGTTGATTCATCCCAAACGAGGTAGGTCATTGCCCATCCGGTGGTGTTCAATTGGAGAAAGCCCATACCATAGCCAAAGCAAGGTGGTACTTGAACCATAAGCCGAACATGAATATGGGACGCATACGAGCATTGATGTGGCATGGTCCCGAGCGTAACGCATGCACCCACACGAAGTTGTTCACCTTGAGCACGATGGACGGGTGCTCCTTGTCGATGCGGCCGGGAAGGGTCCATGCCTCCCAGTGACAGGCCGAATGTTAACCGATGCAATGCTTCGACTTCCAACACGAAACGAAGTGGACGCAATGGGGATTCCTTGGTTGGAGTTTCGACCCACTCGGATTCGATTCGGCGACCAAGTATGTATGGTCATCAAAGGATACCCGAAGATAGATTGGCCAAGCCACTGGGCGCTGAAAGACGATTTGATCAGCGATAATGCAGTGCATCCAATCGCTCGAGAAGCAATTTATCGTTCCATACATCGGTTGGTATCCAAAGTAATGATTTGCAACGATCGGAGGCAGGTGCTCCTCGGAAAGGTCGAGCGTGGTCACTTCCGAGGATTTTGGACGCTCCCTGGCGGTTACATGGACCACGATGAGCATCCCGCTGTCGGCTGTGTACGAGAAACCAAGGAAGAACTTGGACTTGACATCGTCTTGGAGAATAACGAGCCGATTGTCACTCAAAACATATTTTCCGATGAAGGCATATCCTTCGTATCATTCACCTACCAAGCCCACTGGAACGGGGATCCAAGCACGCTGGATGTACAAACAGAAGAAGTGGCTGAGGTCAAATGGTTCGACATTGAAGAAGCACAACGTATTGCAGTGTCGCACTTTGACCGGGAAGCGTTGCGTTCGCTTTAGTCCGCAATTCCAACAGAGGAACGCGCAGCATTTAGCGCATCATCGAGACCTTCTGCGTGTGAGCCACCGCCCTGTGCAAGGGTTGGCCTGCCACCACCGCCGCCGCGAATGTGAGGTGCGATTTCTCTCAGAAGGTCAACAGCATTGTACCGCTCTGATGCAATCGTGTTTTCTGTCACAGCGATCATGATTTTCCCACCACCCTCTTTTGAGCCCAACACCGCAAGTGTTGGTTTGTTAGCGTCAAGGGTCAATTCTTTGAGCATCTTTGTCATTTTCTTGAGGTTTCCATGTGCCTCCATAATGACAATTCGGACACCATCAACCTCTTGTGAATCGGAACCACCGCCGGACGTTCGCAACCGAACGATTTCTGCCTCCAAGGCTTCGATTCGCTTGCGCTGTTCCTTCCACTCGGCGTAGAACCGTTCAGATGTGCGAGCCAAATCACCATTCGGCACACCGTACAATTCGCTGATTTGCCGGAGAATCTGATCTTGCTCGTGTGCATAATCAAGCGCTGCTTGCCCCGCTACGATATGCAACCGTTCCACACCATCTTGAACGGCTGCGGAGCGTACGATACGAATCGATCCGATTTGCCCAGGCTCATCGTGGTGAGTACCGCCACAGGCTTGGATATCATGGTCTGCGATGCGTAGAATTCTGATTGAGCTGCCCTTTGGAGCGCCACCTTGGTACAAATCGAAACCGTATTTTTTGTCGGCATCTTTTCTGTTGAGTTCTGTCTTTTCAGTCCGTTGGACTTGGACAAGCACCTCATTGGCCAAAGCCTCGATTGCATCGAGGTCGGTTCTGTTGAGGCGGTTAAAGTGAGTGATGTCTAGGCGTGCCATCTCAGCTGATTTGTTGGCACCGGCCTGATAGATGTGAGGACCAAGCACCTGACGTGCGGCCCCACCGACAATGTGAACGGCAGTGTGATGGTCCATGAGTTGCTTGCGTCGCTTCCAATCAATGCTGCCATGAACGAGGTCGCCCGTGTCGAACGCTCCGTCAACCAAGTGGAGAACATGATCGCCAACCTTGCGCGTGTCAAGGACTGTGCATTGTGTTGCCGCGGTCTTGAGGGCACCATAGTCGCCTTCTTGGCCACCACCTTCGGGGTAGAAACATGTTTTGTCCAAGATGATTGCATGGGTTGCACCCTCAGGCACATCCTCTCCAATCAATGGTAAACAAGCAAGGACTGAGCCATCGAATTCCTGTTGCTGAACATCCTCGTAATACAAGAGTTGAGTTGCTGGCAGCGTAGGAATTTCCTCCACAAGAGGTTTTGCTTCGACCGACTGCGCAGCTTGCTTCGCCATCTTTGCGTGTCGTTCTGCCATCTCTGCTGCAAACCCGGTCCGCACTGAGACTGAAGTCCAGCCTGCTTTTCTTGCCAAGTTCACGGCCATATCAGGAGCCAATCCGTGCGAATCGTTCATGTTGAACAGCGTCTCATCAGGAATCCGCTCAGCGTCTTTTGGCAATTGTTTCAACTGAGTGTTGATGACATTGCCACCTTTCCTCAACATCTCGCCATACCGTGCTTCCTCCAGTTCGAGGATCCCCAACAATCCGGCGTGGGTTTGCTTCATCGTTGCTCCTCCAAGGTTCACATCAATGTGATGCTGAGCCAATTCAGCCAACGAAACCGTCAGGTTCAGTTCATCCCTCAATCGGAGCGTGCGGCGTGCCAACATACGAGCAAGGTAACCCGCTTTCGCATTCGATGGAACAAGCCCGTCACCCAACATGTTGCACAAGGCGTGAAGGTGGTCTGGAATCGCGTAAATCTTCGCCAATGGTTCGGTAACGGCCGAGAATTGTTCACCGGTGACTTCGACGCCCCGCTCTGCCAAGCGACGAAGGAAGGTCGAGCGAAGTTGTTCAGCATCGACACCTGGTTCAATGTTCATGATTCCGTTGAGTCGGCTCATCTCACCAAGGAGGGCATCTAAGTCCAAATCGGGCCATTTGGCAGTGATCGTCGAGAACTGAGCGAGGTCTTTGAGCCACGCTGTGGATTCAGGATAAATGGATTCGTAGATGGTTGGCGTTCCTGCAGCTGCCCAACAAAAGCGTTCGAGGCCATAGCCAGTATCGATAATTTGGAGGGGCATTTCTCTGTAACGATCGCCCTTGAGTTCAACATCACCTTCAGGATGTTCTTCCATGTTCATGAACACCAGTGTTGCGAGTTCAAGGCCACCAACGATGACTTCAACAGCAGCGCCGGCGTTCCCACCACCGCACCAAGGATTCTCAACGTAGGTGATTTCGTTGGCATCGATTCCCAGTGCATCGGTAAGAAGGTCATGACAGAATCGAACACATTCTTCCATCCAGTAGAACATACGTCCTTCATCAGGGCGATTAAACACATGGTGAGCCATCATTTCGAACGTCGTCAGGTGACGACCCGAACGACCCACTGCGTCAACATCTGTGAGACGAATGCATGGTTGGGAGATCGTAAGCGGATTCGCGGGTGGCTCCACTTCGCCAGATGTCACATGAGGTTGGAAATCGGCAATCGATGCGATGGTCAGGTGTATGTCATCTCGCCACCGTGCGAGAACGGGGTATGGATTGACGCGAGTGTGCTCTCGTTCTTCGAAGAACTTCAGAAATGTCTCCCTCATGGCATCTTTCAAGGCTTTTCCACGCATTGGATAGCCCTGAATGAGCGGGGCACCGATGAAGGAATACTCATCTTCTGTTGTGTCGCCACAGGTGACTCGATCTTCGTCGGTGGTCCAAAACCACAGCGATGTGATGGTGCATTGTTTGCGAACAAAACCGTTTTCCTGGAACACGGCTAAATCGATTGGTGGCAAACTCATAGCAACACACCCATGGAGGAACGCCTCTGCGAGCGACGCCTCCCCCTTGAAACCTGTGCCGTGGAATCATCCAATTGACTTGAACAACGCTCAAAGGTGATTCACCCAACGCCCACTCATGGGCGAAGATTGGCGCAATCACCTCTCCGACGAGGGTGATGGAACCATGAGAATCAAGGCTCATGGGAACATGAAGGTCGATGCGAGGCTGGTGACTGACCAACAGCATCTCTTGAACCATGCAGATGATCGTGGCCCTGAACAACTTGTCAACGCCGCCGCCCTTCCGGGAATTGTTGGAGAAGCATGGGCCATGGCTGATTGGCATTTTGGCTACGGTCTGCCGATTGGTGGCGTGATTGCCACCGACACTGAGGCTGGTGAACTCGGGGGAGCCATTTCACCGGGTGGCGTTGGTTTTGACATCAATTGTGGCGTACGAATGTTGGCATTGGATGCTACGGAATCTGATATTCCAAACCTGAAAAAACTGGCTGGGCGTCTTGCGGGTCGCATCCCAGCGGGCGCCTCAGGGAAGGGTGGACTCGATATCAGCAGCCAACAATTGGATGATTTGATTCAACGGGGTGCACATGCTGCTGTCGATTTTGGCTTTGGATTTGACGAAGACCTTGCTCACATTGAATCCAATGGAATGCTTCACACAGAAGAGGCTGCCATCTCAACAAGAGCACGAGAGCGTGGTTTACGCGCCCTCGGCACGCTTGGGAGTGGAAATCATTTCCTTGAACTTCAAACAGTTGGAAAAACAGTGGATGCTGAGACAGCGGAGAAATGGGGATTGTATGAAGGCCAACTCGTGGCCATGATCCACTCAGGATCTCGTGGTCTTGGACACCAAGTCTGCAGCGATCACGTGCGGGCCCTTGAATCGAGGTACACTTCGAGCAACGGCATGTGGGTCGAGGAATCATGGGGCTATTCCCTGCCAGATCGGCAACTCGCAGCAGCCCCGTTCCACAGCAAGGAAGGCCAGTCTTATTTCGACGCGATGAACGCTGCGGCCAATTTCGCATTCGCCAACCGCAGTGCACTTGCCCATCGCCTTCGTGAAGTTCTCCGACTCGAACTTGGTACTGATGGGGAAGCTCGTGTTCTGTATGATGTCGCCCATAACATTGCCAAAGTGGAACACCATCACATCGATGGTGTCGAATGCAAGGTCTGTGTTCACCGAAAAGGGGCGACCCGTGCCTTTGGTGGAGATCACAGTGATCTCGCCGGTGGCTATGCACAGAGCGGGCAACCGGTGCTGGTTCCTGGCGATATGGGAACTGGCTCGTGGCTTTTAGCCGGTCCGAAGCAAGGCACGAACCAAGCCTTTGGCTCGTCATGCCACGGTGCGGGTCGAGCGCTCTCGAGAACAAAAGCGAAGAAAACCATCGATGGAAAAGCCCTCAAACTCGAATTGGAAGCGAAAGGCATTCGCATCCATGCATCAACACCAAACGTCTTGGCAGAAGAGGCACCGGATGCCTACAAGGATGTTGATGAAGTCATAGCCCTCACAAATCGTGCAGACCTCGCTCGGCCAGTGGTCCGATTGAACCCGCTCGCCGTCATCAAAGGTTGAACCTTACATGCAGTAGTTGTTTGCTGGTTGGCCAGGAATGGTTGGTGCTGCTCCGCTGTGCACCCCATCTGGCTCTTCGCAAATCACGCTTAGCAACGTGTTCACGAGGTCTTTCAGTTCATCTACTTGGCTCTGAAGATCTCGCACCCTTTGGCGCATCTCCGTTTTTGTTTCAAGCTCTCGCTCCATTTCTCATCCCATCCGGAGAAGTTGCCTTCTCCAAGAAAACATTTGTTAAAATCACCTTATAGCCTTTGAGGGCAACACTTCGCCTCCCCCTTGCATTTCTATAGGTTCAGTTCGACGCGAAGCGGTTATATTGGTCCGGTAAGTCGCCACGACTACTGCCACCGTGGCTTAGCGGTATAGCACCTCATTGGTAATGAGGAGGTCGCGAGTTCAATTCTCGCCGGTGGCTCCACCCCTAGTACCAAACAGGATGGTACGGTTGAACCACAACATTCACTCATCTGCATCTGGAGGGGCGAGTGCCATGATGTGGGTTTTTAGATCTTCCATTTCGACTCTGATGTCATGAAGAATTTTGGAAAAACCTTGATCGTCTTCATCCTCGATGTCGATGGCAGCCATTGTGTTTGTGAACACAGCAATGAACATGTTGAGGAAAGTGAAAGATGTGCTGATTATGTAGCCGATAAAGAAACTCGCCGCCCACCAACCTTGCTCGTCCACAATCGCTCGAGCGATGCCATTTGACCAAGATTCAAGGGTCATGATTTGGAACAGTGAAAAGAGCGAAAGACCGAGATTACCGAAATACATCTCACCGGCCTCCCCACCATTACCAAACAACATCGTACCCATCACGGAGAAGACATACATAACGATGACAAGCAACCAACTGATGGCCATAATGCCCCGCAATGACCGGATCATGGCTTCCACCATGCGTTGCATCTCAGGCATACTCGAGACCAAACGGAGCGCCCGAAAGACACGGAACACACGTAACACACTGAGTGGCCCAGATGCTGGTGCAATCGAAAATAGAACAATCAGGAAGTCAAAATTGTTCCACGAATCACGAAAAAATCGCGGCCCGTTGCCAATGAGTCGAATGATCAATTCAATGATGAAAATCCACAAAATAAGGGAGTCAAGAGCCTCAAGGGCCGAAAGAATCGAATGAGGGAGGGGAAAGGTTTCGAGACCGATGGTCACTGCATTGATGACAATAAGAGCCAGGATTGCCTTCTGGAAGCGAGAACTCTCAGACAAATCGTAGCACTTCGTACTGTACTTCATGCTCGACAATTTTTCCCGCTTGTATAAATTCTTACCCCGGCAGAGTGTTCTCCTGACCATGATTCCTCTCCTCATGAATCGTGGACGTTCAAAGGGCAGAAACCGGCATGAAATTTATATCTCAATGATGAATTTTCATACCATGGCCATCACCTTTACCGACGCCCTGACTACACATGGTCTGACGCCATGAAGACCAAACAAATGAGTGCGATTGATGCATTGTTATCCCAAGAATTCACTTGGGACAGCATCAACAACGAAACTTCGACATCTCGCACAGACACGATGGAATGGATTGCCACGACAAACTTCTCCATTGGTAATATTACAACCATTTACGATGGCGAGGGCGTTCTTTGTGGTACGCACTCAGTGTTCGAAACAGGAAAGGATGAAACAATTGTCATGTGCGTAATTGAGCTAACAGAGGATCGCACCAAAATAAAAACTTGGACTATCTCACGGGGAAACTTCTATCGAAACACTCGAACCATCAGCAGTTTCGTGCCATTTGTATGACCCCAAGTGCACAGATGGAGCGTACGCAGTCTCTTCAAAAAGCGCCGAGAGAGAGATTTGAACTCCCGAATCCAAAGGAAACACGATTTCCAGTCGCGCGCAATACCAGGCTATGCGATCTCGGCTTGTAACTCGGCCACTTGCCTTCTCCGTTTAATGCTCACGGAAAAAGATCAATGAGAAAATGTAGCGACCCGAGCGAAAGAACTCATAGGGTGACCTCTTAGCCAGTGCATGAGCGAGGAACATGCTCCCGACTCTGTGGCACTCTCCGAGGGAGATGTGGCCGCAGGAAGCGACCATGGAGGCATGCCATTCCGCCTTCGTGATTTTTCGCCCCTCGTTGCTGTTTCCAGCCTTCATGAACTCGCAGCACCTCTTGACAGGCTCCAGTGTGAAGTACAGTTTCAAACAAAACTGGCCATCTTTGAATGGGACCGAAAGCATTGGATCACAATGGCGCTTGGAGCAGTGGCATTCCTGCTAGGGTCACTTTCTCCTGAAGTGATGAGTGGGGGTGACCCAATGCTCATTGGTGCCGAAGGGATTCAATCCGTGTCGAGTGCTGTCTTTCTCCAAATGATTCTCTCTGTGATTCTATGGGTTTGGTTTGCGGTCCAGATATGGTCGCTTTTCCCAATCATGCGAACCCACGCAATATCACTGCTTGTGTTTTGGAATCTATTCATCGTATCACAATTGTTGTACCACAATGAAAACCCAACCTTCCCAATTGGAGTGAGCGCATCCCAAATGATGATGGGAACATTGGTTGTCCTCGTCGTTCTCTTCTTCATTTACTTCTTTTGGAAAGCTGTGTCTGAAACACGTGACTTGCACATCGAGGAATACCATCTTCATGAGGACGTTCGATTGATGGAAATGGAAATGGCTGAGCATTCGCTGAGTGGTTGGGGTCTCATGTTGTTGACATGGACGGGCACTACAACACTCTCATCGTGGGCTGGAGCGCATTATGTTGCCGATCAAAGCGTTGGCACAATGGGCACGCTGCTCGTACACATTGTGTTTGGACTGCTTTCTCTCCCTGTGTTGATGATGGTCATTTGGTACCCACAACGAATGCTTGGCCAAGACACAGTGGTGCGCACAAAAGCAGCCATAGCAGCAGATGCTGAACTCATGATTCAAACCGGAACTACCTCTGTTACAAACGACGGGAAATCTGTCTGCCCGGAATGTAATGAAGAAGTGGGCATATCACGAAACAAGAACGGTGAAATCATGGTGCCGTGTATCACTGAAGGGTGCACTGCGCAATCGGCTGTTGGCAGAGCATGCCCCCGATGCAAAACAACGACGCCGACCCGATATGATTGCCCGTCCTGTGGAATCAATGCACCTGTCCTTGATTTCCTGTCCGACGTGGAGGTGTGGTGATGAATTTCAAGGCACTTCGAGAAGATTTTCCGACGATAAGAGCGGAGCCGGACCTCGCATACCTCGACAATGCATGCGTGACACTGAAACCGGATTCTGTTGTCGATGCCATCCACGAATACTACACGACAAGCCCAGGATGTGGAGGTCGCTCGGTTCACAGGTATGGAACAAAAGTTTCCCAACACACAGCGGCAGCTCGCGCAAAGTTGGCGACGTTCATCAATGCGAACAGCAAGAGCGAAATGGTGTTCACAAGAAACGCAACTCAATCCTTGAATCAAGTCGCACATGGAATGAAGTGGCACAAAGGCGACGTTGTGTTAACAACAGACCGAGAGCACAACTCGAACTTGGTCCCATGGCTTCAACTCGAACGTGAGCAAGGCGTCGATCACCGAATCGTAGCATCGAATCCAGACAATTCCTTCGACCTCGAAGGCTTTGAGGCAGCATGTGCAGAAGCAGGATCCAAGCTGAAACTTGTATCTATGAGCCATGTTGGCAACCTCGATGGCGTCTCCCTCCCGATTAAAGAAATTGCAAAAATCACTCATGACCATGGTGCATTGATGTGTGTTGACGGGGCACAATCTACACCTCATATGGAGGTCGACGTCCAAGACTTGGACATCGATTTCCTTGCCTTCTCAATCCACAAAATGTGTGGTCCTTCCGGGATGGGTGGCTTGTGGGGACGGTACGACCTACTGGAGAATCTACGGACCATCCAAGCAGGAGGGCAAACGGTGCAAACCTCAACGTACGATTCAATCGAATGGGCTGCACCCCCGGCACGCTTTGAAGGTGGACTTGGCCATTTTTCCGGTATGATTGGAACAGGGGCGGCGATTGATTACCTCGCTGCGCTTGATATGAGCGCCGTTAAGCAGCATGAGATCAAGTTGAACAGGATCATGAGCGACACAGTGAGTGGTCTGGCTGGTGTGGACATCATCGGCCCGAACGACCCAGCACAACGTGGCGGCATCTGCTCAATTTTGATGAACGATCTTCCTGCACATGACATCGCACTGTTGCTCGATGAAGCAGCAGGCGTGATGGTTCGGAGTGGTCAGCACTGTGTCCACTCATGGTTCAACGCCCGAGGACATGACAATGGTTCACTCAGAGCATCCGTATATTTTTACAACACCGAGGAAGAAGTGAAATTGTTTGCTGACACCTTCGAAGAGGCAGTCCAAGCGTTCAGTTGATTGAAATGGAAGAGCAAATCAGTGATGGGAGTGTTCAAAATGAGCACAACGGGGTCGTGATGCCGCCCCTACAACCATTGCCTCCGATCTCACAGCCAAGTGTTTGGGATAGCCAAGAGGCAATCCTTCATCCTCCACAAACACACCAACCACAACTCGATGAGGACCTCCAAACCGCAAAAAAAATCGTCAGTTTCTCAATCACATTGATCATGATTGTGAGCCTTGCATACGCTGGTTTTGTGCTGTTTGATGGTGATGCACTCACAGGCTATCGCCCGGGTGATGCAGCCCTTGACTCCCAACGTGTGTACAATGATTTGATTCAGGCAGATCAAGTCAACTTGAACGGGGCAGGCGTGACAGTTTGCATTGTCGATTCAGGGCTGAATCCAAATCATCAGGACCTCGACGGCCTGAAAGTTTCCAAATGGAAGGATTTTGTTGGCGGAGCCAATAACCCCTACGATGACCACGGGCATGGCACGAGCATGGCTGGAATTTTGGTCGCCGATGGATGGATGAAAGGTGTGGCGCCAAAGGTCAACCTGCTCGTCGCCAAAGCACTCGCTGAAAACGGGTCTGGGGACGACACAGTGGTGGCCGATGCCATCGACTGGTGTGCTGATAATGGTGCACAGATCATTTCGCTATCCCTTGGCGGAGCGCCGGGTATTCTCCCGTTTAATTTTGGAAATGGTCGTTCATCCGCTCAAGCCGCTGAAGATGCTGTAGAATCCGGAATCTTTGTCATTGCTGCAGCAGGCAATGATGGTGGGGGCGAGGACGATGGAGATGTCGCAACGCCTTGCAGTGAAACAGCCGTCATATGCGTGGGCGGCGCAACGCAATCGGGTACGCATTGGGAAGGTTCATCTGTTGGTGATAATAACGGTCGCATTTGGCCATTGCCAATCATCACGCCACGATCAGACCCTCACAAAAAACCAGAGATTGTGGCACCAGCAAAATCTGTCGCAGTCATCAATAAAGAGGGCACTTGGTCGCTAAGTGATGGAACAAGCGCTGCAACAGTGTATGTCACTGGGGCCATTGCCCTGCTGCTCCAAAATAATCCAGAACTCGCCGCAAATGGTACTCAAGATGACATCGCAAACATCAATCAGGTGAAAGAATGGATTCAGCAATCATCGATGCCACGACCTTCCCAAACTGGTCATGACGACAATTACGGCTACGGTCTGTTACAAATCAAGGCCCTTATCGACGCTGCAAACCCCGAAGAATGATTATTTTCGGACCATCGCAACCAACGTACCGCCGAAGAGCGGCATGAATCCAATGTGATGTGTTTCATTGCACGATTGAATCAATTCAATCCATGCATTGAAGCCGTTCACGAGTTCCATACCGTCCGCATCTTCCGGTTCAACATCGCCGACTGGCATGTCAGGTTCGAGCGTAAACAGAACGCCACCCGGGGCCAAAAATGGCAACATGAGTTCCACATTCTTTGCCCGTTGCGCGTTTGTTCCATCGACAATGATTGCATCGGCTTCCGTTTGGATTGGTGCGTCGCCCACTTCGAGTCCAGTGGATGATGCTGCCTTCCATGCGAGGGTTTCGCCTACCAATGCATCGAGAACGCCTACGACAATTTTAGTGTAGGATTCCCCTTCATGACGGGTCATGAGACGATGTAAGATGACGGCAAATTTAGCACCATTTTCGATGATGTCATACCGCTCCGGGGTGAATCCGTCGACGGTGAAGAGGTCATACACCCAAGCCGAGCGGTGGCCGATGCCGCCGCCAACCTCGATGATCCGCTTTGGCTTGAGACGGGCGAGGGCATCTCGCAAGCGTCGGTGAACGGAAATAGACCATGTGGAAAGGCCCATGTGCTGGAGTTGTGAACCGATATTGGCAGCAATCTCAGGCTCGTCTCGGCTTCGCAGTGGGTCGGCAGTCAACAACTGAGCAAGCGCATCAGCTTTGTCGATCTGTGCGTTGGCCCCCGCTTCACTTGACATGGATTGCCCTTATGTGGCACCCCCTTGAAGCCTCGCATCCAGCCACATCATGCGCCGGTGACTTCAAACGAGAGGGATTGCGCGCTCAGCATGGGGAACAGCATGGAAGACGACGAATCGATGGACGATTTTTTCGAAGAAGAGGAAGTCTTTCTCGAAAATGCAGTTCACTGCCCGATTTGCGATGATCTAACTGGTCACGAAATTCTCAATGAGAAACCGAAAGGAACAGGCGCAGATTACTTGTTGAAATGCATTGATTGCAGCAAGGTCCACACTGTACACATCCGACCACCGCCAGTTGTTGAAATCCCATTCATCCTCACAGAAGGTCCTCAATCTAGCACCTCTCGATTGGAAATAGACGCTGATGAAATGATCGAACTTGAAGATGTGTTCAAAGACGGCGAGAAACTTTGGCGAATCAATCAAATTGAACTCCACAATGGAACGAAAGCAAAGCGAGCGGAAGCAAGCCTCATCGCTCGTGCATCAGCCCTTCGCTCTGACATGGTGCGTGTGAAACTCACCATGACACGAGGAGAAGAATCCGAAGCAGATGTTTTGGTCGTTCCTGAAGGCACGACATACACTGCAGGTTATCTCATTGAACTCGAAGGAAAAACATGGCGAATCCGTGCCATCCATACGGGCAGAGGTCGAACACTTCGTGGTACGGTCGATGCACCTGACATCAAGCGAATGTATTTGCATGAACCACCAAATCCTGAACACTTTGAACCTCGCACCCCAAGGGAACGACGCCAAGCATGGAAAGAGGGGCGACTCGGATTCAATCCAAATCCGGTGCTTCCCAAGGAGATCACGAAGAAAGGTGTCAATCCGAACAACCATCGCAGAAAGCAGCCAAGACGCTGATCATGGGCGATTTGTCCAAGGCATCAAGAATGCCTTGGCAACTTGAGCACCCACAGTTGGATTTTCTTTCAAACGGCGTATGCTGTATTCATACCACTTTTCGCCATAAGGGATGTACACCCGAGTGCGGTGACCTGCAGCGGCTAATTTTCTACGAAGCGGCCCACGAACACCAAGGAGCATTTGGAATTCATAACCGGGTCCTTTGAAGTCCCGTGCATCCCCAGAATTTGTTCGAGGGTCCTCAATCCCAGGACCCATTCCAAACGATTCCAGTGCAGATGTTGCGTGCTTGATGACTGGAAGATCATGGCTCGCTATCGAGCAGTACGCACCAGCCGCGAGCATTCGATCGATGGAGGCATTTGTTGCATCCACAATATCTTGGTAACCTGTGTACGCTATGTCTTCCGGTTCGAGGTAGATTCCCTTGCAGACTCTGTAATCAGCCGCTGGGCCGAGTTCAGTTTCGAGGTAATTGATGTCGTCAAGCGTTCTGAAGAGGCGACCTTGAAGGACAGTGCCAACATTGGTGAGCCCTTGTTTGTGCAAGTCGATGACCGCCTGAATCGTATCTGTCGTGACGCGATGGTCCTCCATGTCGAGGCGCACAAACATGTTGTGCTCGTTGGCCATTCGAACGAGTATCTCTATGTTTGCCATGCCTTTTTCCTTGTCGATGAGTAAACCAAACGCCGTCGGCTTGATCGATAAATTCGCATCCAAATTAGAAGAGCGAATGGCTTGGAGAACTCGAACGTATTCATCGAGAAAGAATTGGGCTTCTTCCATGCTGGAAATTTCCTCTCCCAGCACATCGACCGTGAAACATGCGCCTTCACTGCTCAGGCGTTTCATGATTCGGAGCGCATCATCAAGCGTTGAACCTGCCACATATCGGCGTGAAACCCATCCAACGAACCACTTTGGCATACGGACAGTAGCGGCCACGACTGTTCGAGAAAAGAGACCGACCATGGCTTCACCCGATTTGTTGTCAGCGCAGGAGATTCTTGAGGGTTGTTGCTCATATGCCTGAACGGTTCGACTTCACTCAACCAAACTCAACACGCCTTTCCGCTTCAGAAGTGGAACTCCTAAGTCGGCCAAGTGCTTCCGAATGGCTTGTCGTTGCCAACCCTTGAACGCCTTTCGGTCCATCGAAAACACAATGTTTCCACCGGGGAAGGCTCGTTGGGTTGAAGCATGGGCTGCATTGATGGATTGGCGCCACAAGCCAGCGGCAAGTTGCCCCTCTTCTGGTTCATCCTCAAATGGCAACGCGTAGGTGGCGAGCATGTGACCCAACCAAACGCCTTCCGTTGAGGCGATGATGTTTCCTCGAGGCGCATAGTGCCCACCACCCAACGTGATGAGAACTGGCTCGCCCTTGTTCACGTCTTCATCCCATGCACCAAAGCCAGGTCCTCCATCCAAACCTAAGCCATCGTGAACGAGTTGCCCGAGCAATTCAGCTGCACCGGTATGTCCCCATGTTGCCGATGTGGAACCAACTTCGATGAACAAACATGGAACATTGAGCCAAGGGCCATGATGCGTCACTTCAAGCGAAACATCGAACGCTTCGCCTAAGTCAACATTCGGCGTGCGCTCAAGAAGACAACGCCACCAAGAGGCGAGGCGCGTTGAAGGTGGCGGGGCGTCACCTGCTTTCCCACCGTATGGAGGGTGACTGTGAGGATCAAGCTGCATGACGCCGATTGGGTGAACTGTCAAACATGCCCGCCCACTTTCTGCGACGTGGCGTGATGGAAAGATGACTTCAGTAACCGTTTCGCCTGTTGCCTCGAACCAACGTTGATCGATGTTGTCTTCACGCAAGACACCATCAGGAAAGACCCACATTCGAACATGGTGACATCCGTAGGCAGGGTAGCCCTCAATGGGCGGCAAGGACGACCAGGCTCCGATTTCCCGGATAAAGTCGGCTTGGTTCGTAGATGCGATGTCGCCCCCACTTACTGCGATGAGCACAACCATGTCCGCACCCATGATTCCACCACTGCGGCCTGTCTTTTCACTCTGTTGTGTGGGAGGATTGACAAACCACCCCGACGACCATAACCTATGACGGGGGAACTTCCACCAAAGGTACCCTTCCACGCCTTGACTGTTATTCCACACAAAAGGGGTCACCTTGCTGTGGGCATTGATGGCGAATTTCAGCACCTCGATGCAGCGCTATCGCCCACCGGTGAAGTGCGGAAGCCATTTCCAATGGGTGTTAGGCACACCTGCATAACAAACGATGTTGTTATTGCAACGTGGGTGGACCATGAACTTTTGATGGCAAGAATGGCGGCATTTGAATGCAGTACACCTCTCAAAGATGGTGTTGAACGTGGTGACTTGCGCACACGAACGAGCATCGATGCGGCGCTTCATCCTGCGGGCTCAGCGTGGTCTCACGTCCTTGATGCTGAACCGTTAGCGTTGTGTGGTCACGCTGGCGGTTTCGCATTCGTCTTGTACAACAAAGGCATCTATGCAATGGGTCGGGACGCTGGTGAACATTGGCGTGTGGAACTACCGACATGGGCAGAACTGAAGAAACTACCACGGGCAAACGACATTGTCTCGATCACGCACTCAAAGGACCAATTGAAGGTTTGGTCACGAGGTGGTGGTACCCAATCGTACGATGCGAGCTCAGGAGATTTACTATCGACAAGCGTCTTCCACTATGATGGAGTTCTCCAACAAGTCTACGCCGATGGCATCCATGAATTGTTGGTCTATGATGACGGAGCCGTCGTGTGGCTGGAGCGAGGCGTCACGTTGGTTGAAGGAAAACTGGCCGGTCCCGTTCAACATGCCTTTTGGGATGAGGAAGAGCAATCGTGGCGTGTTGCTGGTTGGCGTGAGGAACTTCGATTGTCCACCGAGGGCGTAGAGCGCACTTCAATGCCTGAGATTCCGGTCCACATTCTCTCAGTCGAACGGCGTGTGATGATGTTGCTGAACAACGGTGAATGGATCGACTCGGCCTTCTAGGCACACCGCCGCAGAAGAGGGGTGGCTGTTCAGCGCTCACGCTCAATGTGTTCGAGTTTCAGCGATCTTCCAGAGGGAAAATCACTCGTTTGTCACGGTGTGACCACAGCGACCGCAGGATTTGCGATCTTTGTGAACGCCCAAGAAAACACCTGGGCCACATTCTGGACAGAACTCTGCGTTGCGAGTCAAGGTACCGTCTTCACCAACGGTGTACTTGGACCACTTTGCGCCAGCTTTAGGACCGTCGCCCATCACTCGTCACCCCCTTCGGAGGATTCTTCGGCTTCTGGTGCCTTTGGGGTCCAGAATTGCTCGTGTCGCTTGTGAATGTATTCTGGCTCAACGTTCATTGAGCCTTGGTCGTTGTAGATGTACGCCAAACCGGTGGTCAATGGCTGTCCAAAGCGAGTGTTGCAGTCCTTGACAACAATGCAGTCTGGGTTCGATCCAGGTTCGAGGGTGCGAACGAGGTCCATGACTTCTTTACGAGAAGGGGTCGCCATTCCAAGGTGTTGCCAGCGGAAACTGATTTCCACACGGTTGAGTAGTTTGTTTTCGATTCTGTTTGTGATTTCCATACTGTTCATCTCCTTATCGGTTGCTTACTTTGAGAGCATATTTGCCTGGCAGTTCAACTTCCAAACGCTTGGCAATTTCTGAGCGGTTTGGATTCATGATGATCACATAGCCTTGGTGATCGGTCGAGACTTGAGCGGATGGGTGGCGGGGGCATTGGTCGACACCGTCGTCCAAGACGAGGTGGCATTCAGCGCATGCAAACGGATTCTTAGCCATGCATCATCACCTCATTCGTTGTCCTCATCGAGCCAGCTGTGGCAACCGAGTCCAGGTTGCTTGCTGGTCAAACCAATCTTGGAGCGACGGGGGTCGGAAGTATCTGGGGAGAGTGAAACGATACGGGCACGCACTGAGTTACCAACACCAATTCTGCGACCGGTTTGGCGGCCTTCGATCCATCCCATGCCAACGTTTGCGTCAACCATGTCTTCCATGATTTGGGATTTGTGGAGAAGGGCTTCCATTGGGCCAATTCGGACGAACGCACCGAATTCGTTCACTTCGGAAACTGCGCCTTCGACAACTTCGTAGTCTTCCATGCAGAAAAGAACTGCATCGAAACGAACTCGCTGGTAGATTGCGCCGTCTCCGTGGATGATTCGACCACGGCCCAAGGGTTCGTGGTTGGTGGTGAGGAGGATGAAACGGTTGTCTTCATCAAATCGGCCTTCAAACGCTGTCATCGAAAGACGGTCGATGTGGTCGTTCAAGGATGCGCCCTTGCGCATGTATTCAGCAGGAATGCGGATTGTGTCTTCCCTTGATACGATTTTGTACATTATGTTCACCTCTGCGGAGGACCGCTCGGAGGCAAGATGTGAAGAGGAGTGGGGAACCCATTCCGTCCTTCACCGGCACTCGCCTCTGGAGAGAAGTCGACCGTAGTCAGTTTTGCCACCAACGACCTCTATTTAATGCACTCGCATAACATCGAGCCAAGAGGATGGATAAAACCACGCGACATCTACCTGTTTTGGGATGCCTTCGACGCTAGAAGAATCACTCCTTTTGGAGGCAGACCGCCATAACCCATAACAACCCCCGGAACCTGCTGTGCATTCATGACCAGCGAAACGCAGGACAGCGGGCGGAAATTCGCCTCGGCGCTGTTGCCTGTTTTGATGTTCGTTTTGGCCTCCCTATCACCCCTTCTTGTCGCTTCAAATCCATCTCAGAACTTGGACGAGGAACACCCGAGCATGCAAACAGGCACAGGTGCATCATGGACTGGTCTTGAACAACCATGGGGCCAATTTGGCCACACACCCACACACAATGGCAGCATGCCTGCTCACGGGCCTGAAGGCGGACCTGCAGACGGCTCCGTGGATGATGTCACCGTCTTAGGAACCATCGAGAACCCCGGCGTCAACTGGGAAGCACTCGATGATGGAAGCGACCTATACGGGTCCATCATTGCCGACTTTTCAGCAAGCATTACTGCCCCAGAGGCAGCCAAGGAACGCTGCGCAGAGGATGACCTCTTCGCAGTTCTTGTTCACAACGATGGGACAAACACCTACCTAAGTCTCGTTTCAGGAGATGATGCCAAGTTGGCTTGGGAAGTCAACATTGGAACAACCAAGGACGTACGCTCCACGCCAGCCATCGTCGATGTGGATCAAGATGGACGTCAAGAAATTGTGCTCGTGTACGACACTGACAACGCCCTGAACATCGAAGTTTGGTCACCTGAACTCGAATGCAGCGAATCAGGTTGGCAGAAATCTGGCCACGAAAATGAGCAATATTGGAGTTATGCCGACATTGATTATCGAATTGGCATCCAAAGCCCGCACGCACCAACATCGCAGAGCAACCACCTCTCGATTACGCAACCCCTTGTCGCAGATCTCGCCCTCGATGGAACACCTGAACTTGTCTTAGCCGTCGTAGATGAAACATCCAACGACCCGACAGTCCTCTCGTTCGGATTAACATCGAGCGTGCCGAGTGATTCCAACTGGGAAGTGACTCTCGATCGGGGAACACACCCCTCGTCCCCAGCTTGGGCCGCACTTGATTCAAGCACCACTGCGATTGTACTGACGACCATTGATTCGAACGGTGGTTCGATGTGGATTTGGAGAATTGATGGAGCCTCGGGTTCGCTTGATTGGGAACGTGTTGCCGTTCAAGGCACAGATTCTGATTCAGATGCACCACGGCTCCGCCTCCCAGGCCCAGTCATCGCCCAGTTAGACAACGATGATGCTCCTGAAATGATCCTCACCGTCCCAACAGATGCGAATGGGCGGACGTCAGGACTTGGAGCACGGTTCATTGGCATGGAGATGACATCGACGACAGAAATTTTCAATTTCCGAACACCAAATGGGTACGCTGACGCTGAACCCTTGGTGGTGGACACCACAGGTGACGGATTGCATGATCGCTTGTGTTGGGTGACATGGTACTCTGAATCACAGTTCTCTTTCAACCGTCAAGGCTTGACAGGTTGCCATGACATCAGCGATGAGACACCGCTTAAAGAATGGTCAAGAGACCTCCAGCGAGGCGCTGGAAATGACAACGACGAGATTGCGGTAGCCTCGCCACTTTGGCTTGACATTGATGGCAATGATGCACCCGAATTAATCGTTCCTTTCGGGATGCGACTGTACGGTTTCGATGGTGAAACTGGTGCTTCTGCTGATATTAACGATGCATGGTCATCGCCACTCGCCATGCCACATCGAGTCTGGGCAAGCCCAGCAGCAGCCGACATGGACGGCGACGGTACGATTGACATCCTTATTGGGGACACATTGGTCTCCCACCTTGCCACGGACTTGGCGCCGCTTGCAGATGGACGAGGCATTAGTTTCAATCCAGCAAGTCCGGATCCAGGAGACACAGTCACCGTAACAGGGTCCTTTTCGAACGTCGGAACATTGGACAACGAAGACAATGTGGACGTTGTGTTGCGAATGAATGGGAATGAATTGACCCGTGAGCGCTTCGCAGATGTGGAGCCAGTCTCGCCGAGTGGCGAAGGTGGCCCAATGACATTCAGCGCAACTTTCACAGCTGCATTAGGCGAACATGAATTCACGCTGATCCTCGATGTCAACGATAACCTGACTGAGTCTAGAAAGGACAACAACAACGAGTCGGTCACCTTGACGATTGTAGACCCACACGTGGCCCGCATCGATCCACCCCTTGACCCGATTCGAATCGCCCCCGGTAATTCTGAGACGATTCAAATCGCTCTGACAGCCACTGGTTCACGCACTGCTGATTGGACCTTATCTGTCGACGATGCAGCCCTTCCTTCCGGGTGGTCTTTTGCACCAGTTGCCGGTGCGGACCTCAACCCCAACCTTGCACCCAGCGCTTCAGTGAGCGTCGACTTTAGTATCGCCATTCCTTCTACAGCCTTGGGTGATGAAAACTCGTATGTCGATTTGCTTTTGACCCTCGACGATGATGAAGCAGTCACCTCCACATTGCGCCTCCCCATCGAAGTACTTCGGACCCGTGGCCTTTCAGTCGTGGGGCCGGCGGGGCTTAGCGAGTCGGACGGCATTGGACGCCCGAATCACGACGCTATGGCGTGGCTTGTGGTCGAAAACCTTGGAAACGCCCAAGAGAGCACGACTTCGATTGATTGGACCGCTCCATCATGGGGCGGTACGCCTGCGTTGTACACTGCCGATGGCACGGAAGTGTTCTCACTCACCCTTGCACCCAATGAAGACGTCGAACTGTTCGCCACCCTTGGCGTACCTGCGGGCACGACCCTGGGCACCTCAACCAGCAGCATGCTCACCGTTTGCATCGGTAGCGGGGAGGACACCCTCTGCCAAGACCTCGATGTCAACTTCCACGCAAGCGAACTTGAAGCATCGCCCTCACACATACGCACCCTTCCCGACTCGACGCTCGAGTGGACATTGGAAGCAACCCTCCCGTCCGACGGACACCTCGAATGGAACATGGCCCAAGCTCAAATGATTCACACCGGTTGGGTATGGTCGGCAACTGGTGATGCATCTGTCAATGGCACAACATTGGAGATGGTCGGAACACCAGGGGAAACTGCGTCAGCAGTTCTCCAATTGACCCTCCCGGTGAACGCAGTGCCTCAGCGCCACGTGTTTGCCACTGCAGAGTCAACAGAACCCCACTACGAACTTAACATCACACTGCATGTTCTGCAAGTGTTCCGTTCAGCAGCGACCGTGCTCGATCCAACCCCGCTCATTGTTGGCGAGCCCGTCGATTTCAAGGTGGGTGAAACACAATCAGTCCTCCTCCGACTGGAAAATCCCGGTAATGGTGAGGACACATTCATTCTCACGGGCGCCGTTGTGGCAGATCCAAACATGACGCCACAACCAGAGGTGGAATTCACAATTTACAATCCAGAACGCACTCTTGGCCCACTGGCCACCACCATCGCTACAGTTGATGTGGTTCTTGACGAAGACACCCCCGCCCTCAACCCGTTCCAGTTGCAGTTCACATGGACATCGCAAGGCGAAGGCAACATCGCTGCCACAACGGCATTGACCGTGCAGGCTGAGCCAGACTATCGCTGGGAAATCAATGGCGTCGACGTCGAGACGACAGAGGTTGCACCGGGCGACGATGTGACGATTGAGTTCATAGTGAAAAACATAGGAAACACCCCCGATACTCTCACCATTAACCCGTCGTTTGAAGTGACGCATGCAGGAAATGACACATCCACTTGGATCGCTGCAAGCAACAGCAGTGAGCAAATTGATGTCAATGGAACACAATCGATGAGCATCGGATTCACAGTACCTCACGATGCTTGGTTCATGACCGATGCGACGCTTTCGATGGACCTGTACTCAGGAAACGTCTATGTCAACAATGAAACCATTGATTTTTCCGTTGTCCACGCATCTGCTTGGCGATTCAACCTCTCGGACACCTCACTCACAATTGCACCGGGGGGCGAAAACCTCACGCTGAAGGTTGACCAACTGGGGAACCACCCCGAGGCACCGTGGTTCACAAAAGCTGGGCAAGGATGGCCGATTGATCTGCCAGAAAATGGCGAAATCGTCAACCCGGGCGAATCCACAACAATGACGGTGTTTGTCACCCCACCAGAAGACGCATTAGCAGGTGAAGTCGGTGTGTTGCGCATTCGTATTTCAGACGCCAATGGAGCCGGGCAAATCGTCCAAGAAATCCCAGTCCGTGTGGGACAAGAAGCAAACATCAGCGTTGAACATCGTGGTACGTGGAAGGTCAACGAAGACGGTGGCATGCCAACTGCTTGGCTAGAGAACAACGGCAATGATGTCGCCGTTGTCCAGATTTCTGTTGATGGATTGCCAACCGGATGGTTGCTCAATGGTTCGAACCAAGTGGTCATTGCCCCAGGCCAACTCCTCGGACTTCCTCTGATGCTCACACCAGATGGAACATGGAACCAGCAGCGATTCCTTGTGACGCTCAAGATCAACCATCCATCACTGGGTGAGATAGCACACGACCTCGAGGTAGAATACGGGTCCCACACCTTCCACACCACCCCGGTCCACTTGGCAAGAGAGGGAACCTCAATTACCATTCAATTCGGCCAACCAGTGGACAGCAGTCTCACAAGCAGTGATACAGTGGATTTCAGCGAACAATCGATTTCATTCACCATGGGAAGCGAGGAAAACGAACTGCTTCTCGAGTCATCCATCGACAGCAGCGACCGAATGTCAATCTTCACGTCGGGGTACACGCTCCCGAGCGTTGATGTTGATTGTGATCTTGATGAGCAAGCGTTCAACATGCTAGGAAGAATTGCACTCACTGGAAGCGTTGGCGAATGCCAGGTGACCTCATCCGATCAGGCACCGGTGAAGGCTACAATTTTACTCATCTCAGACCAAGGCGATACGGTACCATTGCGCTCATCAGGAATTTCACTGGGCAGTGGGGAAAATGGAACATATGACTTGAATGTCACTTCGTGGACACCTGATGCCGCCAAGATGAGCATCACTGTGATGGTGGTCGATTCCTATGGTCGCATCTTGGATGAAGACACCGTTGAAGTGGTGGCTCGAGAAGCAGGATGGAATGTTGGCATCTTCTCTTTCACAGCGGATGAAGAACTCAAAGTCAGCATTCTAAGGACATCTTACGACGTGTTAGAGGGCGTCAACTGCCGTGTTGAAATCAACACGGTGGACAACAGTCTGGATGCGCCTCTTGTTCGAGTGATCGATATCGCAGAAGGGGATTTCCCGCCCGTCGTCATTATTCCAGCACCTTCGGAACTTCTTGATAATAAACAGTTGAAAGCAACGCTAGGCTGTGACGCACCGTATGACATCGATGATGATCGAAGCGATAATGAGGCGACTGCCCTTTACACCAAAACACAACAACCAATCGTCGAAAGCAGTGAAATCGTCATTTCACTCGTGGTCGCAAGCCTGTTGTTGGTCGTGGCATACTTAGCAGGAATGATGGGCACCAAGCCAAAAACAGAATCAAAACCTAAGCCAAAACCACTTCCAACCAGCACGGCACAACAGAAGGCGGAACCGGGCCCCGTGGAAGAGGTCGAAGAGGAAGATGATGAATTCTCATTCGAACTCACTGAGGAACCGGTTACAGAAACCAACGTCGCAGAAGATCTACAACAAGTTGACACGGTGGAAGTCATCGACCTTCCGGATGTGGAAGATGTAACACCATCAGGGCGTTTGGCATCGATGAAGGATGAAATGACCGAGAATCAACCCTCAGCAGAGGGGAGAGAAGACAGAATGCGCCGTTTCTTTGGGAACCAGTGAGCAACGCAGGTGCAAGCCCTTATGATGCATCGGCTGAAGCCGCCACCATGGACCTTGAAGGATTGGATGGCGGCACAAGTCCGTTCATCACGCTCGATGCATGCGATGGCACGCTTGTAGCACGCATGGTTTCAGCTCTTGAGGAAGCAGCGTCAGGGGACAACACACAATGGTCTGAGATGATTGATGCCAATCCATCCGTTGCACAGCGTCTCTCCAGCCAAGGTATTGAGAATCCAAGCGACCGTTCAAGCATTGCTTGGGACGATCCGACCCTTCTATTCACGGCAACAATCGTCCTGACAAGCGAAGGACGTGCTCTTCCGTTAGGAGACGGGAAAGCAAGGGAGCGAATTGGAAGATTCCCATTTGGTGACGGTTCACCAATCAGCTACATGATTGAATACATGCGTCCGAACCACCAACAAGCCTCCCTAACGCAACGAATTGGTTTGGATGACATCTTGGAACTCCTCAATAAATTGAACCATGGCCTAAGCGACCAGCACATCGGCCATCACAGGTTCAATGAAGGTGCAGCAGGTATGGACATCCGAGGATACCTCTCAGCAGAAGAAGTTCGAACCTTGCGACTTGGCCTCGCAGGACGTGGCTGGAGCGTCACTGCAGACGAACCACTTGATGGTGGCATGCGAGATGCAAGCAAGAACCTCATCGCAGTTCTACGATCTGCAGAACGACGCGATGTTGGCGTGTTCCTCCGAACCCATTCCTAATCAGAATTGCGACGAAGTAAGTCGCTCGTACATCGATGCATAGAGTGCAGCGGTGCTATCGATGACTTTCTGAGGGAGTGCAGGGATTGGCGGTTCGTCAGCGCCACTGTCGCGAGCGTCTTTCAAATTGGCTTGATGCCCTGTTTCGATGTAATGAGTACGAACTGACTCTTTGGACAATTCGATGCATTCACCATTGGCGTATGCCTCAGCGTCCCACCAACGGTCCTCATCGAGGGTGCCAAAGGTATCGACGAGCACAACCTTGCGGTTTGGTCCCAGTGCAAATTCCTTCTTTCCATCGACATGAATCAATCCGTTCTTTGCAGCCTCACGTTCAATCATGTGATCAATCCGAAGCACTGCATCGAAGATGGCATTCAGCTCCTCTTCAGTAATGTTGGAAATCTCAAGTGCCTCTTCGTTGCTGATGTTCCGATCAAACGCCTCGAACTTGGTCGTTACTTCGAGAAACGGTTTTTTCAGTTTGGCACCATATTCGCAATCTGCGGCGACGCCAAGTTGCTCGGGTGTGAGTTCGCCACGTTGGAACCTGCGCCAAGCAGATCCTGAGAGGTAATGTCGACAAATGATTTCGAGGGGAACAAAGACCCATTCCATATCTCGAGGGATCATTCCAGGTTCCTTGATGACCTCGACCTTTCGGACCAAACATCGATCTGCGGCGTTGACCTCAACGAGGTGGGTTCCGCAAATGCCTTCCTCTTCGATGAGTTTGAACCAGTGAGCAGTGGTACGGTTCAGCGATTCACCCTTGCGTGGAATCAGCGATGGTATGATTTGGTCAAACACAGAAATTTGGTTTGTGAACCGAAATTCGAGGATATCCGGATCGTCGGTTGACCAGACTTGCTTCACTTTGCCTTGATAAAGCATCTCTGCCATGGTCTGTGACCATGAAACAAGGCCTTTGAACATTTCAGTCGAAGTGCACGGGTCAAATGAGGCCAAGAGCGTCTTCCATTCGGTTCAACTCAGGACCAGTGGTTTCCGTACCGGCGATGACGCCGTTATTGGAAGCGCATGAACCAGCACCGACATACGGGGAACCGAAAGCTACGGTTCCGACCATAGGTGGAACGCCGAGCACTTCCTCAATCAGAAGAACTTCTTCAGGCGTAACGTCTGGGTGAAGCAAAACACCTTGATCGTTGGTGACACCTAAACTCCCGACCACATCTTGACCGGCAATGGTCGTGGCAACAACTTGAACGCCCATGACTTCAGACATGATTTCCAAACCATCGGTTGGAATACTTGGAGAAGCAATGATGCCTTGTTCGTTGACAAGCAGGAGGTTGCCAGCGGTGTTGACACCGCCTTCCATCACGACGACGTCTCCGAAGGCAGTCAGAGCGTCAATATCGGTTTCTGTGGCGATATCAGCTACGGCCATTCCTCGGCTGTTTCCAGCCACGAGAGCGCCGATGAGATTCGAGCCACCAATGGAAATTGGATGCATTTCGAGTTCAAGGCATGTTTCAATTTTCTCAAGAACATGAACTGGGAGTTCTGCAGGATGGAGGACGACATTTCCGACCGCAGCGAGGTGAATACCCACCTGATCGCTACCGAAAATGTCCGCTGTGTCAATTGGCATGGAGGTGTCCTCTTTTGGGGTGCTGTCGGGTATGTGTTATCAGTCTATTGAACGCAAAAAAGGCCGGCACTCCAAAAGGAGCGACCGGCCAAGCGCCCACCGAAGTGAGATCTGAGGATGACCCGAAGGTGAAAGAAGAGGGGCACAGTGACTTCCTTTCCCGTGGACTTTCGTACCACAGTAATGGGAGAGACGCAGGCAGGCTTGACTTCTGGGTTCGGAATGAGACCAGGTAAACACTACCGCTGTGACCGTGCACCCATCTTCCTTCGAATCGGATCTGAGTGCGACGATAAAACGTCGCATGAAATATGAATTGGCATGAACTATTAGACGAAGGGCACTCGAGGTGCGGATACATACGAAAAAAGATGCTCGAACGTTAGTGATGCTGGACTGAATACGTCGCCGAAGCTTCGTACTTACATCCGCATTCTATTAATCTCGTCTTTTACGAGTGTTCTGAGGTGTCTCGTCTTTGGGGTGGCTTCGAGCTTAGATGCTTTCAGCTCTTATCCTTCAGGGCGTGGCTACCCAGCATTGCCTTGTCAGACAACTGGTAAACTAGTGGCCCCGAGCCCTCGTTCCTCTCGTACTAAAGGGCCCCTTCCATCAGACACCTTACGCGATTCTACCACCAAGCAACAAACCTGTCTCACGACGGTCTAAACCCATCTCACGATCCCTTTTAATGGGCGAACAACCCCACCCTTGGGTCCTGCTGCAGACCCAGGATAGGAAGAGACGACATCGAAGTAGCAAGCCACCAGGTCGATGTGAGCTCTTGCTGGTGACAACTCAATTATCCCCAAGGTAACTTTTCTGTTATCTACCACCCTCATAAATAAGGTTGGTAGGTTCGTTAGGCCCTGCTTTCGCATCGTCGATCCTCATTGTGCGGATCCACGTCAAGCCAGCTTTTCCCCTTACAGTTAACAGTGGAGTGCTGAACCACCTAAGCTGACCTTTGGGCACGCTTGTTAGGTTTTCGAGCGCGTGGCGCCCCACCCAAACTGCCCACCAATCGGTGTTCTCATAAAGAGTTAGCATTGTTACCTTCCAAGGGTGGTGTCTCTTCTTTCGACTCCCCCCGGGACTGGCGTCCCAGGGATCAACGTCTCCCACCTACACAGTACATGGAAAGCGACAATGCAACGACAGGCTGCAGTAAAGCTCTATGGGGTCTTCGCTTGCGGGTAGAATGTACTGGACTGTGCGCCAGTAAAGTCAATTTCGCCGGACTTATCGCGGGGACAGTGGAGCCCTCGTTGGACCATTCATGCAAGTCGCCAATTAAGCGACAAGGTATTACGCTACCTTAAGAGGGTCATAGTTACCCCCGCTGTTTACTGGTCCTTCGTCAGGTTGAAACCCGATTTAAGATACCAGCACTGAGCAGGATTCAGGGACTATACACAACCTTTCGATCTGGCAGTCCCCTATGTTTTTATTAAACAGTCGGAGCTCCCTAGTCACTGCGACCAGATTGTTCCCAATCTGGCACTCCTTCTCCCGAAGTTACGGAGCTATTTTGCCGAGTTCCCTCGCGATACTTGTATCCGATACGCCTTAGGCTACTCACCCTAAAACACCTGTTTCAGTTCTCGGTACGGTCATCCCATACGGCTTTTCACGGGACCTGGGACTTCATCTTCTTCTCACTGTGACAGTTCTCCAAAGATTTGGTACAAGTGGACCTGACATATGATCCACAAGTTTTGCCCAAGCCGTCACCATATATTGTATGGGAGGCATACGAATATTAACGCATTTCCCTTTCGATCATTTCGGTTAAGAATGACCTTAGGACCGGCTAACCCTCGGCTGATAAACAGTGCCGAGGAACCCTGGTTTATAAGGCGGTGCGGATTCTCACCACACTGTGCTGCTACTCTTCCCAAGACTCTCATTAGTATACGGTCCAGTAGACCTCACAGCCTACCTTCCGTCCATACACTACGCCGCGTTACCACATCATCTTTCGATGGTCTGAAGTATCGGTAATCAATTTGAGCCCCGTCCCTTTTCCCGGCCCGCAAGCTAGACCAGTGATCTGTTACGAACTCTTTCAAGGATGGCTGCTTCTAAGCCCACCTTCTGGTTGTTTTCGACCACGGACACGGTTTGTCTGTGACACTTAATTGATATTTAGGGACCTTAACTTCAGGCTGGTTTGTTCACCTTACGTAATGGTAGCTTACCCACCATCACTCACTGCTAGTATCTACAACGATTACACCTTCGGAGTTTGGCAGCACGCCGAGGAATCGCTCCCCCTAAACGCACAATCAGTGCTCTACAGCGTAATCAATCTCCACTAACGTCTACCTACGAGTAGTTTCACGCGGAACCTGCTATTGCCCAACTCGATTGGACTTTCACCCCTATACCCAGCTCGTCCGAGCGATTTGCAGATCAGCAACGGTTCGATCCTCCACCCATCTTTCAACGGGCTTCAATCTGGCCAGGCATAGATCGTCGGGCTTCAGGTCCTCCACCATTGACTCCAAGCGAGCACACTTCGTCCCTCACAGTAAACTGCTGCGGACTTGTCGGTTTCCCTTCGGCTACGCGGATCAACCGCTTAACCTCGCCAATGATCAAGACTCCCTGGGGCATTTTTCTAAACGCACGACTGGACGCTGCTCATATCATCGCTTTCACGCCCAATCAGCCTGTACCCAACTGGTTTCACGTTCTTTTCACATCCCGCTAAGGATACTTTTCAGCTTTCACTCACGTTACTTGTAAACTATCGGTCTCGAACTGTATTTAGGATTGGAAGTTTATGCCTCCCACATTCACACGCGATTTCCAACGCATGCTACTCTATGTTAGTCACGTGGTCATATAATATACGGTTACGGGACTTTCACCCTCTTTGGATGTGCCATTCCAGACAACTTCACCTTCTATTACTTAGACGATAGACTAACAACCACATTTCCTTCACTTTCGTTTCAGGATTCGGCTTGTCCTATTCCGTTTTCATTCGCCACTACTCACGGAATCTCTATTGATTTCTGTTCCTCCTCCTACTAAGATGCTTCAATTCGGAGGGTTCCCTATCGCATTGCGATTGTTTCCGAAGAAACAGGAAGTCCCATTAGGCAATCTGCGGATCCATGGTATACATGCACCTCCCCGCAGCTTATCGCAGCTTGTCACGACCTTCATCGGCATTCGAGCCGAGCGATCCCCCAGTTGGGTTGTAGCATCACATGTATGTATTTCCACACCATATGAGTAACCCTTCGGTATCTAGTAATGCCAATTCGGCCTCCACAGAAAACCACTCCTCAAGGTGGTTCTCCTCAGCCCTTCCCCCTGTACACTGAGCATACAAGGGTGCTTAAGCAAGCCCCCGACCTACCACCCGTATATCAAAGGCTCGGTTTGTACACTGCCTATTCACTCACAGACATAACCCCTAAATAAAGGTACAGCGCCACATTTAACATCAGTATAAGATGGTGCTTTTTTGACATTCTCAGCATACCCGAGGCAGTTCAAAAAAGGGTCTGGTTTAAGACAATTATTTTGATTATTTTGACTTAATCACCCTGACACATATAATAATAATGTGATTATCAATACTGAATAATAATAATAAAAACTCTTTCCAAACGAGTAATTATTACTGAACCCTACGTATATTATTGAGTCAGTTTTGCCAGATTCGTGGCGATTACGACATCCAAAAGAGATGTATTTGAAGATTGTTTTAACTGGCTGGACAATGTTTCCAGAATCTGTTTTGCCATTGCACTATGACCTTGAGCTGCTAGGATTGCCGCCTCCAGGTTTTTCCCTTCACTCGAATTATTAGTGGAATTATGAACTGTAATTATTTGCAATGCCTTGTCAACTCTGCCACTAGCAAGTAGTGCATGTGAAAGGTTCATCAGGATTGTTGAATTGCTTGGTTGTTTCTTGGCAGCTTCTCTTAATGACAGTATAGAAGATCGAAATTGCATTTCAGATTGTGCAACGATTTCAGGATTTTGACTCCTGGTCATAGCCAAACCCTTTTGCAATAAAGAAATGCCGTAATTATTGAAAACATTGGCATCCTCCGGTTTGGATGCAGCCAATTGTTGGAATGATTCGCTTGCAGCGTCCCAGTCCTCAGCGCCAATTGCATAGAATGCTTCTGCAAGTAGACCCTCCAGACCTGGGTGCTGGCTCAAATCTACTCTCAAGGCTTTGGCCGGATGTAACTTCAAGATCAGTTGTGATTGGTTATCCATTGGTGTAGATTCAAGAGGATAGTCGAATACTTGAGAATTATTCTTCACCTCTGATTCAAGTTCGGGATTAAAAATAGAGTCTGAAGTTGTTGCATATAGTAATGGTTCATCTGCCTCGTGAACATATTCAATCACTTCATCTTCAATAGAGTATAACTGGTCCATATCAGGGGCTTCGGCATCCATCGTCCACATCTCTGCCTCCACTGGTGCTTCTGTTTGTTGAGTGATAGCGATTTCTTCGAAATCAATTACTGCAGGCTTCGCTATTTGCTGTTGTTCCGTAGTAGATTCAAAAAGTGGATTAATTCTTTCCTTAGCAACAATCTCAACAGGAACTAAAGTTGCAGGAGTTACGACAACTGGGGCTATAACTTCGGGAGTTACCACTACAGGGGCTATAACCACAGGAGTTGCAACTACAGGGGCTATAACTTCGGGAGTTACCACTACAGGGGCTATAACCACAGGAGTTGCGACAACTGGGGCTATAACTTCGTGAGTTGCAACTACAGGAATTGATACTTGTCTCTGAATGATAGGTGGGTTGGTAACAGATGCCTCGGGAATAGGCACCTCTTTGACCACCGATGGCTGTTCGCTTACAACACTGGGTAGTCTATCCTCT
>ERZ1049444.211-NODE-211-length-61310-cov-47.247359_pt1 | contig 61310 bp, 59 predicted proteins | sample MGYA00383101_ERZ1049444 | MGnify/ENA primary metagenome ERZ1049444 (study PRJEB29581, sample SAMEA5548371) | metagenome | biome: marine; feature: coastal; material: water | depth 50 m | study: Short-term variability in the microbial, nano- and picoplankton... | reverse complement strand
AGGTCGTCAGCGTTCGATTCGAGTGCGTCGTAAACATCCGAGTTCCCTTTCAATGAATGCGCTGGTGGCTGCTTGAAATCTTCCTAGTTGCTACGCCTGAGAGTTCCGTTTTAGACGTCTCATGCCTATTAACCAACGATCGACATCATCACCTTTACGGCGAACGTAGTCTTCAACCTCGGGGTGCGGCAGAACGTGAAAGCGTCCTTCTCGAATGCACTCAACGACGGTTTGGGCTAATTGCTCGGGTTCTATAATGCCGTCCGTCTGTCCATCCCCAAGACTCTTTGGCGCCATGGCTGTATTGACACCTTGAGGGCATAAAACAGAAACGCCAATCCCATCATCTCCGTGGGTGATCGCTAGAAATTCAGCCAGTTTGACGGCCGCTGCCTTGGTTACGGTATAGGGGCCAGATCCCATCGCTGCTAACAAGCCTGCGGCGCTTGCGGTATTGAGGAGGTAACCTTCTCCGCGCGCTATCATCGACGGCAGCACGGCTCTGGCTGCGTAAAGATGGGACATCACGTGCAATTCCCATTGGTTTTGCCAGACTTCATTGGTTGCATCGGTGAGCAATCCTGCGCCGCCGGCTCCAGCGTTAGAGCAAAATAAATCGATGCGACCCTCGCGCGCAATCGTCTGCTCTACTACTGATTCAATGTCTGATTCGCTGGTAACGTCGCAAGCGATACCGATGCAGCCAATATCATTCGCCGCCGCTTGCACGGCATCTTCATGCAAATCAGCCAGCACTATTTGCTTTGCGCCTTCCGCAAGAAAAGCGCGGGCCATTGCCTGACCAATGCCACCGCTGCCCCCGGTGATGACTACAACACGATCTTTCATTTCCATATTGGTTAACTCTTCTGACAATCGGATTCGGGTGAAATGTTTAGAAAAATTTTAGTATGAACTAGCTTGAATTTGTCTGCACCTGAAAATCTCGTGATTTTCTTTCGTGCAACAGACTGCACAAAATCCAAAATAGTTTAGCGTCTAACTCCCTTGCCTCTCAATAGCGTGATGGGGGCTCCGAAAGATGTATATCGAGTATCGAGATACCGAAGACCATGCAAAGCGCATGTTCAAAACCCTCAGACTGGACGGTAGAATGGCGTTCTCTGTTTCACCTGATCTAGCAGTGACCAGTCGCCCTGTTCGACCTTATGGCCCAGGGGAAACGGCGGTCGAGCCGATTGTCCGTGGGCGCTTAGCACGCGCGGATCTTGATAGTAAGACTGCATGATAATAATTGTTAGCGTTCGCGATAAAGCGCGAAATTTGGGGTTTTTATCGAGCACGCCAAGCAGTACTTCCGGTGTCGAAGTCAGTGGATCAATCTCTTCACAGAGTGTGTCGATGCCTGCAACAAGCCGCTCGGAAAAGTGTGCCGATTTATCTAATATAGTTTTCATCACTAGCGGATCAGATGCTGAAGGCAGATCTAACACTTCGTCTTTTTTGATCATTGCATTAGCGATAGCGCTAATGATCTGCTGTTGCTTTTTACTGAATACACTATCGCTGGATATCAAATCGTCACTATTCATTTCTTTCCTCTATGCCTGCTAGTCAAATAGCGTGGCAGAAGCCAACTTCTGTTTGATGGTGTCTGCAATGTAAAGTGCCAGCGCCTGAATTGTTCTGGTCGGATTAACGGCAGCACTAGTCACAAACACACTGCCATCTATTACAAAAAGATTCTTCACGTCGTGGCTACGGCCCCATTCATTTACAACGGAAGTTTGAGGATTGAGCCCCATGCGTGCTGTGCCCATGTTATGCCAACCGGCGTTGCCGACTAATCGCTGAACAATGACATCTTCAGCGCCAGCAGCCTCCAATGCCTCTGTGCCGCGCGCCACGGCAAAGTCCAACATCTTTTGACTGTTTTCGCTGAGTGTATATTGAATTTTTGGCGCTGGAATCCCGTGGGCATCGGTCAATTCCGTGTCGAGAGTCACCTGATTGTGAAGCTCTGGTAGGTCTTCGCATATGGCAACCAACCCCGCCACGCGTTCACTCATTTTTCCATACGCGGCATGATGACCTTCGCCCTTTGGTACTCTGCCTGTAAATATCCCGCGCAGGGCTGTTGCAGCCGGACCATAACCTCGTTGAGTTTCAAAACTAAATCCTCTTGAGAACCCGCGCTCAAGGTTGGTCTCGTAGAACTCGTGGCTGGCAACGCACTTGTGGGGGCCTTTAGCACCATCCATCGCATCACGAAAGATCCCTTCAATAGCGGCATAGGGATGGAACATCAGATTTTTACCGACCATGCCGCTGGAATTGGCAAGTCCATCCGGAAATTGCGCTGAGCTTGAGTTAAGTAAAATGCGGGGTGTGCCTATGCCGTTGCATGCCATCACCACTAACTCAGCGGGTTGGAACTGCTCATTACCATCCGCGTCGTAATAAATTGCCCCCGTTGCTTTGCCCTCCTTATTTACTGTGATCTCACGGACGCGACATTGTGTTTTCAATTTGACCCCAGCGCGTATCGCATGGGGCCAGTAAGTGATATCGGTGCTTGCTTTTGCACCTTGCGCGCAACCCATACCGCAAGCACCTAGGTTGATGCATTTGTCGCGACCGTCATACTGCTCAGTGGCGATGGCCATATCCGAGGGCCACCAGTGCCAACCTAACTTGTTAAACCCATGTGCCAGTGTTTCACCTGTTCGTCCTAGAGGTATCGGCGGCATGACCGCCTCTTTAGGGGGGTAAGCAGGATCTCCCGCCAATCCTGAGACACCCATCATCCGATCATTTTCGTCGTAGTACTTCTCCAGCATCTGATAATCAACGGGCCAGTCTTCGGCGATGCCATCCAGCGTTTTTACGCGGAAGTCAGATGGGTGGAACCTTGGATAATGTCCGGCAAATAAAATCGTACCGCCGCCTACACCATTGTAGTTAGCAATAGAGATAGGAGATTCGCTGACATTGATCGGGTAGTCAGCAGCATTTGAGCGGTGGTTGGGATTACTGTTGAATTTGTTGTCGGACTCCCAATCCATCGTGCTGCTGGGATAATCTGACGGGTTAACCCAGTCTCCTTGCTCAAGGCAAAGGATTTCCATGCGAGTGTCCGCCATGCTCCATGCGAACGTCGCTGCCGACGCGCCTGCGCCGACAATGAGCACGTCAACAGGCGCTAAACTCAAGAGGCTTTCTCCGCGCGGCGCTGACGTCGAATAGCGGCCAGAGAGCCTCGATGTTCTTCTAGTTTGTCTTCATTTAAATCCATGCCAATGCCGGGTTTTTCCGAAGGAATCAAATCCCCGTTATCCCAATTAAAAGGCTCGACAACAATTTCGTCAAAAAAGTCGCGTGATTTGTAAATGCTTTCCTGAATAAGAAAATTCGGGATGTTGGCGTCAATCTGTACAGCTGCCGCGGTGATGATGGGGCCACCCCAAATATGAGGTGCCATGAGCACGTAATTTGCTTCCGCAAGCGCTGCGATTTTCTTGCAGGCTGTGATGCCGCCACAGCTGCCTAGATCAGGTTGCGCAAAAGCGCAGCCGCCCTGTTCAAACAGATTCTGAAATTCATGGATGCCTACCAACCGCTCACCGGTAGCGACGGGGATACTGGTTCGTCTCGCGATCTCACCCATCTGCTTATAGTTTTCCGGTGGGCAGGGCTCTTCAAGCCAAAGCGGGTCATACTTCTCGATTCTGGCAGCAAGTCTTCTTGCAGCCGAAGGTGTTATTTGTCCATGCGTCCCGATCAGGATATCTGCCCGGTTGCCCACGGCTGCCCGAACCGCCGCAACGCCCTTTTCGGCATTTTCATAGTCTTGCATGGAAACTTCCCAGGGCGCTGTGGGCAAGCGCCGAGGGGTATTTTGCGGGAGTGGATCAAATTTCAGCCCGGTGAAACCCTCGTCAGCTAGTCGACCTGCGACCTCACCGATGCGCTCCGAGCCCGAAGTCCACATGTCCGTGGTGCTCCCTTCGGTGTCATAGATATAAGTGTAGGTTCTCACCCGATCACGGTATTTACCGCCCAACAGATTGTAAACTGGCGTGTTGAAATGCTTTCCTGTGATGTCCCACAACGCGATGTCAATCGCACTCACAACACCCATGCCGACATAATCAGGATGCTGTGCCATCATGCCATCGTACATCTTGTGATAAAGCGTTTCTCGGTCGATAGGGTTCTTGCCCTCTAGATACCCTTCAAATACTTGGCTAACGAGCATTTCATAGCTGTCCTCCAGACCGTGAAGCGCGCCAAGCACTGCGGTCTCTCCCCAGCCGACAAGTCCTGTGTCAGTCTCGAGTTTTACGAAAAACCAGAATGAGCCTCCGGAGTGGGGTGGTGGCGTTTGTACAACAAATGTTTTTACTTTCGTTAGCTTCACGATGATCTCCTGATCTCTTTCGAGGAATTTTTCAGGCTACATTATGCCATCGAGCGGGTAAAGCTGGGCGCCGGATTACCTTAGCGCTACCTGCATTTTTTTTGGAAGCTTGAAAGTAGCCGTTTGAACCAAAAAAATCTGTAAGTTGCGCACGCTCTCAAAACATTCCCCGATCCTAATTATTCCGGCATACTCAGCTAAGAGATGAATAAGGATGAGTCATGAGCGCAAGACCTGAGAAGAACCCCCTGTACTGGTACTACGGCTCGGCCTCGGTTGCCTTTGGCATCAAAAACAACGCGTTTAGTTATCTGCTACTGATTTACTCAACTCAGGTGATGGGTATTCCCGGATACCTGGCGGCGACTGCGCTCGCTGTCGCGATGACTTGGGATGCGGTGTCTGATCTGTTACTTGGACATTGGTCTGATAAAACCCAGTCAAAATTGGGGCGTCGTCACCCATTTATGTATGCGGGGTTTATTCTGCTGCCGATCTCTTTTTATGCGCTGTTTAACCCTGTGATTGATATCACGGAAGCGAATCGTTGGTTCTATTTGCTGGGCACGGCAATTCTCATTCGTACGGCGGTTACATTGGTAGAGGTTCCCTCCGTCGCGCTGCTGCCAGACCTTGTGAAGGACTATGATGAGCGTAATAAATGGCTGGCATTGCGTCATGCCTTTGGTTGGTATGGTGGTAACGGCTTACACGTGATCAATATGGGTATTTGGGTCGGCGCCTATGGCGTTGCAGTTCAAGCGGGTTACAGCATCTATGGCACCGTAGGTGCGCTTGTCATCGCTGCCAGCATTTTAATCTCGTCACTTGGCACGCAGAAAGCGGCATCTGCCATGCCGCAGCCGACGGAATCGTTCCGGTTTAGAGAAATATTTTCAGAAATTAAGCAGATCGGGCAATCAGTCAAGAATGCCAATTTTTTCTGGTTATTCGCTTACTCCCTTTTTGTGGGTGCCGCCGGAGGCATGTCCACCGCACTTTATCTTTACAACGTGACGTACTTCTTCGAATTTAGTGGTCCACAGATAGCGATTACTGGCGTCTTTGTTTTTGCTTCTCCTGCAATCGCTTACTTCTTGGCGCCGGCACTCGGCAAACGTCTCGGCAAGAAACGCGCCGCGATGATCGCGTTGTTTGGTGCGATACTGCTTTACCCTATCCCGTACATTTCTACCTTGGCAGGTATTTGGCCCGAATCTGGTGGTTGGAATAGTCTCATGATTTATTCTGTGTTCGTGATGACTGAGGTAGTTGGCTTTATTGTCGGTGGCGTGATGCTCGACTCAATGATGGCAGATGTCGTGGAGGATAGTGAAGTGACCACCTCGCGCCGGTCGGAGGGGCTTTTCTATGCAGCGAGAAGTTTTGCCGGCAAAGCTGTCAGCGCACTGGGTATTATTTTAGCGGGCTCTATCGTTTCATTGGTAGGGATGGACGGCATCAAGGGCGTGGAAGATATGACCATGGAAATGCGCGGCGATCTGGCTGGTTTCTTCTTACCTGCCTACTGCGGGTTGTATTTCTTAGCGATCTATCTGATATCTCGATATAAAATAGACCGCGAAACACATCAGAACAATCTGGAGAAACTGGCCAAAGCAGACTAGTTGGGTGACTTGAGATAAAAATACGAGTTCTGGTGTTTAGTTTTTATCGTTAAGGAATGGTGCTTCGCCAACGACAGTCAGACGATAACCTCGTCTGACTTCTGGGAAATAATCAAAGGCTGCGTGATGTTGGACGACACGATTGTCCCAAAACACCACGGTATTTGGCGCCCACTGAATTCTGCATTGGATACTGACTGAATAGGCAATGTGGTCATATAACATTGATAACAGAGCTTCGCTTTCACGAGGACTGAGCTCCTGTATTTGGCCAACAAAGCCGGCGTTCACAAAAAGTGCGTTTCGATCGGTTAGCGGGTGTGTTCTGACAACTGGGTGCACCGCAGAAGGTAACTCTTCAAGTTTTTTTGCCCCACTTAAATAGAGATAGTGTCCTTTAGGATCGTGTCGCGCGCTCAGTTGCTTAAGAAATGCCTGCATAGAAGGGGATAAGGTTTCAAACGCGCGGTACATATCCGCAAAAAGCGTGTCACCGCCGCTGGCTGGGACGACTTCCATCCTCAACATGGAAAGACCTGGTGTGATCGCTTCACTGGATACATCGGAATGCCAACCAGCACCCGCGACTGCCTTAGATTTGGGACCAGCGAAAATCGGAATGAGTTCCTCGGGCACATCTTTCTTGCTCATCGGAGATTTAAACAAGTTGCCAAGTCGGCGCCCAAATTCAGCCTGGCTTTGTGCGTCCATGGCTTGATCACGAACAACAACAACGCCACGTTCAGCAGCTAACTGCTTTAGCCAGGTGATTTCATTATCACCGAAGTGGGTTAGTTGATAATCTTCGGACAGCTCAACACCGAATGATGGCGTAATGTCGCTAAATTTCAGTTCCATAAATTTCAACCGAATTTGTTATCAGGTCAATGTGAGTTGTGATTATAACCACTAAAATAGACTGATAACCAACAGGCTATCTGCGGTTGCCGAGACCTCTATCGCTTTAACAACATCATCCGATGATGCTTGATCGTCTTCGCCGCCAAACTTGTCCAGACCCACTGAGACATTTCGCCTGGTGCCTAATAAGAGCTGAAGTGCAATTTACACTGGTACTTCATTCTGCTTTACTCAGACCTCCTAGACTTCAGCGAGTCTGATTTTCACGGGAACTGTCTTTCACGATGATTTTTTTCTCACGATGACATTGTTCAAAATATTAGTGGTATTCATGACGATATTAAGTTCATCAGCCTTGGCCGCACCCATGCGGGTCATGGGCATAGATTCGGTTCACACCAACATGGACTGGCAGGTGGTCAATGACGGCGTTATGGGTGGGCGTTCAGAGAGCAGTTTCGTTAATCAAAATGAACAACTTCGTTTTAGTGGCACGCTTAACACCAATGGCGGAGGCTTCGCTTCATTGAGAAGTGGAAGTCAAGACTGGGACCTGTCGATGTATTCTGTCGTTCGTCTTAAGGTTCGCGGTGATGGTCGAACCTACAAGTTCAGGTTGTTTGTCGATGGTGATCAGGCATCTTACCAAGCTGACTTTGCCACCGCGGTCGGAGAATGGCAGGTGCTGGAGTTACCTATCGGTGATTTTTATGCCGCGTGGCGCGGTCGTCGTCTAGATCGGCCGCCCCTAGCCGCGGCTGAAATCGCAGCCATGGGGATAATAATAGCTGATGGAATCGACGGATACTTTGATTTGACGATAGACTGGATAGAGCTAGATGACGCTTGTGCGCCTGAAAATTGTGCAGTGAATAAACGATGAGCAACATGTGGCAAGAAAAGGGAGATGCGCTGGTAGCAGAACTCTTGTTCAAGGATTTTATTGATGCTTTCGCTTTCATGACAATCGTCGCTGAGCTAGCCGAGGCACAAAACCACCACCCCGAATGGTCGAATGTCTACAATCGGGTCTCAATTAGGTTGACGACGCACGATGCCGGAAACAGCATTACCGAGAAGGACAGAAAGTTGGCCTCTGCGATAGAAACCCACGTAGAAGTTAGGAAGTTGATCACTCGCGTGTGCTAGCGGGGTGTTTGCCGGAATATTTTTCCCATCCTTGTTGCTGCGTTTGAAGCGACAAATAAAGAGTGCTTTAACTTCCATGGTTCAACAGCCAGCACGCCTTTCCGTGGTGAGTTAAGTGTTTCGCACCTCAATATGTCTAAGCTGCTCGCTAACGACTACGATTCGCTCGATACCGGGTCTGATGATTTTTTCGCCTCGTGTGTCGGTTCCTCTCAATGTGAAGTTGAGCTCGATAATTTGCGGAGTGGTTTCCTGAATTGAATGAATCTCCCAATGCAATTCAGGATAGTGATCAAAAAAGTTTTGCATCATATCCCGGATGTCTGAGATGCCAAAATACAAGCCTGTGTTGTCCGAGCTATAAGTTGCATCGAGAGCAAATAACTTAAATACTTTTTCCAGATCCCGATTGTTAGATAAATCGAAGTAGTGCTGGACGGTAGCGAGGGGACTCATGATGTTATCTTTCCTTATGTTTTGCTCAGTACTTGGCAACGTTTCATCAAACGACGGGCATGCTGGTCAAAGTTATCCCGGCGGTGCAGTACGCGGCGATTGTCCCATATGATCAAATCGTAGGGCTGCCATTGCTGTTTCCAGACGTTGGCTGGCAGCGCCGCGTATGACCAAATTTCATCCAACAAAGCTTCGCTGGCGTCAAGTTCTAGGCCGGGTATATACGCCCACTCTCGTCGACCAAGATACAGTGTTGGTGCTCCTGTTTCAGCGTGTGTATTGACAATGGGATGTATCGCACCAGGCGCTTCTCTAGGGTCATCAAAGGGTTCGAAACCTGGACGCAGTTTGCCCACGCTAGTGTGAGATGCATCGTGTTTGATGTTAAGCGTTGCAATTCGTTTGACCAACGCTTCAGGCATAGCTGCAAGTGCTGCGTGCTGGTCAGCAAAGTAAGTATCGCCACCTTCAGCCGGAATTTCGATACCAAGCAAAACACTTGCCGGAGGGGGCGTCTCAACATAGGTCATGTCTGAATGCCAACTGGCTTCGGCGTTACCTAGCCCGCCAATAGGTTTGCCATTTTCGATGATGTTTGAAAGCTGAGTCACATAGCGATTTTTTATTTTTGCTCTAGCTGATTCCGGTAGTCGTCCCATGGGTATTTCTTCTAGCGGCCCGAATCTGGCGCTGAAGCTTTGTAGTGCGTCTTCATCCAGTTGCTGGTGCCTAATTCTCAGTACGCCATAGGTTAACCATGCCTGGTATATCTTGTTGAAGTCATCTTCAGTAAGCGACTCGATGTCAACGCCTGATATCTCCGCGACAAAGCTGTGATTGATCGGGTGGATTATCATATCCGTCATGGGTTGTTACTCACTTCAGTTTCCTGTTTCGAGCCAGAAGATATCTTCAATTGTGTCTGCGTGGCTGTCGGTTGATCAGACGCAGGTCGCTCGTTAAATATTGCCTGCAGGTCGCCTGAGCTCCGGCGCTAATCCTTCACCCATCATGTTGATGAAGTTTTCAGCGTAGAAGCCATCAACTGCTGACGGGGAAAGCTCACCCAGCGTTTCGCCAAATCGCTTAAGCGGATTTCGTCCGCCTTCTACATGCGGATAGTCTGTCGAGAACAGGCACATCTCTTCATGGGAGTTGCGTATGATCCAGCCTGTATCTTCATGAGGGTATGGCGTCACGCGCAGCTGTCTTCGGGCTATTTCAGAGGGTTTGGCTGATAGTTTTTGCAGTCGTTCCTCGTTTTTAACAAATGCGTGCGCTGCTGAATCCATGTTACGCAGCCATCCGGGTAACCACGATGCGCCCAGTTCGATGGCGCCCCACTTCAGATTGGGGAACTTGTCAAATATGCCGTCGATAATAAACGTTGCCAGTGTTTGCTGTACCGAGGTCGAAATAGGGATGTAGCTAATAGAGGTAAAGTTCGCATCGCCACCGTGAAAATCCGGCACCGCGGGTAAGCCATTCTTTTTATACGTCGGGTTGAGCTTATCTTCGCCGCCGACATGGAAGAGTATCGGTAATCCAGCTTCCTCGGCCATGGCCCAAACAGGGAAGAGACCGGTGTGAGTGGGTGAGTGATCTTGTGGGCACCAAGAGGGTATCATCAAAGCCTTGGCGCCCATCGCTATGGCGGCTTTTGTGGCGGCGATGGCGCGGTCAAAGTCCTCAAGCGGGATGTAAGCGGTAGCAAGCAGTCGCTTATCGACCGAGCAGAAATCAGTCATCATGCGATTGTGTGCGGTTGCTGTGCCGTAACACAGGTCTGGGTCACCGACTTGGTCGAAGCCAAAATTACCCAAACAAAAGGTGGTAAAAACCAACTGGCTCGCAGCACCGATGTGATCAACGGCTGCGGGGCGGTCTTCCTTCAGGAATGCACCCTGAGCATCATAGTTCTTACGCAACATAATGTTTTTGCCGGCATCTGCACGGAATCCCTCATCCGCTTGGCGCTTTTGCGCATCTTCGATAGCCAATCGATTCCCTACTCGTACGCCCAGATTTGGATGATCGAGAAATCGCCTGAGAAGGTCTTTCTCAAAATAGGGATTAAGACAATCGGACATTTCCATTAAATGGCTGTCGGCGTCGTGTACTAGACGATTTTCGATATAAGGCATTTGAACCTCTCGATGGGTGGTTTTGACCTAATATACCCCAGAGGCTTTGAGCCGTCAGCAGGATATATTGGCATCAAAGGTTCCAGTGTTCAGGTTCTGTTACGCCGAGCAGGGGTCGAGTCGCAGAACCACGGTTGAAGGCGTCGCCTCTAACGGATAAAAGCCAAGCGCTCCGCCAATTCTTGCTGTCGTGTACTTTTCGACTTTCATTGCGTGTATAACTCGTGTCGTAGATCTATCTTGATCTAAACTGGGAACAACGCATACGCGCTTTCCCGCGCGCAGCATCTCTAATTTTGCGCCATCAAGTTTGTGATTGATGGCTTTCTCACGCCCCATGCCAACCCAGGCTCCGTCCTCTCGATCAACTATCCAGAGTCTAAGATCAACGGGATTGTTTTCGGCATCTGTTGCATAAAGCGAGATCACCTCCTGCGATTCTCCGCCGATGGAGTAGATGCAGGGAAGCGTCGCGATAACCGCAATTATCATGACAATCCAGCGCGCGAACCCTCGAGTGCCGGTCCACATTAAAAGGCCGCCAAGCGGTAACAAGATGAGCGCGCTATAAAACGCTGCTCCGTGCGGTATGGCATAGGTGCCGGAATGGGTCAGTCGAATGGCGAACACAGATAGCCCGATGAGGATGAAAATAATTCCCGCAATAACATAACCGCGCGGGACGCTTTCGTTTGTTGACATTTTGTTTTCCTGAGACTTATTTAATGAACCTAGTCTACTTGATATCTGATCATAGGAAACATGCCATTAAGCCTCGGGCATGGCGAGAATGATTGTCAGCAAATTCGCCGCATCGGCACCAGGTTTAATTGCGATGATCTTGGGTCGATAATAAATAAGATGAATGCATTTTTTAACGTAGTGTAAGATTTGCGGTTTAGCAGTTTGGAAAGGTGGGCCGCTCGGCTAAGTAGGAGCGGAGTCTATTCTGGTCGTCTTATTTCACTGATCACGGCATAACAACCCTTCTTAGTCTCACTTCCAAGGTAATGAGTTTCGCCGACAATCAAGCCCTGGCTTTCTATAAATTCGTTAAACACGTCTGATTCATTGGTTTCTAAGGGTAAGCCAAAAGTGAGTCCTTCATTGGTCAGGTCTAGTGCGCTCGCTGCTGCCTTGTTATCCATCATTTTGATAAGTCGCTCCGCATAAAAGTCTACTAGCAGAACACTATTCGGCGCCGCTTGCTGTTTAAATGTCTGCAGCATTTTTTTTACGTCAGACTCTGAAAGGTAAAGGGTTACACCTTCCCACAAAAAAACCGAAGGTTTGTTTTGATCAAACCCTGATTCCGATAGTTTTTCAAACAGATCATCTTGCGAAAAATCTAACGCAACAAAGTTGACGTGACCGGCATCAACGCCGGCTTTGGCGAGCCATGATTTTTTCATGGCTTGAGTGGTCTGATGATCGAGTTCGAAAAAGGTTTGCTTGAGTAGAGCGGGGTCGTAGGCTCGCGTGTCATAACCGGCGCCCATGACGACAAATTGTTCGGTGCTTTTGATCACGCGTTTGATCATATGGTCTAGGTAAGTTGTTCTTGCGATGATCAATTCAGCAATGCTCTCTTTTCCCGACACAGGTAGAATCGGATAGGCAAAGTAGCTGCCGCTGATTTTGTATTTCAACCAGAGCGGGAAGAGCACAAGCCATAGGCCAAGTGTGGAAGTGTTGGGTAGTCTGTTTGCGAGCTTAGCGGCCGCAATATCTTGCCGCATGCCAAAAACATGCATTGTCCAGCGACCATTCAAAACTTCAATGGCGGTTTGAGATGTACCAAGCTTTTTGCTGACGAGAACCTGTTTGTAGGCGGTCCACAGGACACCGGTGATAGCGAAAGGTATCATCAGGATTTGAAGTGGAATGAAAATCAAAAAAGAAAGAATCTTCACATTTACTCCGAGTCGTTTTGCGCTAGCTGTGTGTTTTTTGGTCCTCTCGATCCTCTGCCGCCCGCATATAATGGTTTGACGGGGGACTGGAACTGGTATGCTAACGAAAAATAGCATGGTCCATGCAAATTTGAAACGCAGGAGAGAAAACATGAATCCCAGATCAAGCCAGTCTCGTCTCGTTTCTCTTGCGGCCGGCGTCGTGCAGGAATTCTCTCCTGAACAGGTGATATATGCTGCAGCTAATGCAGGGTTTAATGCGGTCGGTGTTTGGTGCGATTTAGAAACGTGGACCAATGAGCGCACGGAGAAGGTGAAACAAGCGCTCGCTGAAACCGGTATCACTGCTCTGGATATTGAAGTTGTGTGGTTTCGACCAGATGAGCCCTTAGATAAGCACAATCGAGTGATCGATATTGCCAAGACCATCAATGCGAAAAACATCCTATGTGTCTCATCTGAACCTGATATTAGCGATACTAAAAAGCGCTTTAAATACTTCTGCGAACAGGTCGCTGGCAGTGATATTCGCGTCGTGTTGGAGTTTTTGGCCATTACAGAAATTAATTCTTTACAGAAAGCAGTGGAGGTTGTGAACGACGTGTCAGACCCCAGAGGTGCCATCCTGATTGATGCATTGCACCTGCAAAGAACCGGCGCCACTATAGAAGACGTCGCTAATCTAATCTCTAACGAAGCTACACCGGGGCAATTGATTCCTTACGTGCAAATTTGTGATGCGACCGCCACGCTTGCGGATTCAACTTACGCAGGGATATTGGAAGATGCCGTTCATTTAAGATCTATCCCCGGTGAAGGGGAGTTACCTTTAGAAGCGCTACTCGACATCATTGGACCCGGTATGCCATTGAGTCTAGAGATTAGATCCAGAGTTTTACGTGAACAGTACCCTGAACTCCAGGACCGGGCGGATGCGGTTTTTACTCGAACGCAAAACTTTTTAACTGCGCTGAACTGCCTATGAAAGCGATCATGGTGGTTGATAAACAGCCTGTCTTGGTAGACGCACCCGAGCCGAATGGCGATGGGGTCAAGATCAAAGTTGTATCATCTTCTATCTGCGGATCAGATATTCATCTGATGGCACAGGGCGCATTGGGCAATCATATTGTCGGCCATGAATTCGCTGGTATAACCCCGGATGGGAAAGCTGTGGCGGTGGAACCAATTGCCGGTTGTGGTCAATGCATTAACTGCGACAGTGGGCTTCGCCTGCACTGTGATGCCGGTCTTTATCTGATGGGTGTGCGTGGTGACGGAGGTATGGCGGAATATGTGAATGTGCCTGCTAGATGCCTCGTGGAATTGCCTACAGGGCTTGATATCAGTGTCGCTTGTTTAGTGGAACCCATGGCGGTTGCGGTACATGGATTGGATCGAGCAAGAGTGAGAGAGAATGACCGGGTACTGATTGTGGGCGCCGGACCCATTGGTCTTGCGGCCGGTGCGGTGCTGCGGTCAAGGCAAATAAAATATGATATTGCTGCGCGTCATGAGCATCAAAAAGTTGCAGCTGAGGCACTCGGTGCAGGTTTGGCGCCCCGGGGTGAATACGATGTGGTCATTGATGCAGTTGGCACAACGCAGTCGTTACGGCAGGCAACCCAACATGCAAAACCCATGGGCCGCATAGGTCTGCTGGGCGCCTCTTGGGATGGCATTACGATTGAAATGCCATTTTGTAGCAAAGAACTCGAACTTATTCCCTCGATGGGTTATCGCTTCGATCGACCGCAGCGAAGTTTTGATGAGGCTGCATTGATTTTGCTGCATGACGAAGCAGCAGCGAAAGCCTTGGTGACACACCGTTTCCCATTGGAAGGTGTTGAGGAAGCGTTCACGGTCGCCGCAAATCGAGCCGGTGGCGCCATAAAAGTTGCGTTCGATATTGCAAGATAACAATCAGCGACGTTTTGGCGTAAGGTCGGCACTCTCCGGTCTGAGTAAGTTGATCTGATTACCCTTGGCATTTTTGATCTATTTGACGTACAGATCGAATCTCGGAGGTTTGCAATACCCAATCAAAAATATCCGTGACTAAATTAAGCTTTGTGTATGAATAAAGACCAAAAGAACCTGCTTGATGACGTAGCGCTGATAATCCTGCTATTTGCTTCTTTTTCTAATATGCCTTTGGCGATTGCGCACGGTGACGCAATGGAAGAGGTCGTCGTGATATCTGCGCGTCATCATCGCACCCTTGATGACACGCCTTTACGCGTGCAGATTTTGGGCGCAGAGGAGTTGCGAGAAAAAGCCAATATGAAACCCGGCGATATTCGCATGATGTTAAATGAAAGCACAGGTATTCAAGTGCAACAAACATCAGCGACAAGTTTTAACTCGAGCGTCAGGATTCAGGGATTAGATGGCAGATATACCCAACTACTTCGTGACGGCCTACCTGTCTATGCCGGTTTTTCCGGTAGTTTAAGCCTGCTGCAGATTGCGCCGCTGGACTTGAAACAAGTTGAAGTCGTCAAGGGCGCGTCGTCCACACTTTATGGTGGGGGTGCGATTGCGGGTCTTATCAATCTTGTATCAAAAACACCGGAAGAAACACCTGAAACGGCCCTGATGTTAAATGCCACATCAGCCAACGGTGTTGATGTCTCAGCGTTTCATTCCTCTGAACACGACACACAGGGCGTCACGCTTTTTGCTAGCTATAATCAAGGCTCGGCTTATGAGCCTGCAGACAACGGGATCAGTGCAATCCCAGAGTTTGAGCGGTTCACTTTTACACCAAGATGGTTCTATTCCGTTTCAGACAAAACCAACCTCGATCTTGGTCTGGGTTTCATTACAGAGGATCGACTGGGGGGGAGTATTGAGTATATTGATGGTGCATCACCCAACGACTACTTTGAGTCCAACGACAGTACGCGGTTCTACACCCGCTTTGGCCTCGCGCATGTTTTTGATAACGATATTGAACTCGATTTTAAGAGTGCCACTAGCTGGTTTGATCGGCAGTTGGCAACGCAAGGTTATCTTTTCTCCGGTGAGCAGCGTTCCTCTTTTAATGAGTTAACACTTGCCGGTCAAATCGATCAAGCATCATGGGTGATGGGCGCTAACGTCACAACAGAGGCATTCGATCACGCGCAACCGTTGACCGGTTATGATCATACCTATTCTGAGCACACTCAGGGTGTGTTTGCACAGTACACGCGCGATTTATCGACCCTGTTTGTGGTGGAGGCAGGCATGCGAGTAGACAGTCATTCGGAATATGGTAATTTCTGGCTACCTCGTGTTTCGCTATTGTTTCTGCCGGCGCCTGATATCACGGTGAGAATGGGTGGTGGCTATGGTTACAAGACGCCTAACCTTTTTGTACCTGAAGCAGACGAACGCCAGTACCAGGACATCGTTCCGATTGACTCTAGCGAATATATTGCTGAAAAGTCACGAGGACTCAATTTTGATATCAATTATCGGGTCGAGTTCGCTGAAAGCTGGTCGCTCACGAGCAATCTACTGTTGTTTTATACGGAAATCGATGATGCATTAAACGTAACTGAACAGGATTCTGGTCAGTTTGTATTTACGCAGCAAAGCGGCGCGACAAAAGCCAGCGGCGCCGAGCTTAACCTGATTTTTGGTTTTGGCGAGATACGCTATTTCCTTGGTTACACCTATGTTGATGCTTCAGAGGAAATAGATACCGGCGACCAGGATCTTGCGTTAGTCTCGCAACACCGAGTTAACAATGTGCTGGTATGGGAGCGAGAGGACAACTTTCGTGTAGGGCTTGAAGCCTACTATTTCAGCTCACAACGTCGAACAGGGGATGTTAATGGCGAGAGCTATTGGATTTATGGCGTGATGACGGAGAAAAAAATAGGGGAAACGGTGACAGCGTTTCTGAACTTTGAAAATTTCACAGATACTCGTCAAACTAGATTTGAGAATATTAATACGGGCACACTTCAGAACCCGCAGTTCAGGGATGTATATGCGCCGCTTGATGGGTTTGTGATTAACGGTGGATTCCGAATCCAGTGGTGATGCGGAAGCGCCAATGATGCAATGAAACATTTAGAGGAAAACGTCAGTGGTTCGCTTGTCAGATTTACATGAAGTAGAAGCCGAGCATATGCGACAGCGGGCCTCGGCGATGCGACCGGTTGCGCCTGCAAATTGGATTACACCAAAGCCGCTTGCTGAATCCAAAATCGCAATCATCTCAACAGCGGGACTGCATCGCAGAACAGATGATCCGTTCAAAATCGGCGCGATTGATTATCGTTTGCTTCCCGGCGATATCGACTTTGCTGATGTGGTTGTTTCTCATGTGAGTACCAATTTTGATCGAAGTGCATTCCAGCAGGATCCGAATGTTTGGTTTCCCCTTGATCGTCTACGTGAAATGGCGGCGGATGGAGAAATCGGCAGCGTTTCAAACTGGCACTATTCTTTTATGGGTGCACAACCCAACCATGAGGCGCTGGCAGCGACTGGCGAAGAAGTTGGCAGGTTGTTGGCCGCCGATGAAGTTGACGTCGCATTGATGGTGCCTGTGTGACCCATTTGTACGGGTGCCGTGGGCGCTCTCGCAAACTATATCGAACGTGCCGGCGTCGCCACTGCCTCGATTAGCCTCATTCGTGAACAAAGCGAAGCGGTGCGTCCGCCTAGGGCACTTTGGGTACCCTTTGCATTAGGGCGCCCCCTTGGTATGGCGGATGATGCAGAGTTCCAGACGGAGGTGTTACGCGCAGCACTTGAAATGTTAGCAACAGCAACCGAACCAACAATCGAAAATTATCAAAAAGAAGCCCCTTTCCAAGAAGCAGCAGAAGAGTGGGTTTGCCCTGTGAGCTTTCCTGTCAAAAACGACGATACGATTACCGATCAATTGATTGCCGAGGTAACCCGTCTTGCGCCCTGGTCTGCCGAAACCCGTGCTACTCGTGGTCGAACGCTGTTTGGTGTAACCGGCGCAGAGCCAGACCAAGTTGAAAGCGTTGCCCGTGCATTGGCGATCGTCGCCGAGACCGGTGATTTAACGCTGTCTCCTAAAGTAGGTATCGATTGGCTGTTTGATATGCCGCTGCTTGTACGTCATCTTGCAGACGACCTAAAAACCTTTTACCACGAAGCTATTGCCGCTCAGCCAGGTGCGGGCGCACCCAATCACGACGCACTGAATGCCTGGATCTTCGGTGGCACAGTGCTAGGTGACGCCCTGCTCGAGATTGCTGCACATCTGACGAATGCAGGAGATCCTTATTCGCTGTTGGTACGCGGGCTGCTGATCCCTGAAGGGTATTTTGAGGGTGGCAGTGCTTTTCCGCCGGGTAAATAAAAAGCACCTATCCAGAAAACGACGAATGCGGTTTTACTTCACAGCCGTATCTATTGTGACAGTTTTGTCTCGCGTGCTTGTAGCTGTTGCCGAATAGTTGCGTGATAAGCGCGATCAATCCTATACCCTGCATAGATACACGCGGCGATGAGACCCCAAATCATCGCAAATGGACCATCAAGCACACCCAGTGCATAGATTTTATCGGGGTGAATCTGGCTGGCCTCTACGCCCTGTGGAAAGTCGATGATGTCGAGCGCGACGCCGGCGACAACGTGACCGATGCCGTTGGTGACCTTGGCAAAAAAAGTGCGTGCAGAATAGAAAATGCCCTCCTGTCGACGCCCCGTGTTGACCTCATGGTCATCTGCTATATCCGCAAGCGCTGACATGACACTGATGTTGAGTATTGATCCACATGCAGAAGCAATTGTGCCAAAAAAGACGACGAAGCTAACAAGTGTCCATGTTGTGTTTTCGGGCGCTAGATCAAAAAGTCTTAGTGTGACTGCGCTTGACCAGGCGACGCTGAGACCGGCGGCAGACCATACGATCGCCCAGCGTTTTTCGATAAGCTGATGAACCCGGGCAGTCACAGTAAAGCCAATCGCATAACCAAACACGTTGCCCAGAATCAGCCAACCAATTTGTTGGTCGGTGAATTCCCAATAGAATGTCGACATGTATAGCCCGAGTGTTTCATGGGTACCGATTGTGATCGACAAGAAAAACAGTCCCAATAGCAAAAACAAGTAATTTCTATTCCGCATGGCGGAATACATTTCTTTGAGAAGCTGACTAGTGCTGAAAGGGGGTAAGTCAGTGGGTATCTTCTTCATTTTGGGGATTTGGGAGCGCGTAGCGTAAGCCGAACCTAGCATGCACACGATAATGAGGCTTGTGCAAAATATCACGACGGGGTTGTACGCCATTTGAGTCATGCGGCCATTATCAAAGCTCGGAAAGATGAGAAACCAAACGACAACGTGCATGACGATAACACCGATGTAAGTGAACACATTGTTGTAACTCATGACGCGAGTGCGTTCGATATAGTCATCTGATAGTTCTGCGCCCATCGCAAGATGGGGTACAGCAAATAGTGTTGAGCTGATTCGCATGAGAACAGTGAAAAATGCAAACCACGCGAACAGATCAAGTCCCTCGATGCCTGCAGGCGGATTAAAAATAAAATAGATGGTGACGACTAGTGGTAGTGGCGCTGCAAACATAAACGGATGTCGGCGCCCAAGTTTGGATCGCCAGCGATCTGATATAGACCCGATGAGTGGGTCGGTGATGGCATCAGAGATAATGCCAATGGTGACAGCGGCAGCAGTGAGTGTACCCGAGAGACCGAGTATCTGATTGTAGAAAAAGAACGTCAGAGCATTGAATATCCAATTAGTCGCGGCCTCCCCTGTAGCGCCGATGCCAAAAGCCAATTTGGTTGGCATAGCAAGTCTTGATGATTCAGTCATGGCGCTTCATCTCGCGTTTGATTTCCTGTTTCATTCTATCCAATACACGCAGGCGCGATACCGCGCCTCAATCAAGTGCCTTTGGCACGCAGCTTCCGGCCTGGTAAACATCGAGTTTGTCTAGATTCTGCAACACGGTGATGTCCTGCAACGGATCACCATCGACGACGATAAAGTCAGCGACTGATCCTGGCCTTAGTGTGCCGATGGTGCCTGCCGGGTCTAGCATGAGCCCCCCATTTTTGGTGGCACAAATGATCGCTTCCGCTGGCGACATAGAGAACAGGTCAACAAAATATTCCAGATCTTTTGCGTAAGAGCCGTGGGGCGCGATGCTGATACCATAGTCGCCGCCAACAACAAGTTTGATGCCTGCTGCCCTGAGTTTTTCTACGCTAGCAATCGTCGCGTCAATTTCTGCTTCGTAACCTTGTGCCTGCACTGTATGGCGACTAATGCCGAGACTTTCGCATTGAGCGAGGTATTGAACTTCCCATGCGATGGCAGGACCGATAAATATTCTTTCACGATGCTCAACCAGGAGCGCCACTGTTTCATCGTCCAAATAGTTCGCGTGACCGATGAAGTCGACACCTGCATTCACGGCTTGTCTAACAGCCGCTGAGCTGCGTGCATGACAAGCAACTTTAAGATTTCTTCTGTGTGCTTCATCGACTGCCGCAATGACCTCTTCATTCGTGAACGACAACTCGCCGGGTGGGTTAGTGGGATTAATTGCTTCACCGTCGATAAATATCTTAACCACATCAACGCCCAGTCGCCGTTGTTCCCTTACGGCTTTTCTTACCGCCCAGGGTCCATCAGCAATCTGTGAGAGTCCGCCATCGAAATCAACATTGCTGGCGGTTGCGCCGAGATCGCGACCGGCTGCCATTAATCGGGGACCGCGAATCTTGCCAGTATTAATCGCATTTCGCAGCGCCACGTCAATAGCGTAGGTTGATCCGAAGCTAACAGCCGATGTGAATCCTGCATTCAGCATCAAACGCGCGTTACCGACGGCGGTGATCGTGGCTTGCTCTACCGAAGAATCCCCGATTGAGAAGGGGCTTGAATCATCGAAAGACAGATGAGCGTGGGTCTCGGTCATGCCTGGCATCAGAAATTTTCCGCCCAGATCAATCACGTGGTGCGTTGAGCTTTTCAAATCCTCTGCATTGCCTGCAAAACGCACTGATCCGTCTTCGACCAAAAGCACGCCGCGGTCAATGATATCCTCTGATTCGGCGGTAAACAGTCTTGCATTCGTGAATAGTGTGGACACTCTGCAGGCCTCGGTTAGTCAGTAAAAAAAGATGTTTTCATTTCGCCGTTGGGCCCATAGACAGGTTCTCCCCGTTCGACGAGATATGCCTGATTAACGCTCTCAACAATTTTTGCTCCCATCAGGAGCTCTACCATTTTTAGATAGTTTGGGTGTGTAAAATGTGCCGCAAGCGAATCGCTGTCTTCCCACAGTTCGTAAACCTGTATGCGATTCGGTACCGATGGGTCCGGAGCAAAACAATAGTCTCGACAACCAGTCTCTTCTACTCTGGTTGCCATCTGTACATCTTTGGTGATGGTAACCGCGTGGTCACGATCGGCCTGACTTTCGAATTCAAGTGCAGCTACAACGACGATCATTATTCTCTCCTTTGACTAAAATTTTAGACGAGCTCAGTGCGAGTCCAACGTCTGTACGAAGGGCCGTCGGGACCTCGTTTTTCCTTGGCATGTTCGGGATACACCGAGGCAGTATACAGATCACCGTGCGCGTCCATCGCGAGTTGGTGGATATAAATTGCGATATTTTCGACCCGTGATTTCACTTGGCCTGTCTCTTCATCGAGGATGGCAAGATTGCTCATTTTATCGCTGGCGTAAATTTCGTTTCCGTAGCTGGCGAGGCTTAACGGCATAATGTGTGTCCACTCATCGATGTACTCACCAGAAGCATCTAGCCGCTGAATCCTGTGAACGCAGTCTTTATCTGGCTTGGTCCGATGTGCTTCTATTTGTCCCGGTACGGTCATGTAGTCGTGAAAATTTCCGCCACACAAATCTGCGACAAGTAGCCGACCCTTGGAGTCCTGCGTGAGCGCATGCGGTGTATTAAATTGCGCCTGCCCGCGTCCCCACTCGCCAACGGATTTGATATATTCGCCTTCCGGCGTGAACCAGACTAAACGTGAATTCCAGTACCCGTCTGCCACAACAATGTTGCCATCCAGCTGCACAACAACAGCCGTTGGCCCATTAAAGTGCGATGCGTCACATCCCCATTCGCCGAAGGTGCCAAGGGTGAGCAGTAATTCGCCATCCGGCGTGTACTTTTTTACGGTGTGCCCGTCGCGATCAGTCGTCCAGAACATGCCATCTTTTTCAATGTATAGCGTGTGGCCGCCAAGCGCAAAACCACGCTCCCCAGAGGGTCCCCATATGCCTAGATACTCGCCTTCGCGATTGAACATGGATATGCTGCTTTTCCCCATCTTGTCGGCCATGGCGAGCGGGTGGGTTGCCCAATGCTCGATATCGCGGGTGAAAGCGTAAATAATGCCAGCTTCATCGACGGCGATGCCGGAACCCATTTCAAAATGCATACCAGCCGGGTATTTTGGCCAGCTAGATACCAGCTTGTAGCCCGATCGAGGATCATCGGTTTCCGTGTTGTTATCTACATCATGATCGGTACACATATTGAAACTCCGTCTTATCTGAGATGTCACCGCAGTGGCGTCGGATACTTTGGGTGTTAGGTTCAGAGAGCGTACGACCCCGTGTTAACGCGTCCGGCACTTTCTCGTCCAAAGCATAACACCATCGACGGTTCCCGCCTTTGTTACTGTGCATCAGTGTTTCCCAGTGGTGCCGGTTTTCCCTGCCCCTGTGAGTCGTGCCTCCCTAATGGCTTCGGCGAATGCTTTCAGCGTCCGCCATGACATGGAATATTTTGTCCCAGTCACCTGCATTGGTAATGCCTGAGATCTAGCGACCTAGCATGAATAAGCTTTTGCGACCCAGCTTGAATGGGCTTTGAGAGCGCGTAAACCGGAATCTGGCAAAGCTGCCAAACGCTCTTGAATGTAAAAGAAAGTATTCATAATGACAAGCAAGCTTGACTAAATAGATTTGCGTGGGTAAAGTAAAGCTCACTTTACATACCGAGCAGGAAACAATGATGGATGAATCTACAGATGACAGCTGGCAAGCAGAAAATAATAGAAAAGCGAAAAATCTTGCGGGATGGTCGATCGCATGGTTAGGAGGTACCGCACTGCTGGCATTCGGACCAAAGTATATGTGGGACTATTCGACGTTGCCCACACTAGGTGCAGTGCTGCTTAATTTGGTCGTAGGTCTCGCCATGGTGATGGCCTTGGTCCGTTATATCAGCGGGCTGGATGAACTTGAAAGGAAAATATTTCTCGACGCTGCCGGATTAACACTGGGTGTGACGCTAGTCTGCGGTAGCTGCTATGAGCTGTTGGAAGATGCAAAGCTGATTCCTTACCAACCCGAAATTTCTCACTTATTTTATCTTATGGTCATCTCTTTCGCCGTCTCTGTCTTTGTTGGTAACCGGAGATACAAGTGAAAAATCGACTCAAGGTTTTACGGGCAGAACGTGATTGGACTCAAGCTCAACTGGCATTCGAACTGGATGTCTCTCGGCAAACTGTTAATGCGATTGAGAAGGGTAAATTTGATCCTAGTTTGCCACTTGCGTTTAAGGCTGCCCGACTTTTTGGTCTAGCCATTGAGGAAATATTTCTTGATGATGCAGCATCGTGATTGCTAGCGGAGGATTGGTTGACTCGCAATTGAATAGACGTGAGGGAAGCGCCATACTTTAGATTTATTCAGCCAAGAGCCAATGATGAGAGTACGCGAAGAAATAACCAACGGTCGGATAGAGGGGTTTTGCCAGCCTGAGTTCAAGAGCGTTGCGGAACAATTTATCAAAAATTTTGAAGGCGAAGAGGTGGGCGCTTCTATCTGCATGACACTAGAAGGTGAAACCGTCGTCGATCTCTGGGGTGGATTAAAAGCGGGATCAGATGCGGCTGATTGGAATGAAGATACCGTTTCAGTTGTGTTCTCTTGTACGAAAGGCGCGACCGCTTTATGTGCGCATCATCTTATAGATCAAGGCTTGCTGGATATACATGAGAAAGTAGGGCAATACTGGCCAGAATTTGCCACCAATGGTAAAGAAGACGCGACGGTGGAAATGATGCTGAACCACAGTGCTGGTGTGCCAGCCTTGCGAGAACCAATCAAAGCAGGTGGTTATTGCGACTGGGACTATATGGTTGAAAGACTAGGCGCGGAAGCCCCATTTTGGAAGCCCGGCTCGCGTAATGGTTATCACATGATGACTTTTGGCTGGACGGTCGGTGAGCTGGTCCGTCGGGTCAGTGGTAAAAGCCTTGGCACCTATTTTAGAGAAAACATTGCGGAGCCGCTTGGGCTCGATTTTGCGATCGGTCTGCCGGAAGCGGAGCATCCTCGAGTCTCTAGAATGCTGCGATGGCGGCCAGAAAAAGGCCAGCAGCTCCCGCCCTTTACTCAGGCGCTATTACGCGACCGAAATTCTCTGCAGTATTTGGCTTTCATGAATTCCGGAAAACATAAAACAGATGCAACCGTATCATGGCTTGCCGAGCTGGGTGGTGGCGGCGGTATTACTAATGCCAGAGCCTTGGCAGGGATGTATGCACCCCTTGCTAATGGTGGCAAGCACAACGGAGTCCGCATTGTTAACGAAGATCAGATTCTGAGAATGAGTGGTGTCTCTGCCGCAACGCTAGAAGATGCAACCTTGCTGATGCCATCGCGTTTTGGATTAGGTTTCATGCGATCAATGGATAACCGGCATCGTTCGACTGGCAGTATGGAAACGATGATTCTCGGGCGTGAAGGCTTTGGTCATGCTGGCGCTGGAGGCAGTGTCGGGTTTGCTGACCCTGAAGCTAGGTTGTCACTTGGATATTCAATGAATCAGATGGGTGCAGGCATTCTTTTGAACCAGCGCGGTCAATCCCTGGTGGATGCTGCGTATACGAGTCTCGGTTATCGTACCAACGAGTCGGGCAACTGGGTGATGTAAACGGCCAACAACAAGGTCACTGAATGCGCATTGGCGTGATACTCGGTGGTCCATCATCTTGACCTGTCTTTATGTCTTGTGGCTTATTGTCTGTCTTCTAAAGTTTATTGACAACGAGGAACCAAAACGATGGGACGACTAGATGGCAAAGTAGCACTGATTACCGGTGGCGCTCGCGGTCAAGGAGCGGCCGAAGGTAAATTATTTCGCGCTGAAGGTGCCGAGGTCTATTTGACGGACGTGCTGGTTGACGAAGGTCAAAAAACAGCCGCGGAGATTGGCGCGACATTTATCGAACACGATGTCACAGACAGTGCGGCCTGGGCTGAAATCGTTTCACGTATCGATCAGGAAAATGGTCATCTGGATGTGCTCATTAATAACGCGGGTATCTTTCATATGGTTGGCCTAGTTGAAACTGAAAGACAACTTTGGGACCGTACCATTGCAATCAACCAGACAGGCGTGTTTCTGGGGTTGCAGGCTGTCTCTGACATCATGATCCGTCAGCGGTCGGGATCAATCATCAACATTTCATCTATTGCCGGGTTGCGCGGCTCTGGCGGGGCGTTTGCCTATGGCGCGAGTAAGTGGGCGGTACGTGGAATGACCAAAAGCGCCGCTCAGGAATTGTCTCCGCACGGCGTTCGCGTTAATTCGATTCACCCGGGTATCATCGAAACCGCGATGGTTGATGAATTCAGTCGCAAGGGAATCAACGAAAGCATTCGCGAACGTATTCCCATGGGTCATTACGCTGATGCATTAGAGGTTGCCAAGCTTGCGCTATTTCTTGGCTCGGAAGATAGCAGTTACTGCAGTGGTTCCGAGTTTGTTGTTGATGGTGGGATGACGGCTTAAATCGATAATTTACACGCACAAAAACCTAACTCACGGAGAGGCTAAATGGCCCGAATCAAATTGTTATCCGACGAAGAACTGGACGACGCGACGCTTACAACAGTTCAGGCGATGGAAAAAAGCGGGGCTGATACCTCTACCATGCGAGGTCTCGCTAATTGTCCAGAATTCTTTAAATCCTATTTCCAGTTTTATGGTCCGGCGCGACAAGGACACTCGTTGTCTGAAGCGTTGATCGAAATGGTGAGGCTTAGAATTGCTAGACACAATGATTGTTTTACCTGACTCAATGCTCGACTTCTGCAGTCTGCAGAAGAATTAACAGAAGAAAAAATCACACGGCTAGATCTCGATAAATCACTCAAGGGGTTTTCTGACGCAGAGCAACTGGCGCTTGAATATGCCGATAGAATGGCAACCGATCATCACAACATGAGTGACGATTTTTTTGATCGCCTTAAGCAACACTATACCGACGAGCAGGTATTAGAGCTTGGCATGATGATAGGCCAGTTTATTGGTTTCGGCAGAGTCTTGATGGTGTTGGATCTAGAATCTAAATTCTGTGCGGTTGAAGGAGCGAACCTCTAAGCCAGTAATTTTGCCGATAAACGATCAACACTTGCTGCGATAGTGCGTCCGCTCTTTGGCGACAGAAGTCGCAATGAGCGGCATATCATCTCCTGCTTAAACGGGTCCAGGCTTGCGTTTCCTTGTCGTGCAAATGCGTGCTGTTAAAGACTTCTGTCACGACACAGTATTCAAGCTGAAGCTCATTTGGGTCTTTGAAATAGATGGACTGGCACCAGCCGTGATCGACAATATCTGTGACATCCACTGCTTTTGAGCGAAGGTGTTGCTTCCTAGCCTCAAGATCAGCCGGACTGTCAGCCTTGAATGCAAAATGCATCACACCGCCCGATATACCGAGGCCGCGGTTGATGCCGGTATCGAAATCGTCGCGGATGCCCGGGACCTCATTGCATTCCATAAACGCCAGCATCTCGCCATTGCCTGTATCTAGAAACGCATGTCGTATTGTGCCGCCTGCGGTGGGACTCATCACATCACATACTCTGGTGTTAAAACCGAGTATGTTTTCATAGAAATCAAGCGTCGCATCCATATCATGGGTAGCAAGACCAACATGGTGAAAACCGTTGTTGTTCATCTAAACTCCTTGTTGCAGCAACAAAAGGACAGGTAAGGGTCGAGTTTACTAAAGCGTGAGTGGAAAGCGAATTCGATCGTTTCCGATAGCAAAAGCTCAACAAAAGATCGCAACAGTGATATGTTTCTGTCCAGGTACATCTTGAGGGTGAGCGAATGACGAGCGATAAACGACAAACAAATGATGGTTTATCTACCATAGATGATCAGTCGGTCGAGGATACCCGTCCATCCCAGGCTGTTGAGAAGCATGAACGATTGGACAGAATAAGGGATGAAATTCTTCGATTGGGTCTGGAACGGCATGTGCTTGATCTTGAACTTTATGGCTACACTATTCTGGAAAATGTGAAGCCATTGTCATTCTTCGATGAATTGCGTGAGACGATTTTAAGGCTTGGTGAAGAGGATCGAGCGGCGGGTAGGCGTATTCCCCTGTCAGGGAAAGAAGGAAAGAGTTACTTAGTGACGTGGCTGCTGGCGAGAGGGCGAATTTTCGAAGAGGCTGTCATGGCTGAAAAACCTTTAGCTTTGATCACGTGGCTGATGGGTGAGAGTTGTCAGATAAGCAGTAATCACGGTCATATCCGGGTCGATGGTGACCCGCCACAGGATATGCATACGGATACACCGATGGTACCCGATCCTGTGCCTGAGGCTTCTGCAGCATCAAATATGATGTGGGTAACAGATGACTTCAGTCTCGAGTCTGGTGCGACGCTTGTTGTGCCAGGGTCGCACAAACGACGAAACAGCCCGCCCTACGGTGCTAGAAGTATGGCTATTCCTATTGAAGCGAAAAAAGGTTCTGTTGTTGTTTTCAACGGAAATCTTTGGCACGGCGCTGGTGCCCGCACAATCCCGGGTGAGCGTGTAGGCATGACGGTGTATTTCAACCGTATGTACGCAAGGCCGCAGGAAGACTTGAATGCCGTGATCAGTGATGAGGTCGTCGCGAGAAATCCAGCAAGATTTGCGCATTTGATCGGGCGTAACAACCCGTATCCAGCGACGGACTTTGGTTTCTTTAACTTAAAAGGCGCGCCTTACTTTGGTAAGACGATTGATCCCCGAGGATAAGGCCTTTCAGGTAAAAGTCAGTGTTGTTGAATGAAGCGGATCAGGGGTGAAACCACTTCACCCCTTGTATTACTGCGTTGAGTTAATTGTTTTTTAATCGCTTGTTACAGACCGAGATAGTCTTCGTAGTTTTTGCTATAAAACCGGTCTAACTCCTCAGTGCTTGCTTCGACGGCGTCGAGACTTTCCTCGAAATCTCCAAACGGATCCTTGCCGCCCTCTGGGTGTGGATAGTCGGTGTTAAACATCAGAATATTTTTGCCGACGTTCTTCAAAATCCAGCCGGTATTTTCAGTATGAAGTGGCGCGACGCGAATCTGTCGTTCGAAATACTCTGAGGGTTTCATGGAAAGTTTTTTCAGGCTTTGATCAAACTTGCCGAGCAACGAGACACCCATATCAAGGTTCATCAGTGAGGCAGGCACCCAATTAGCACCAAGTTCGATAATGCCAATTTTCAGTTTTGGAAAACGCTCCAGTACACCGTCAAAGATCATGCAGGTTATCCATCGTTCTATTGTGTGGTGGATAACAGGCAAGTCTTTAGGTTTGGTGGTTTCGATGTTGCCAATATTGCCTGCCAGTACTCTTTCTACTCCGGTGTTCATATAAACCGATGGCATGTTCTGGCCACTACCGATATGTAGTGTCACCGGCACGCCAGCTTCTTCCATCATCGCCCAAAGTGGGTCATAGGCGATATGTGAAGGGGCTCTGCCTTCAACCGCATCGGAACCTATCCAAATAGCATTGATGCCTAATTCTAACGCGAGTTTCAGTGAAGTCTGTGCACGCTCAGGATCTCGTAACGACAGGTAACCAACTGATTTTAGCTGCGTGTCATCAGCGCAAAAGTCTGCCATGCCGCGATTGAGTGCATCACAACCGCCATAAACCACTTCAAGATCCTTCGATCGAGCAAACCGACCGGCGCCAACTGAGGGGAAGATGAGTTGCGAGGTCACACCCATAATGCTCAATGCGTCGCTGCGTTCGCGCTTTTCGACCGCGCCGTATGCGCTCCACATGTTGCGTTTGCCGGGGTGCGCAAAAATGTCAGATTTTAACGCCGCTGTGAGCTCTGGGTTCTGGCCCGCCAACCGCTTGTCTGCGGCTTCGATGATAGGGTCAAGCGCAGGCATGTTGAGGTCGAAAACACCTGTGTCCAAATTGTCTTTTACATATTCTGTTGCGTAACTTTCCAGCCAGCCTCGTCCTTCAATGATATGGCTATCTGCATCGTGAATGACGCGTCCCTCGCGGTGCGACATATGTCCTCCTAAAATGGTCATGAGTTTCGATTTAAAAAAATATTAATATATAGTTCATATAATAACAACCCTGTTTCCATATTTGTTACTGGGGGTGCCAGCAAAGTGTGCTAGCAAAGTGTGCTAGTGAAGCAAGCTTTCAATTCTCCTAAGACGAATTTCACGATCTTGTCGATCAGGGGAAGATTTTATCAACCTCGAAACCATGATGAGCGGCCACACCCTATGCGGCGCTGCTCCTCTATCGCGGTTCCCCAACGTGCCTCGTTGGTCAGGTTGTGTTGTGGAAATTGACGCGATCATCCATGCGGGCATTTGACGACAGCTCAACCAGCCGGCGCCTAAGGTATTGCGCTTTAGCGAACGTCGGGTATCAGAGCTGGAGGAAACCACTCACAATTAATGACTGCTGGATGCCCTTCATAGACTCGCATCCCCATCATGTAGGGTCCTGCGGGTACCGGCAGCCAGTTGTTAGTCTTGGCTGGCCGTGCCGCACTGATGGTCAGCGTCAAGCTGCCATCCTGATCGTAGACAAGCCCCGGGGTGCGATCGCTAATAGACCAGCGATCAATTTCGTTCTCAACAAGATACATGTCCATACCATAGGCCGTTAATGACCAAAAGGCATTGCAGGGTGGTAAAGCATTGGCCTCAAATTTTAAAAGAAGCGGCGTTGAACCGTCGGGTCTATTGCCCGTTGCGTCTGATTGCACAATGTAGGAGCGGTTTTCAATAGCCTGATGGCCACCTAGACCGAATTTGGCGCCTGCCGCGCGTTTAAGAATGTCGCCGTCAAAACCGGTTGCGCTGCGCCCGGTACTCCAGCCGTTTTTATGCACGGTGCCCGCTGCATTGCGCCCCGTGATAAGTTTGTCCCCTTCCTCAACTCCAGCAGCCAGTGCGTCTGCCGAAACACTGTCCGGATCATCTACGATTGCCTGTGCTTCTGCAGAGAGTTTCGGGTGCCAAAGCGCCGGTTGGTCGAGTGCAACGTAGCTTTTTAGTTCGGTGAAAAATTCCGCACCTGCTTTATGGATACCCGTTGGGCGACCGGCTCGCGCTGTTCGTTCGGTGGGGTGAGCGGGTGGTGCTGTTACGCGAATACTTCGCTGCAGAGAACGTGCCTTTTCGATATCTTCCGGCGACTCAACAAGCACCCGAACAATGACCCATGCCGTGGGAGTGCCAATCGTGACGATATTGCCAGCATCGTTGGCCGGGGGCGTGTCTGGGTCGAACGTCACCTGAACACTGGTGCCTCCCACGCCATGATGGCGACGACAAACATAGGCGACATGTGTATAGGCATCAAGCACCATCACGTTCCAATACCGGTTCGGGTGATCCATAGGCGGGACATCAATCGTTAAATCACCATGACGCAAGTCATACCAGGCGGATGAGTACAGCGTATCGTTATTCGGCACGACGATTGCCCGATCACTTGGTGTCGCCAGATCATCAACGTGGTTCATCGTGCCGCTGTCGTTCTTCGAGCACAGTAGCAATCGGGTTCGGTGTACCGATGCCAAGGGAAAACCCCAGATGTATGCTTCAGCGGCAGGAGAGATCTGAGGGGGTAATGAAGACTGAGACATAACGATGAATGGGTTTCCTTAAAAAGCTTTAGATAGTGAGTTAGATTTTGCCGATCGCTGACAGAATTCGCTCTGGGGTAAAAGGTTGTTGCGTCACTTTTCCGCCTAGAGGACTTAAAGCATCGTTGATGGCATTCATGATTGCCGCTGCTGCCGCACCGGTGCCAGCTTCTCCGGCGCCTTTAGCGCCAAGTTCTGATTCGCTGGTGGGAGTCTCAATATGCGCAACTTCAATGTCAGGCACATCGGTCATTGTCGGTAGTAGGTAGTTAGACATGGTGCCGTTTAGCAGCTCTCCTCGGTCGTTATACCGACATTCCTCAAACAGGGCGCCGCCGATGCCTTGCACGACACCACCACGGATTTGTTCGTCGACTAATTGAGGATTGATGACTCTGCCGCAATCTTCGACAACGCAGTATTTTTTGAACGCGATCAGGCCGGTCTCGATGTCGACCTCGATGTAGCAGCCTTGTACGCCGTTGGTGAAGGCAAAGGGGTATTGTCTCGGGACATAATGGCGAGTTGCTACCAGCTCCGCCTGAAAGTCAGGCGGTAGGGTGTCTGGGCGAAAATAACAAATGCGCCCAATCTCGGATAAAGGCATGCGCACTTCTCCGTCTCTGTGGTTTATCACATTGTTTTCGCAAATATCCAGTGAGTCAGCATCCGTTTGAAGCATAATCGCCGCGACTTCAAGTATGTTTTTACGCAGTGCTTTACCCGCCTGAACTGCCGCCTCACCAGCAATACCTGCGCCACGCGACCCCCATGTGCCGCCACCATAGGGTGTTACATCGGTGTCACCGGTGATGACTTTGATGCTATCTAAAGTGATGCCTAAGGCACTTGCGACGCACTGTGCCACGATAGTCTCTGAACCCTGTCCCTGTTCAGTGACGCCAATGGCAACGGTCGTATTGCCGTTGGCATCGAGTCTAACGGTCGCGCCATCCTGCGCAGTGATAGGTGCTCCACCAACCCCGTATGAAGCAACACCCGGATTGGTCATTTCGATAAATGTTGCGATCCCGATGCCGCGATAGACGCCTCTTTCGCGGGCTGCGGCCTGATCTTTACGCAGCTCCGCATAATTGATCATTTTTTCTAGTTTATCGAGACTCGCCTGGTGTGAAAGTTTTTCAAAAGGAAGACCGCTGGCGGAAGTTGTAGGGTAGGCGTCATCAGCGATGAGATTGCGGCGCCGAATTTCCAACGGGTCCATCCCAATCGCCCTTGCAGCATCATCGACCATACCTTCGGTGATCATCGTGACGATAGGGTGACCGACAGCCCGGTACTGTGACATGGGTGTTTTGTTTTGATAGACAACCGTGGCTCTGCCTTTGTAGTTACGATTCCTGTATTGACCGCCGGTAAAATTCAACACTTGCAGGGCTTCCATAGCGCTGGTTCTAGGATAGGCGGAATAGGGCCCAACGCCGGTCCAGTCATCGATCTCGAAAGCGGTAATTTCACCGTTCGCCGTGACCGCGACGCGGGTGTCTATTCGATGATCGCGAGCATGAATGTCTGAAAGAAAGGACTCGCGTCGATCAGCAACAAACTTCACGGGGCGGCCCAGCATGTAAGATAAGGCCACTGTTGCGAATTCGTCAGGGTAAGCGTGCACCTTGATACCGTATGCGCCTCCCACATCGTTGCAAATCACACGTACCTTGTGCGTGTCTAATCCAATGTGCTTTGCAAATAGGCTTTGCATCATGTGTGGGGCTTGAGTTGATTGGTAGATCGTCATCTGATCGTCAGCGGAATTGAAATCAGCTACGATGCTGCGGCTTTCGGGACACACGCCGGTGTGACGGTTTGAAATATAGCGCTCTTCAATGATGTGCGCTGCATGGTCAAAAGATGCACCTACATCTCCGGCATCCATCGTTCGACGCCAGGCCAGATTGTCACCCAGCGACTCATGGATAATCTCGGCATCTTCTCCTAAAGCGGCTTCCATATCAGTCACGACCGGTAGAATGTCCCATTCAACTTTAATCAGTTCGAGGGCATCCTCAGCCAGCGCTCGCGTGCTGGCAACGATTGCGACAACGGGTTCACCTTCCCAACTGGCTTTTTCAATCGCGAGTGCGTGTTGCTCTGCTGATTTCATCCCCTCAAGATGCGCGAGAACACCGACCCAAGGCGCACAAACCTCGGCTATATCGTGCCCGTCAACCACTGCAACAACGCCAGGCGCTTTGATCGCTTGGTTTTTATCAATTTTGTTTATCCGGGCGTGTGCATAGGGCGAGCGGAGAAAAGCGACATGTACCATACGAGGCAATTTTGTGTCGTCAGTATAGTTCCCCCGGCCATTCAGCAGGCGTTTTGCATTGGGACGGGGTACGGTCCGCCCGATGTAGCTATTCGGTCGGAACAGGTGATTGTCATTAGAGGCATTAGTCATCTTGCTCACCTACGCGCGCGTTCCTTGTTTGCGCTACCGTCTCTACGGCATCAACAATGGCTTCGTAACCGGTACAGCGGCAGTAGTTACCGCTTAGATATTCACGTATTTCTTGGCGGCAGGGTTTTGAATTTTGGGTCAGTAGTTCCGCCGACATCATGAGCATTCCCGGCGTACAAAAACCGCATTGCAGCGCGTTTCTGGCGTGAAATGCATCCTGTAAGTCGCGGAACTCGCCGCTTTCTGAAGCACCTTCAATCGTGGTGACTTCGTCACCCTCAACTTGCACCGCAAGCATTGTGCAAGCGCGCGCTGTTTGTCCATTGATGTTGACCGTGCATGCACCGCAGACGCCTGATTCGCACCCGACATGGGTGCCCGTGAGTTCTAATTCAATTCGCAAAAAGTCAGCTAAAGACATACGTGGCTCGACAATTTTTGCCTGCAACTCGCCATTAACACTTAACGAAATGAGTCTTTTTTCTGTCGTCATCTATTCCTCGCCGTGGGCCGATACAAACTGTGCAAGAACGCGCCGGGTGAGCACCTTGGCATAGTGCATTCTGAGTTTTGCTGAACCATGGGTATCATCGGAAGGATGCAGATCTTCAGAAAGTGCAGCGTCCAGTTCGGCAGGCGGCACATCATTGATGGCGCAACCCTCGATCACCGAAATAGTATTCACGGCCAGCATGGGGGTGTCATCTGTACCGAAGAATACCATTTTCAGATTTTGAACAGATTGATGCGTTACCTTTCCGTGTGCAGCAACGCCACACATAGCGTAACCGGTTTTACGTCTTGCTATTTCGTGGAAGGCAGACCGAAACCCGACGCGGTTTTTTGGCACATCGACGCGGGTAAGAATTTCATCGTGGTCTAGCGCTGTTTCATATCGACCAGTAAAGAAGTTTTGCGCAGCAATCGTACGTTTTGAACCAGCTCGCGCTAATTCAAAGTTCGCGCCCAAGGCACACAAACATGCGGGAAGTTCTGCGCCGGGATCAGCCATGGAGACACTGCCTCCGATAGTGCCGCGGTTCCGAATCGCAGGGCTGCCAATTTCAGGTATTGCCATTTTGAGTAAGGGCGCATGCTCGGCAACCAGTGCCGAGGTTTCAATTTCCCGATAACGGCTTATTGCACCTAAACTAATGATGTCTTGGCTTTCTTCTATTGAAGACAGCGCGCTCAGCCCGTTGATGTCGATTACAGTCTCGGTAGACCTTAACCGTTGATTAAAGTCAGGAACGAGGCTTTGACCACCGGCTAGAATTGCAGATTCGGCACCATGACGGCGACGTAGTTCTAATGCTTCTTCCAGTGATGCAGGTTTGACGTAATCAAAGGGTGCTGGTTTCAATACTCCTCCTGGCGGTGGCTGGTTGATGCCCCTGTCATAAAAATGAGCCGTCTATACCTCGTTTCAGTCGTCAGCTGGCCAAACCTCATTTAGTACTCGGAAGGCGGTCATCGCCACTGGCCAACCTGCATAGTGAGCAACATGGGTAATGGCCGCTTCGAGCTTTTCTCGGGGTATGCCGACATTTCGAGCACCAACAAAATGCAATTTCTGCTCTGATTCCCTGTTCAATGCAATCAAGGTTACGCAGGTAGCGAACGAACGATCAGCAAGCGCAAGATCATCGCCCTGCCAAAGGTCGCCGAATAAGTGTTCAATCGTGTAAGTACTAAATTTTTCCGGCAGCGGTATGCCTCCGGCACCTGTGCCCTCGAGCAACTTGCCTACCATTGCCATGCCCTTTTCTCGTTTGTCGCTCATTTTCTGCCACCTAATCTGTCAGCCATTGATGTGTGTCATGATTTCGCTGAATCAATCTCCACGTGAGATTTGTCGAGACGCAACGTCTAGATTATAGCGAATCTTTGTTTTTATCAATTCACTGGTAAATCTCTAGCGATATAGCCCCGTGGGTCTTACTCAATCCCGCTGAAGGCTTGATCGACGAGTTTGCGAACAAATGAGGCATCGACTTGCTCGAATCGAATCATGACCTTGTACCAGACTGCGCCGTAAAGCTGATGAATTAATACGTTCACGTTTTTAACGGCGGGTGCCTCATCCTTTGACCTGGCCGCCTTAAACGCATCAAGAATCAGTTCGATTCTTGGAAGATAAATGGTCGACTCCATTTGTTGATGTAGTTCGGGGTTTCGATGAGCCTCGGAGATAAGGCAAATCACTGCCTGGCGACAATCAGTTCGGCCGATGTGTTGCCCGAGTTTCAGAAGCGTTGCCCTCAGGTAGCTCTTGATTGGAACAGACGCATCATATTCGAGTACTTCTGGTAGTAAGCGGTCTCTCAGCACCTCTAGGACTAGTTCAGCTTTTGAGCCCCACCAGCGATAAATCGTCTGCTTGCCGACACCTGCTTTGGTTGCGACGTTCTCAATGGTGAAGTTTACATAGCCATCAGTTGCAAGTAATTCGGCAGTTGCTTCAATAATGGCGTTGTGAGAGTCAGCATTTCGGCGTGACCCACTTGATTTTGAAGCCAAGAAGACCCCCAATAGTTAAATTTTCATCAATAGTAACTCGTTTAAAACTTCAGCGTCTCCTGAAGCACGCGCAAATAATTGACAGTTTTCAACTAACTTGTGCAAAGTTCGTATTTGAATTCCGCTATTTTTTCGCCATCACTTGTTTGATCGGACCCGGAAAAAATCTGTTGGTTGTTTCTTGATAGGCACGATATTCCGGACGTTTTTGTAGCGAATAGTATTCTGATGGTTCTGCGCCAGTATCATAGACTAGGGTGGAGTACATCTTCCACGAAGCCATGAGTAGCCCGGCGCCTAAGGCCAACCAGATGACGAAAGTTTCTGTTTCGTAAAGCGCCATGAACGAAGGAATAGCCGCAATGATCAACCCATTCCAGACCATCCATTCTGCGAAATAGTTTGGATGACGGCTGTACTTCCACAATCCGACATTACAGACCCTGTTCCTCTTGCCGGCTTTTTTCATGTTGCGTAAGAAGGTGAGCTTTTGAGTATCCGCGATTGATTCCATCGAAAAGGCACCGATCCAAACCAGCATGCCGACGATTTCTAGAAAGTGTATGTGTTGATTCGCGTTCGTACCAATAACAAAGGCAGGCATCGCTAAAAAGGACGCGTTAGCGAGTCCTTGCCAGAGGGCATCAACTTGCATCGCCAGTTGTGTATTGGTTTTGCCAGACGCGATCCATCGTTGTTTCTGATATTCATAGCGTGGAAATTCCTGTTTTAGCCTTCCCATCGACCACAACTTTAGCGCGCCGAAACCCATGCGGCCTCCGACCGAAAGATAAACGACGCTCACAAGCGCCGTCCGCAGCGGGTCTCCGCTGCTTAACAACCAAGTTAATGCGCCAATGAGCATTAAGCCAAGTGGCCAGCCAATATCGACATAAGACATCCGATGCGTCTTCCAAATCGGAATGCAGACCACCAGACCAAATAGCACCAACTGCAGCAAACCGTTATATAAACCAATCGCTGCAAAGGAATCGGTTATCAACAACAAGGTCCAGCCTGCGATGAATGGAAGGAGGGGTGTGAAATATTTCATAACATTATCTACTTGTCCGGCTGTCGCTCGTTAAGCCACTCGTGCTGTCCGATCTTTGTTTCAGGCTGATCGGCTACTTTACCGCACAACATCGTTTGTAGCGATGACGCATGTCTGTAAATGACTTGCCTTGATAAGTGTAATGATGAGTGAATTTGTTTGCGCCATCTGGCTTACGCGTTGAACCAGCTTTAACAAGCGCTCATCTCTCGTTAGGTGGCGTGCATAGTGGGCTGGGTCGTTAGGAGAAAAGCAGTGCCGCGAAATCAGCCCATGCGGGTTGCTGGGCTAGCGTAAGCTTGGCCGCCATCGCGGCAAAAAACAGCGCCAGCCCAAACAAACTGGTCCAATGAGGTCGTTTAAGTCTGAGTCGATCGTAACTGATCAGGATGGCAAAAAGCCCTAGTTCAATGATCGGAATGAAAAAGAATTGCGCGCCGATGGCCTCAACCAGTCTCGCGACAGCGGGATCGAGTATGAGTATGCCAGCCAGCAGCATCAATCGCTTATGCGCGATGCTATTGGTGCGGTGACGTAATCCAAGCGCAAAGGCGATTGCGAAATTAATCAGATCCGTTAGTGGGAACATCATCGATGCAATATGACTGTTTGAGCCAATGCTAAATGATGGAATGCGATAGGCTGATCTCATCATAAGATACCCCGCCAGTAACATGGCCACTGCCAGTATCAGGCTGAGACGGCCGAGGGCTTGATGTAAAACGGGCCGCTGATTGCGAATTAAAGAGGCTTGCAGAGTAAAAAGCACAAACCACGTCAGGAATATCAAGCCGTGTATGTGGTAGAGCAAGGGTAATGAAGCGGGTCCTTCGGGTAGTGACAGGGCAGATGCACCAAAACCTGAGATCACGATAGCCGTCAGCAGCAGACCCATAACGATGAAGAAAGGTTCGCCTTTGCTGAGTTTAGCGCTAATTTTTTCTGCATCCATATTTTTTCTATGCGTGTTCAATGTGTCTACATCCACTGAAATATTCGGATGCCAATAAAGCGATAAAAAAATTTCACTCCGACGCGAATGGCTTCTCTTCGTTGATTAATGGCCCTATCGGATAGATCCCATGACGTGTCGCGATGCGAAGTGGTTTCGGCCGCGCAACGCCAGTTTTAGGTTCGTATGGCGATTGCCAGATTCTACGCGATCATCACCAGGGTGCAGTTGTACGAGGACTGTTTTTCGCGGCACCTTTGACGTATTTATTGTTGATCCATGCACCGCCAAATAACTGAAAAAGAGTACGTCACCCGCCTTGGCTGGAACAGGTGTCGCGCCTTGCAGGGGATATTCAGGTCTTGCTTTACTTCCTTGTCCCTCACCTTTCATACCGTCAAGGCGACCAGCTTTGTGTGAGCCAGGATAGATACGCAGGCAGCCAGACGCTTCATCCGTATCTGTCAGGTGAATGACTGCGGCGATCATTTTGTCCTGTTGGCTAGGGAAATGCTCCCAGTCCTGATGCATGGGAAAAGGCGCCCCGATTTCGGGCGGCTTCAGGAAGAGTTTGGAATGATGAAGAATGATGTCAGGGCCGAGAATTTTCTCAGTGATATCCAAAAAGCGCTCACTCATGAATGCCTGTGTCCAAACACCCGAATAATTTTGAATATTATGTGTATGCAGCACCACAGACTCACCACCGTCAAGTGCATCCATTTGTTCGCCAGACCAGCGGGCGTTGTTTGCCTGCTCATTGTTGCTTAGGGCCGAGGCGATCTGGTTAAAGCTGTCAGTCATGCTCTCTAGCTGCTTGGACTCGAAGACAGCGGGGGCGAGATAATAGCTTTGGTGGTCGAAGATTTTCTTTACATTCTGCGGATTCATTTATCGATTCTATTACGATTTGTCGAAGAGCGGGAATCTAATCCTCCACAAGGTCGCGCCCGGCAAGTCTGGATAATGTTAAGTCACTCGACATCCTTCACAAAAAACACTACGGTTTCTCTTAAATAATAGGGACAAAAGTATGAATAAGAATGAGTTCTACCGTAATGCGCGCAACGACATCCCTGGCCCGCTCTCGGGCGTGCGGGTATTGGAAGCAACAACAACCTGGGCGGGCCCCATGTGTGCCGCTGTACTTGCCGACCTGGGCGCCGATGTCATCAAGGTGGAGATCCCGTCAGGAGATGTCGGGCGGGCAATTCAGCCAAATTTGCCCGGTACTGATGTAGGTTTTATGCACGCAACCGTAAACCGCAACAAACGTGGATTGTCGTTAGATACCCGGACCGACGCGGGTCGAGATATTTTTCTGAAACTCGCTGAATCTTCAGACATTCTTGTTGAGAATTTTAAGGTAGGCACGATGGCGAAATATGGCTTAGGCTATGATCAGTTAAGCGAAATGAAACCGGACATTGTTTATGTCTCGATCACTGGCTGGGGACAGTTCGGTCCTAATCATGAAGCAGCCGGATATGATCCGCTCGCACAAGCCTCATCGGGGTTTATGTCAGTAAATGGCTCGCCAGATGGTCCGCCTACCAAAGCAGGTACGTTTCTCGCCGATGATCTTGGCGGGCTTCATGCCGCCATTGGGGCAATGGCGGCGTTGCGCCATCGGGATCAGACAGGAGAGGGTCAGCATGTTGATATCGCGCTACAAGATGCCATGTTGTTTCAGAGTAACGGATTACCAACCCTCGGAGCTTTGGGTGTTCAACCCGACAGAATGGGCAATGAGTTTGGATTTGCTGTGCCCTCAAATGTCTACGAGTGTCAGGATGGGTCCGTTTACGCAGGTATATTGTTAGATGCACACTGGGCGGCGCTAGCGCCTATCATCGGTGAGCCTGATTTGGCCCATCACGAGAGCTTTGCGACCCGAGATGAACGCGTGGCAAATCGGGAGTTGTGTAACATTATGCTTGGTAACTGGCTAGCATCTCGCACCAGAGAAGAAGCGGTAACGATGCTGCGTACTGCCGGTCTGCCGATCGCGCCGGTAAATACCTTCCCGGATACGGCGAAAGACCCACACGTTCAGGAGCGTGACATGCTGCAGCCGACGACATTGAAAAATGGTGTTAGCGTGCCTATCACGGGTCCTGCCGCCAAGTTTTCTCGCACACCGACCCGGGTCCGTACTTTCGCCCCGGAAATTGGCGAACATAATGCGGAGATTCTGGAGTCACTCGGTATCACGGCTGATGCACAGCGCGCATTATCAGCGTCTGGTGTCATAGGGTAAGTTGTTAATTATTGCGGATCGAGTTGCTCAACGACTATTGTAATATCGCGATGTGTTTCGACTATCGATGGCGACGGTGTCTAACAACTGAGCTTGCCCTCAAGTGCGTCGTCCATCGCTGTCTGGGCGAGCTGAAGTCCAGCTTCGTACCGTCCAAAGGTGAAGTTTGTATTTGCCCCTGTCGATAAACCCCTCTGAATACTTTCGCCAATTTCGAAGTCTTCACCGAATACTTTCTGGACGACATTGTAATTTGCTTCCCAGTACTTCTTTGCTTTTTCACTCACCGCGGGTTCCGGGATAAGCATCATGCATTTAAATACGCAGGTGTTTTGGCCCGTCGGAATAATTGTGTGGACGTAAACGTGATCCACCATCACCTGAACAAAATTGCAGGGGAACATATAGTTTTGTGTCATAAAGTTTGGACGATAGTCCTCAGGTGTCGCGCCTTTTTCTGCCAGGTCACTGATTTTTGAGATGGGTACCGCGTGTCGAAAGTGAGGGTATTTGTTCAGAAAAATTGACTGATTATCAAGATATGAAGAACAGGCCGTGTGCTGATGAGCAGAACAGAAATGGTAGTTCTCTTGAAAACCTTCCAGTGCGATGCGCCAGTGCATGTTTCGAGGTAATGACCATTCCCGGTAAATTGTATGTGACTCAATGTTGAGTGAGCCGAGCTGTTCAGCCATAGGCGCCAGCCAGGCTTCGATATCGATCGTCTCTTCAGCAGGGGAAGGGCGAACCCAGATCAGACCGAATCGTTCAAATACTGGAAGTTCAACTAAGCCATGAGATGCCTTTTCAAGTCTGCCGAAACCCTCTGACTGACGCAGACCTCTGAGGTTGCCATCAAGCCCGTAGGTCCAACCATGATACGGGCAGGAGAAAGTGTTTGCTTTGCCGCAGGCTTCGGTCTCGACGATGGCGCCACGGTGTCTGCAGACGTTTACGAAGGCATTCACTTTACCTGTTTTGTCGCGCGTAACGAGAATAGGTATGCCGGTATCGTTATGCGTGAAGAACTGACCTGCATCTTTCAATTGCCCAGCATGACCGACGATGATTGGGAACTTGCGAAATAGGGTCTCAATTTCCTGATTCAATCGGTCAGGGTCAGTATAGTGAGTCACAGGATTAAGCATCGTTTCCGGCTCGAGATGCGTGTCACCGGATTCACAAAACCCAAGAACGGTGTTGATGATATTTAGCTCTTCGTCACTGTTATTCATAGCTGCTCCCTCACGCAGGACTAATATAAAAGACTACCATATTCTCCGCGCCAATTATCCCAGTTGATATGTTACCTTGACTGGTAAGTGTCGTCGCAGCGACGATGCTAAAAAAACAAGATAGGGGACTCAGAATGCCAATCTCAAAAAAACTGGCGCTGTCGAATGAGCAACTCGAAGAGCTGATGCAATCGTCATGGAATATGCGAATCGCGACGGTAGGGCCGGGTAGTCGCATCAACCTGACACCGATGTGGTTTGGTTGGGCGGAAGGCAAGATTTTTGTTTTTGGCCGAGGCCAAAAGGTGGTGAATGTTCGGCGCAATGCTGAGTGCACGATTGTGGTTGATCGCAATGAGAAGTTTCCGGAATTGCAGGCGGCCATGTTTCAAGGAACAGCGAAGGTATTGGAGTCTTCAGTTGAAGAAAATGCCGAAAGCGGCATGGCGAAGGTCCGCAAGCAAATGGGTGCAAAGTATGCCGGTGGTCATGGCGAACCCGCACCAGAAAATCCAGTAGAAAACACCGCCACGGCATCTGGTGAGAGCAATCGGTGGATTGTCATGCAGCCCGACAAGCTGGTCACATGGGATAACTTTAAGTTAAAGGATTTGCGTAAACGATAACCGCTTTGCCTGAAAACTCATGAAGAGATGATGATGATCACCGACCGGCAAATACAGGCCTTCCATCGCGATGGGGCAGTGATGATAAAAGGCGCGATGACAGATTGGGTCGACGTGATGCGTGCGGGGGTTGCACGCAACATGGAACATCCCGGCAAATATGCCTCTGAAAATGATGTGCCTGAGGGGCAGGGTCGGTTTTTCGATGATTATTGCAATTGGACGCGTATCCCTGAATATGAGCTGGTCGTGCGTCAAAGCCCTGCGGCCGAAATTGCTGCAAGGTCGATGCGATCAACGACTGCACAATTCTTTCATGATCACGTTTTAGTCAAGGAAAGTGACACGATAAAGCCCACTCCGTGGCATCAGGACAGCCCGTACTACTTCGTAGAAGGGACCCAAACGGTGAGCATGTGGCTGCCGTTGGATCCTGTAAAAGACGCGACGCTGCGGCTGTTGGCAGGATCACATCATTGGGAAAAAATGGTGCGGCCGGTAAGTTGGGCGGATGATAGCGATTTCTACGACAGTAATGAGGACTGGTCTTCCTTGCCCGACCCAGATGGCAACCACGCAAATAGCAGAATCCTGGAATGGGCGATGGAGCCGGGTGACCTCGTGTTATTTGATTATCGAACGGTACATGGTGCGCGAGGCAATCTAAACGCCCGTCGCCGCCGCGCCCTATCCCTGCGTTGGCTTGGCGACGATGCGCGGTATGTTCAGCGCCCTGGGCGTACTTCGCCGCCTTTTCCAGGCCACGAGATGGTCGCCGGTCAGCGGTTGCGTGAAGACTGGTTCCCAGTGGTTTGGACAAGATGAACGTTGAGAGGCGTTGCGACTGTTTGGCGAACCTTGCGATCAAACAGCGTGCTGAGGGAACAATCTTGATGGGTTAAGCGACTCGAGTTCAGTCGCTTGCGGATATCGAGCAAAACAAGCAACAAAAGGCATGGTGTGCCACAGCCATATGCTGATTTTCGAAATTAAGCAAATTGCAGGAATTATTGTCTATATTGGATGCCACTACAGGAGAAAAAAATGTCAGACATTCACTATCTCGACGCGATGACCATCGCGCGAAAAATACATAAGAGAGAAATTTCTTCTGTCGAGACGACTGAGGCGCTGCTGAGTCGAATTGAAACACGCTCAAATTTGAAGGCGTATGTGACAGTCACCGCTGAGAGAGCGCTGGCTGATGCCAGAAGGGCTGATCTTGAAATAGCCGAGGGAAACATACGTTCCCCACTCCATGGTGTGCCAATCGCCTATAAAGATTTGCTGGCGACCAATGGTATAAAAACCACGAGCGGGACATCAGTCTATGCGGATCATGTGCCTGACTATGACGCAACCGTCGTCTCCCGACTTGCGGCAGCAGGGACTGTCATGCTGGGCAAATTAAAGCTGACTGAAGGGGCGTTCTCCAGACATCATCCAACGGTGGAAATCCCCCAAAACCCCTGGGGGAAGAATCTTTGGACGGGCGTGTCATCTTCTGGATCTGGTGTTGCAACCGCTGCGGGACTTTGTTTCGGCAGCCTCGGCACTGACACGGGCGGTAGTATACGCTTTCCCGCATCCTCAAATGGCGTTGTGGGTTTGAAACCAACATGGGGCAGAGTCAGTCGCTACGGTGCTTTTCCGCTCGCTTACTCACTTGATCACATCGGCCCAATTACAAGGACAGTCGATGATGCCGCAGCCATGTTGCAGATTATCGCAGGGCTAGACCCCAACGACCCGACTAGTAGTGCGAAACCGGTGCCCGATTATTTTTTGGCCAATGAAAGAGAATTGAAGACCCTGAGAATTGGATATGACGCTGCGTACGTCGAAGAAGATACCTCGCCTGAGCACGTTGGTGCGATCAAAGACGCCATGGACGTATTACGTGATTTGGGCTGTGAGATTGTCCCGGTCAATATGCCCTGGCATGCCACGAGTGAAAACTGGGCTTTGACCACGGGGGTTGAAGCCGCCCATGCACATCGAGAAACTTTTCCCGAAAGAAGAGATGAGTATGGCGCGATTGCCGGTTTGCTGGATCTTGGACTCTCGGTCACGGCAGAAACCTATATGCAGATTGAATTAGAACGCCGCAATCTCATCGCACAACTGAGCGCAATGTTTTCACAGTGCGACGTAATGATATGTCCGTCAATGCCTTTGTACGGTCTGCCGAATGAAGGTTCACCGGAAACCGATGCAGCTGAGGAGGGGCTTGCTGCAATGTTGAAGTTCACAGCACCCTTTGACTACTCGGGCAGCCCGACACTCTCTATCCCATGGAAGTCCGTCAATGGCGCTGTGCCAGCCAGTGTGCAACTGGTCGGGCCAGATCTTGGAGAACACTTGTTGATTGAACTGGGTAGAGCGCTAGAGTCAGCCCGAGGTGAACTAGCACACCCTGATCTTGGTTAGGGCGAGTTTCCGCTGTCACGATAAGTGATCTAGGTTGTTGGAAAAGCCGGACGAGTTTGTCTGAATTTAACCGCGTCAGACTTGAACGATTTGCTGTGATGCATTTAGCGTGTCTCGATCGAAGCCAGCCGCTTGTTTGTATCGGGCCATAAATGTTTCTACTTCGTGTCGATCAATTGCTTCTGCCAGCGTTTTACCCTCAGACAAACGTTTTTCGATGTCAATTAGAACGCCTATCGGACCTTCTCCTCGAGCGCGCATCAAAAGTTCATTTATCGGTCCAAGTTGTCTCGCTTCATATTGCGCAAGCGCGGCTGTCGATAATCCGTGTTCCTTGATCGCCGCGCCAAGTACGCGGGTGTCTACTATTCCCTGCGTTGCGCCGTTCGAGCCATGTGGATACATTGCATGTGCTGCATCGCCAATAAGCACAGCACGGCCGTCGGTCCAACGCTCGACCGGATCGCGATCAACCATAGGGTATTCCCAGATGCCCTCGGCGCGTGAAACAATCTCGGGCACATCTAGCCAGTCAAACCGCCAATCCTGAAATTTGTGCATGAAAGTTGCCGCCTCGGCGGGTTTGTTCCAGTCGCTTTGGTTAACTTCTTGTTGGTCCTGTGGTCGTAACTCTGCAATCCAGTTAAGTAGCGTTTCACCATTTTTATCTAACGGTTCGACTGGGTAGCAAACGAACCTTTGTTCCATGCCGCCAACCATGACGAAAGAGTTTTTTGTACGGGGAGGGACGCAACGAGAGACGCCGCGCCACATGATGGCACCGTTCCAATGAACGCTGCCCTGGTCCGGGTACATTTGATGGCGAACGTTTGAGTGAATGCCGTCTGCGCCTACGAGCAGGTCTCCTTTTTTGCTGAAGGATTCTCCCGCGGCGTTTGTGAAGTGTGCAATGATCTGATCATCGATGTGCTCATATCTTACCAGGGATGCATCGCTGATCACCGCCGCATCGCCTAGGCGCTCGCGGACAGCGGTCAACAGTTTTAATTGAAATTGTCCTCTGTGAACCGAAAATTGAGGCCAGTTATACCCAGCCAGCGTGCCTCTTGGCTCTGTCCATACGGGGTGAGCGCCGTAATAGAATAGCGCCCACTCCTCTGCTTCAGTACCAATCTCTCTCAGATCTTGTTCGAGACCCAATTGATAAAGCTCACGGATAGCGTTGGGTTGTAGATTAATGCCAACACCGAGTGGTTTGATTTCAGAAGCAGCTTCAAACACTTGCACTTCCTCGCCGATCTCATGACAGGTAAGGGCAAACGCCAGACCTGCAATCCCTCCGCCTGCAACGAGTATTGTCATTGTGTTTTTTCCTCACCTGTACATGAATCAATTTTAGTCATGCGCAACCATGCTTGTTGTCAGTCTGTCGCTGCCTGGTCCTTGAGAAACATCAGTGCAAATATCGCGACCAGTGAGCCTAGCGCCATCACAAAAGATACCGCTGTCAGACTAAATTCTCCCTCGAACAGAAAACCCGCAATAATCGGCCCAAGGACAGCGCCGGCTCGCCCCATACCGATGACGAATCCTGTGCCCCCCGCACGCAGATGTGTTGGGTATGACTGGGCCAGCATTGCGTAGAGTCCTACTACAGCAGAGTTGGTAAAGAACCCGGTAATACCGGCAACGATAGCGAGACCGGTCAGGTTGACTTGTCCCATGCCAAAAACGTTGATCATCACGATGGACCCGATCAGGGCGGTAATGATCAGGGATCTCAGACGAAAATAATGAGTCAGACCGCCAAGCAGAACTGATCCTACGGCACCACCTACATTGGCCCAGACCAAGATGCCTCCGGCAGATGCTGGAGAGTATTCCATGTCGACCACGATGTTGGGAATCCATTTCAGGATAAAATAAAAGGTGATGATGTGCGCCAAGTAGGCGGTGGTAAGCAGGATTGTTGTTCTCGCGAGTTGTGGTGAAAAAAGGTCCCGCCAACCGGTGCTTTTCTCCTCTGATGCCGGCAACTGCTCAAGCACCGCATGACCCATCCGAGTCAGGATACGATTGATTTGCGCTAGCGCATCGGGTCTTTTCTTTTGCGCAAGATATGAAATCGACTCGGGCATGAGAAACCAAATAGCCGGTAACAGCACGCCGGTCATGGCTGCGCCCAAAATGAAAACGGCCCGCCAGTCGAAATGCGCGAGTAGTATTGTCGCCAGGGATCCACCAATAATGATTCCGACCGGATAGCCAGTCGCCATCAGCACGACATTAAAGTTTCGGTGACGGGCATTTGAATATTCTGCCACCATGGCGTTTGTGGTGGCTAGCATGCCGCCGATGCCAACGCCGGTGACGAAACGTGTCGCTAACAACGCGTTGACGCTAGTGGCCTGCGAGGCGAGATACATGCCTGATGCCATGACAACAAGGCAGCCAAGGATGATTGGGCGACGCCCTAGGTTATCGGCGATGCTGCCAAGGACCACTGAACCTGCAGCCATACCTATGAGTTCCATCGCCAGCACAATACCGAGAGCGCCGCGAGAGATTCCCCATTCTGCGGCGATGCCGGGGGCCGCAAAGCTGATAGCGAGCACATCGAAACCGTCGATGGCATTGAGTGCAACGCACAAAACGACGGCTGCGATTTGCAGGCGTGTCATTGGTACGTCGTCAAGAATTCGCTGTGCTTCCATAGTGCCGGTCATCGAAATGGGTGCTCAACAGAGCGCCCTACGCCATGGGTATGACAAGATGCGGCCTGTGCAAAATCAGCCTACAACACAGGCTGTTCCATCACAATCGGTAAACGTCTAAGGACAAATCGTTTGCATGTTTCAAGCGGGTTGAAACGAGGTTGCTAGATGATGGCTGCTCACCGAAAGGATTGATCTGAATGACAAAAGCGTTATATTCAATCATTCGGAAAGAATTAGGAGCGCTAGCGCGATGAGTTACGAGCAGATCCTCTATGAGTTAAGTGACACCACGGCGGTAGTGACGATCAATCGACCAGACAAAATGAATACGTGGAATGCTGGTGTTGCCAGTGAACTTAGTCAGGCGCTTGGCCAAGCTAATATGGATGATAAGGTGCGTGCTGTGGTGATTACCGGTGCGGGCAGAGCATTTTGCGCCGGTGCTGATCTTGAACGTGGCGGGGAAACATTTGCAGGCCGGGATGAAAAGAAATCATCGAGCAGTGAGACACCTGCCTTATTGTATCCGTATCAGATTGACAAGCCTGTTATCGCTGCGATTAATGGTGCTGCGGTTGGCGTAGGTATGACTTATCCGATGCTGTGTGATATTCGCTATGGGGCGGAAGATGCCAAAATGGGGTTCGTTTTTACGAGGCGGGGAATGATGCCTGAGCTGGCGGCGCATGTACTGGTGCAGCGGGTTGCTGGTTTCTCCAACGCATCAGACTTGTTGTTGTCAGGACGCATTTTCAGAGGTGCCGAGGCGGCACAGATGGGCATTGTTAGCGAAGCGTTGCCGGCCGATCAGGTGCTTGATCGAGCATTGGCGCATGCCGCCGAATATCGCCTGACGGCGCCCGTGTCCGTTGCTATTACCAAGCGGCTACTCTGGCAGGGGCTGAGTAACTCCGTGCCGGAGATGCTAGCGAAAGAAGGTCCGCTATTCGCGTGGGTGGGTAATCAGGAAGACGCCAAAGAAGGTATCCGATCGTTTGTAGAAAAGCGTGAGCCCGCATGGCATCTCTCGGTCGCACGAGACATGCCTGATATTCTTTAGGACCTCAAACGTTGATGCTATGTCAGGCAGCGGGTTTAGGCCGTGACGCCGGCACGATGGCTATCTCGTCATCACGAAGAGGCGCGCGGGTTTCCCTGCGGGCGAGTGCAGCTTCGATATATGGCGCAAGTTCCTCGGCTTTCTTCGCTTCGCGTTCATCTCTACCCTCAGCAAAGTCGTCATGAACATCCCGGCTAAAACGTTCCAGGCTCTCACAGATATGTTCGTGTTTGTTATTGCCGCCTTGCTGCAGGAATATCACTTGGTCGACACCAGAGTCAGCAAATCCTTGCATATGATTTCTGAACTCATCAGCAGTTCCAATGCCAGGCGATCGAGCCATGCTTCGATCTGGATGGGCTCTTTTCCCGCCATAGGCAGCATCGTGCACTTCTTGACCAGCGGCTCGTGCTTGCTTGCGAGCGATATATTTTTCCCAGAGGCTGCTCCTGCCAGGTACCACATCGTCGGTCACTAATGCGCCGATCGCATATTCGAAAAATCTGAACCCGTCTTCCCCGCGCCGAGCAGCTTCGTCGTGATCATCGTGCAGCGAAAAAGCTGAAACCATGGCAATGTTGGCATTGACTGTATGTCCCAGAGGTACGCATTCTTCTGATTTGATGGTGTCGTAGTAAATCGAACTCCAGGCTTTCGCCTCCTCAGAGTCGAGGAAACTAAATGCAAGCACGCCTAGACCATTTCTTGCCGCCTCTCTGATCGTATCTCGATTTGTACACGCCATCCACATCGGAGGATGGGGCTTCTGAATGGGTTTTGGTAAGACGTTGCGGCAGGGCATTGACCAGTCATCGCATTCGTAGCCAGGATAAGGCTCCATGACCATCATGTCTGCGATTTCGCGCGCTGACTCGAGCGCCATGGCACGTTTGCGTTTCGCCGGAATATTAAAGCCGCCGAGCTCCAACCGCGTCGCTCCCTCTCCGATGCCAAGTTGCGCGCGACCGTGGGAGATAAGGTCCAGCATGCCAACGGACTCTGCTGTTCGAGCAGGATGGTTGTAATTAGGTATGACTTGTCTGATGCCAAAACCTATCTTTATACGTTCTGTTTTGGCCGCAATAGCGGAGAGAAATACGTCACTGGCGCTACAATGGGAATACTCTTCAAGAAAGTGGTGTTCCACCGACCACGCATAGTCGATGCCCAATTTGTCGCCAAGCACACATTGTTCTATCGCATCGTCCACCAAACGTTGTTCGCTTTGACTGTCCCAGGGCTTTGGAAGTTGCAGTTCATAAAGCATTCCGAATCGCATGTTCTATACCTCGTTGGCGTGAGAGATCAATTGATCATACATCAAGAGGTTAAGACAAAGGAATAACGCAGCGGTCGCATTATTCATGTCGATCTGAAGTCAAATACACGACCCGGAAGAGGTCTGTTCGGAAATATTTGTGCGGATCTCAACCGCTATACCCAAATAATTAAGGCGTATTAAGACGATATGCTTTGGCCGCAGTACCGCTGAAAACGGCGGTTTTTTCCGAGTCGCTGAGTCCCAGAGATGCAGATATCCGTTTGAAGAGATTCCAGCACGCGCGGTAACTAAGACATTCACGGTCCACGGGGAAATTACTTTCAAACATACAGCGTTCTGGCCCGAATGCCTCAAGCGCGTATTGATACCAAGGCAGCAACGTCTCGCAAAAAAATTCAGAGTTTCTGGGTTGCTCTGTTTGTTGCATATGATATGGGGGTTCCCAATCCCCAATGCGCATCTGCGCGCCTCCCAGCTTCATCACCGTGTTAGGGCACGCCGCGACGGCGTCTATGCAACGACGCCACTCGGCTATTTCGCTGTCAGTCGCAGCTGGGTCAATGCGGCCACCTAGATGGTTAACGATGATCGTGGTCTCTGGAAACTTGTTGGCAAGGTCCGCCAGTCGCGGCAGTCTAAGATAGTTAGGTGACCAGTTGTCATAACTGAGGTCATGCTTGCCAAGCAAAGCAAAGCCCTCGAGAAAAGTCTGATTTAGGTCACTCGGGAAAGCGCTGCGGATACCACGAAAGTATTCCGAAGCATGCAGGTGTGCTTCTAATATGGGTTCAGCGGCGGCGCCTAACCTTAGGTCTGCTGTGCTGAAGATGCCGGTGCAGAGTCTTGTCTCACCATAGATTCCTGAACGGCTCATTGCAGCGATGCCATGAACAAATTCCGTTTCTCCGATGCATCGCATCTCGGCGGGACCGTCGGCGCGATAAAAAGCGCCACATTGCGCAAATACGGTCTGCACAACATTATGTCCTGAGGTCGTAATATCTCTGGAAATCTCATCGCATAGGTAGAGTCGCTGTCTGAAACTATCCGGATCAAGTCTGGCGCGGCGCATATCCCACAAATGGTGATGTGGATCTATAATCGGTAGGGCAGGTTCCAAAACTTCTTCGGGTTCTTCCCGCGCCAACCAGGTGTCTATTTCGTTGTTCTCGGCAATGGTCACTTTATTCTCCCTAGATCGTGTCTAATTTTGCATTGTGATGCTTTCTAGAAGCCATTTTTTGGTCGGGCAATCAGCGCTTGATGACATGCAAACCCCAACGGGACTTATTCCGTTCGTTCACCTTCAAGACCTTGGTCATCAGGTTGCGTCAGATATTCGCTCAGACCGTATCCCTTGCGACCATCGTCCAAAGTATATTCCGTCATACCTTCGCCGACATGCGTGTTGGCCCCGGCTCGCCGGTTCCGAAGCGGGATGTAGCCCATGACTTTTCCGTCCAGATGACGCTTTCTGCCATCGGCGAGATCAAGATCGATTGAGAGGTTGCGGTGATAAAGCGTGTTTTCTAGGTATTCTGTTGAGAGCACTGCTTTCTCAACTCGAATAATTTCTTCGCCCTCATGGAACAGGCCCCGTCCTTCGCCGTTTGCGCCACAGGTAATTACCATGCCGAGATCGTCACCAAAGTTGCCTGTGATCCATCGATAAGACGGTGTCGCCTGCCAGTAACGGGGCCCCCAGGAGTGATCGCGCAATCCCCACCCGTTGATGCTGATTTCATCTTCGTCGCCCAATTTCAGAACACCTGAAACGCGCATATGTTGTTCGGTGTGGGATCGGGCGAACTCGTTGCCATCACCTTCCTCACCAACATGTCCGTAGAGTGGTCCAACGGCATCGTGTATTAAATCGATGGTGAGTTCTTTGCGCGGGTTTTCCTTAAAGGCTTTGCCAGGGTCACGCATGGCTGTCGGGTCAGTCATGTAGAGCGCCTTGCCCGAAAAGGTGGTTCTTACTTGCTCGGTGGGTTTGATGATCTCGATTTTGAGACCGCCTGCATCCCAAGCATCGTTGTTGGATATCTCTGGTTTGGCGTAATTGAACAGTGCGGAGCCATCGGGGTTCCAGACAATCACCGTCATCTCGGCGTAGCCCTCGTTGGCGCGGTTACCTATTCGAACGAAACCTCCACGATTTTGCGCGCGATCGAAAAAGTTAAAATAGACAGATTCGTTGAAGTTTTCTTCTGGACCCAGCTCGTGGGTGTAGTCGTCTTCTGGCTTAATATTGCCGATAATTTTCATCTTAATGCCTCAGTATAAATATCTAAATTGTCAATTTTACGCCAACACTTTTCAAGCCCAGCTGCAGGGCAGTGCCAGTGGTCCGCGAAATGCCCAGCCAGCAAATGGCACCTCTCCGTTAAGCTTCGGGCGCCGCACACGTTCAAAAAAGCGGGGTAGCGCGACGTCTGCAATGAGAGCGCGAGATGCCCATGCACCTGCACAAAAGTGAGGTCCAGCACCAAACGCAATCGAGGGGGTTATGTCTCGTGTGATATCGAATACGTCCGGTGCAGAGAATACTTCTTCGTCTCGATTCGCGGAACTGAACATAAAAAAAACGCGGTCTTCCGGTTCAAAGGTGACACCCCGATAATCATAACGCTGGGAAACCCGCCGCGGAGACATGCCAATGGGTGAAATCCAGCGGGCGTACTCCTCAAAAACCTGCAGCCAACTGACTTGACCATTGAGTGCAAGCGTTAGTTGATCCGGGTGAGACAGCAGCGCCCAGATACATCCTGCGATGGCATCCCTTGGCTCGTTTTGGCCGCCGGAGATAGAGAGTTTGATATTAGCGCGAATTTGAGACTCAGTAAGTCCTGCCGCGAGTTGAACGGAGATCAGAGAGTGATCGGGTTGAATTTTCAGCTCAGATAATTTTTCTGTGATGTGCTTGTCGATACTCGCCGTGCAATCGTTGCATCTGGCCTCAATCTCGAGATCTCCGGTATAGTTAGCGCATCCATCGATCATTCCCTGACTGGTCCTGTTCATCTCCTCGACAGACATGTTTGTGAGCCCTGTCATTGACCTGAGTGCATTTGCAGATACCGGCATCGCATACCGCCAAAAAAGATCAGCCTCTGTCGTGTCCGTTATTGCATCGAGCAAACGATCTGTTTGAGCGCGAAACTCACTGCTCCAAACTTCACGCACCGTACGAGGAGACATGGTGGGGTACACTGCCCTGCGTTCCGCCATGTGTGCTTTGCCGTCCTTACGCATAAGGTTTTCACCCATCAACTTTGTCATCAATCCTTGCGGTTGATCCGATGAAAAGACACTTATTTTCTTCTCGTTCAACACGATATCGGCGTGTCGGGTGATCAGCGTTGCGTCTAGTTGCGGGACATAGGCTATGGGCGCTTGGGCGCGCAAAATCGCCAAATCCGGGTAGGGATCTGAATAGAACGCATCAACATCAATGTCGTATCTAGGGGCGTTTGAGACGTGATTACTCCGTTCGAAGTCGAAATGGTAGTGGTCAGAGGATGGGGAACACGCCCGTGTATGTCAATTGTCTGTGCAGCGCGTGCGTTGCCGATGATATCAGGCGCTGAATGATAGCGTTTCAGTGCTGGAATCGAGTTAGAGACTTTCGCCTTGATCCCTCCTAATACGAATAAAGCAGACGCATGGTCATCTGCGTCTGTTTGGTTACCCCGCAATTTTATATGCGAGTCGTTTGAAGTCCTGACTGAAGGGATGCAAGAAGGCAGGCATTCTCTGCGTCATGCAAATACCGGTAATATTGGCGTTGGGCGACCACCAGAAATGTGTGCCGGCGATACCACCCCAATGATACTCACCCGCGGCGCTTTCCGGTTCGCCCTCTGCGGGACGATTTTTGAGCGCGAAACCCAGGCCAAAAGTCGTGTCGGGCAAATGCCACATTGGAAAGTTTACGCCGACACCCTCTGGACAATGGTTCGTTCGCATAAGCGCGAGCGTGTCTGGTTTTAAGATTTGGGCGCCATCGAAACTACCTCCATTGATGATCATTCGGGTAAAGGTTAGAAAGTCTGGAAGCGTTGAAAATAATCCGGCTCCGCCTGACAGAAAACTGGGTAGACTCGCGTTTGCCGAGTTCTCTTTGCTGTCCATGGGTAATGAGCAAGGACTCATCGAATCTAGCAGGTCATCAGGGAGATACATGGTTGATAGACGATCGAGTTTTTCTTCGGGCACATAGAAATCTGTATCGTGCATTTTCAGTGGCTCGAATATCGTTTCCTTCAAATATTCGTCAAATCGTTGTCCGGATATCACCTCGATAAGTCTTGCCAGGACATCAGTAGCAAAGCTGTAGCGCCAGAATGTGCCTGGTTGATAAACCAAGGGTAACGCTCCTAGCCTTTGGCACATTGATTCAAGTGTCAATTCCGCTTCGGGCGCAAAGGAGTTCAATCCATGAGCACCGTAAGCAGTGTCGATGACGGAATTAGGCTCAATAAAACCATAAGAAAAGCCTGCTGTATGTGACATGATTTGCTTGATGAGAATGCTGCTGTGGGCGGGTTCGGTTTCATCAATGGCAGTCGCGTTAGCTTTAAGGACCTGCATACCTCCAAATTCCGGCATGAATTTTTCAAGCGGGTCATCCAATTTAAACCCACCTTGTTCCCAGAGCGTCATTGCCGCAATAGAACAAACAATCTTAGTGCTGGAGTGCATTCTAAATATGGTTTCTGCATTCAACGGTTGCTCTGACGCGTGGTCGGCGCTTCCATGAAAACTCTGGTCAAGGACATCGTCGCCTTTAAGAACAAGCGTGCTCACGAAGGGAATAACGCCTTCGTTTACATACCAGTCCATGCGTTCGTGTAGTTCAGTAAAATCTAGGTTCTTGTTAACTTTCGTCGTCATATTTGGAATCTTCTAGGGTATAAAAGTTGTTGATTGATAAGTCTTTCGTGAAATTCTCGGGCAAAAGAATAGCAGAGACCAACAAAACTTTCTTTTGATATAAAGCAACACTAAAAACGTGACCCAAACTAAATATGTGCATTCGCGGCGTGGTGTGCTCACCGCATTATTGATTTATGAAGACGCTTGTACGAAGCGTACACTCACTGTATGCATAGTCGGTTTGGATTAATCGGATTCAGCTTTGATCGGTGGTCTTGTTTTTCGCCCCATGTATCTGGCGTTAGGAGGTTCGAGCAGTGCAAGTTGCCGATTGGTGATGTCTGCATATTGTGTAAAGTCAGCAGGATCAAAATAGTCGGCTGTCCAACTTGTACTGTGAGGAGAGAATTTGTAAAAAGCGGTTTGGCGTGGCTCGTTTGTTTGCCATGGTAGCGTGCCGTGGACTAGGGTCTCAGTGAAGATGATGGCATCGCCCGCATGCGCTGGTATGCCTTTTAACAAGCCGCCGGCATCTCCCCCTTTTTCACGCCAGCCTTCGGGTAGTGGTAGGTTAGATTTGTGGCTGCCGGGAATACAACAAAAGCCACCGCCATTATCGTGTGTGTCGAACAATTCAAAAGCGACAACGACAAGCCCGTTGTAAAATTGGCCATCATGATATCGAAAGTACTGCGAGCCTCCGGTGGTGTTCCAACCACCATGCAAGTCCATGCCGGGATAGCCCATCGCCACGTGTTGATGTACGTTAATGTGGTCAAGTCGATAGGTTGGCAGTATGTTGTCGCCGTGTTTACGCTTGCGATACGCTCGGAAACCATGGTTCCCAACCAAGGCCTCCAGCACGGGGCGAAGGGTGGGCAAGTCTAGAAGCGCGCGCCATTCTGCAGACCAGTGCAGAGGGTTATCGTCTTTCTGCCCCGGTGTATGTTGTTCGGTTGCAGGTCCCATCGTTGCTTTGAGCGCTTCAATTTCGCTGGCGTTCAGTATGTTGGGTACGACAAAGTAACCCTGCGAGTCGAACCAATATTTTTGTGTTTCGTCCATTTTGCATCTCGATCATTCAACGCCCGCTCGCTTGCCCTTCACAAAATAGCGCGCTAGATGTAAGTGCCCGCTAGCGCTTCTGCGATTCCTGGAACTGCCTGAATGCCACCGCGCTTGCCATCACTCGCGTTGCCTCGGCCAAAATCATCTGGCATCGCGCGGCCATTGTGCAGCGTTAACCAAAGCCTCAGTAAATGTCGTTTTTTAGCGGGATCATCATGGTCTTCGTAGGCGGTTCTCGAATGAAACGTCGTGTAGTTACAGACCATCTGAATATCTCCGGGGCGGAAATCCATATTCAGCGCAAAACCCGGTTCATGTGCGATTGTATCGACGAGGTCCAGAAATTCAATTTGCTCTGACGTGTGTGCAGGCACACCATCATGCCGGTCGGCAGAGTCTAGGAATGTACGGACATAACGCACTGCCATATATCCATCTTTTTGAACAGCAAGGCGCGTTTTATAAAAGGGTGCCTCTCCGGGTTGTTCTTCGTTGCGTCGATCGTAACACCACTCTTCAAACCAGAGATGGGCGAGATCTGGGCGACGTTTCACGACTTCGTTGTAGGCGCTGGTGGTAGAGGCGACTCTGCTCAATCCGCCGCTCTTGGCTGTCTCGAGGCACAACAGGCCAACAACATCTGAACTGTCTGTGTGGAAGGGAAGTCGCAATCTGGTCTGATAACCGCGCGCGCCACTATCTTTCCTGAAATCGACGCCTTCATCGGTGACGTGCCCTAGTAAGTGACCGCGTGCGTTTTGCGACACCGGTCTACCTAGGTGTAGGCCGATTCCCCAGTAAGCAAATGCCGCATCACGCTCTCCCAACGCGTCAAGCGGTAGTCCTCGAAGCAACCAAAATCCGCGACCGTGATCTAGCTCGCGCGCCATGCCTTGCAGGCGATTGCCTAGCGTGGGTAGAGGGAAATCTTCGCGTTTCATCTCAAGCATGCTGATGCGTTGGCTGTTAACCCGCTTGATGGCATGCTGAATTTCATCAACCTCGGCATCGGTCAATAATTCAATCCAGCTGTCATCATTCTGCAAATCTCTGCCGTACCATGCAGCGGGGCTATCAACGAGGTCGGACGTAAAAGGTTTCATGTTTGATTCATTCATACTCTACTCCACATAAGTTTGCAGATCGTTCCGCGTCTATAGACTGTAGTCTGATACAAGAAGCCAATACGCTTCATCTGGATAAATCAGGTTTGAATCATTGGGGGCGCTCCCCCTGCACGATCACTCTGTGCATGTGGCGTCGCATGCCTTGATAATCGTTTAGGGCATTGTGAAAAACACAGCGGTTGTCCCACATAGCTAGCGAACCCTGTTGCCACTTGAATCGGGTGACATACTTATCTTGAGTGCAAATTTCGGTCAGATGTTTAAACAGCGGGATGCTTTCTTCTCTTGTCCAGCCTTTGATGCGATGGGTGTGGGGCAATGAGCAGTAGACGCTTTTTTCTCCGGTATCGATGTGCGTTCTGATTAACGGATGCTCAACTTCTTGTTCTGCAAAATCCTCAGCGCCGCCGTAGTCCTTTGCCATTTCACTGCGAGCTGCCGCCTGTTTATAGCTACCCTCTCGACCATGAACGAGTTTGGGAGAGTAGATGCCTGATTCGCTTTCAAGGATATTTTTAAGCCCGTCACTCAAGTCGTTAAATGCCTGAGTTGCGTCAGCAAATAATGTATCACCACCTGTGTCGGGTACTTCAACGGCGTAAAGCACTGTCGCTTTTGGGGGTCTCTCAACATAAGAAGTATCGGTGTGCCAGGCACCACCAAAATTGAGTTCTGCATCAGCTTCTTTGATGATGGGTATAACATTCGGGTTTGAGTCAACAGCGGTCATAAAAGGGTATACATCCAAATCACCAAAATTCGCGGCAAAATCAGCCTGCTGGGTCGGTGTCAGGCTTTGATCCCGAAAAAACACAACATGGTGCTCCAACCAGGCCGCATTGATTTCTTTAACAGCCAAAGCCGACAATGGTTTTGAGATATCGACACCCGTTATGATCGCGCCAACTGGGCCGACTGCGGTATCAACCTTTATAGTTTGGTAAGCCATAGCAAAATACCCCCGTTTTAGTAAATACTACGCCACATTAAGTGAAAACATAACAATTTCGTAGACAGAAAAGATCAAATAAACGCATAGGAAGTGATGGGACTATGAAAAATAAGCAGGTTGTCGTAGTAGATGGAGATGACGCATCGCCCGAGGTGATGATCCCTACCGTTAATATTTTGGAGCAAATGGGATTACCCATCACCTTCGAACGACCGCTTATCGGTCAGCCAGCGCTTGATGCCGGCTTAACCGGATTTCCTGATGAGGCAAGAGAGGCTATAGATGCATCAGATGCCACTTTCTTCGGATCAACAAGCGGAGCAAGTACCGCTGCACTTTTTTATCTCAGATGGGGTAAACAGACCTATGCAAATGTAAGGCCCTGTCTGTGGACGCCTGGATATAATTCACCACTTGCTAACCCGGTCGGCATTGACTTCACAATCATCCGAGAGAATCTTGAAGACCTGTACCTCGGCCTTGAAGGCGATATCGAAGACCTGCAGGGACTCAATTTTTTCTCAAAACACGCGCGTGCGCCATTGTCGGCGTTGTCGCCTGGAAAATATGCGATCAAGGCAATCACGGAGGCAGGCTCAGAGCGGGTCATCCGCTTTGCCTTTGAATTGGCAAGAAAACGCAATTCAAAAAAACGCGTCACCGTCACCTGTAAATACAATATGTTGAGCACCTCAGATGGTTTGTTTCTTGAGATTGCCAACGACATCGCAAAGGAATATCCAGATATCGAATATGACCACTACATCATTGACGATTTTCTCTGCAGAATGATCACCAGGCCCCAACACTTTGATGTGATTGTGATGCCTAACCTTTATGGCGATATCATGTCGGATGGTGCTGCCGGGCTTATCGGAGGGCTTGGTCTTGCGCCCTCTGGCTGCTTTGGAGAGGACTATGCGTATTTTGAATCTGCGCACGGTTCAGCACCCGACATTGCTGGCAAGAATGTGATCAATCCAACCGCAACGCTACTTTCTGCCGCAATGTTGTTGGACCATTTGTCATTTGAACACGAGGCGGCGCGGCTAGTTGATGCCGTGAGGTGCGTTTATGAGGCTGCAGAATCGTTGACGCCTGACCAGGGTGGATCGGGTACCACAACTGGCTTCTGCGAAGCCATCATTGAACGGTTAGCTCAAAACTAATTGAGAATGTAAGTTATCGAGCATACCGCGTGGTGTTAATGGCGTATGTAACTGGCATCCCAAAACATGATTACGGCACGAATTAATCATTTTCGTTGTCAGTGCGATGCCCTAAAACGAAGAGGGCGGTTTGGTGAGAGAACTTTATGATGCCGTTTTCTTCTCTTACATTAAGCCCGGTTTGATTGGTTGCAATACTTTGCCTGAATGTTGATCTTATTTTTTCTTTTTGCGCTTCACTCGGTCCGCCATGGATAAGCCATTGTTCCACTTCATAGTCCATTGTACCGAACCGACAGCTTTTTATTTCCAGTCCAGTTGCGTTGAATAGCCTTTGAAAATAGGTTTTTGATATGCAGCGCACGTGGGTGGGGTCACACAATTGTTCGAGCGCATCGTGACGCGTTGCGGTTGCTGTATCTTCGTTGCCTAAGATGTCGGCAATAAGGATCTCCCCTTCGGGTTTGAGTACACGAGCCATTTCTTGTAACACTTGCCCCGGTTCGGAGAAGTGATGGAAGGCTGCACGACAACTGACCGTATCGAAGGTCTCATTCTCAAATGGGATATCCAGTGCGGATCCATAGGTGAATTCAATATTGTCTATGCCGAGCTTTTGGGCCTCTGCGCGGCCGATATCAAGCAAATTCTCTGTGACGTCTAACCCCGTTGCCTGTTTAGCGTGACCTGCGAAAGCCATGGTCAATCTGCCGGGACCACAGGCGACGTCGAGCGTCTGGCTATGACGATCTGTTTTGGTTAGCCGTACCAAACCTGCCATTGCTTGCACATCTTTCGCCTGCTTTGTTTGGGCATACTGGTTTGCCTGACGGTTGAACTGCTTTTGAATTTTTTTGGTATGAGAATCGAGTGATTTCATGATCTTCTTTCTATGTTGGTCAATAGGATTGGCTAAAAAGGCATTAATTGCAGCCAGTGTACCTGAGTTCACGGAGTTTGCCTTCCTCCAAGCACACGTGGATACTCAGCTTAACAAGTCACAAAAATCGACAGAGGGACCCAGAAAATGAGCGAAATGATACTTGACGCAACTCAACTGCCAGACCCCGAAACCATGCCTATTGAAGATATGGATGTGAGTCATCCTATATTGCTGCAGCAAGACAAGTGGCAGCCCTATTTCAAACGGCTACGCGCAGAAGATCCCGTCCACTACTGCAAAGACAGTATGTTTGGAGCTTATTGGTCGGTGACGAAATTTAACGACATTATGGAGATCGAAAAAAATCACGAAGTTTTTTCTTCGGAGCGTGATATCACTATCTTCGATCAATCTATGCTCGATGCATTGGGCGTTCAGCGCAGGCGGCGCGACACTTCCAGTTTTATCAGCATGGACCCACCCATTCATGATGAGCAACGTAAAGCGGTTCAAGGTGTGGTTGTTCCGCGTAATCTTGCAAAGCTCGAGGGGCTCATCCGGCAGCGAGTGATTAATATTCTTGATTCACTGCCGCTGAACGAAGAATTTAACTGGGTCGAAAAAGTGAGTATCGAGTTAACCACACAGATGCTCGCGACGCTGTTTGATTTTCCGCTTGAGGATCGATACAAATTAACCTACTGGTCAGATGTGGCGACATCTTTGCCCGAGTTGGGTATTGGTGTACCCGGGTTGACCCGGGAGGCCCAGGAAGATGCGCTCGAGGACTGCCTCTCCACCATGCGTAAGCTTTGGGCGAAGCGCGCTAATATGCCAGCGGATAACGACGTGGATCTATTGTCGATGCTCGCGCATAACGAAGCGACGCATGATATGGACGATGATATGTTCTTGGGTAATCTCACGCTGCTGATTGTGGGCGGAAACGATACGACTCGAAATTCCATTTCGGGTGGCGTTTTAGCCCTGAATCAGAACCCCGCAGAATACGACAAGCTGCGGGCGAATCCTGCGCTAATTCCTGGGATGGTTTCAGAAATTATTCGTTGGCAGACGCCGCTTTCCCACATGCGTCGAACAGCCACGCGTGATTTTGAGTTCCGTGGCAAGCAAATCAAACAAGGCGATAAGGTGGTCATGTGGTATATCTCGGGCAATCAGGATGACGAAGTGATCGACCGTGCGGATGAGTTTCTGATTGACCGTGCTAATCCACGGCATCACGTCTCGTTTGGTTTCGGTATCCATCGATGCATGGGTAATCGGCTTGCCGAAATGCAGTTGCGAGTTTTGTGGGAGGAAATCATGCAGCGTTTCCAAAAAATCGAGTTGGTGGGCGAGCCAGAACGCATCGTGTCGAACTTTATCAAGGGTTATACGGACCTACCGGTAAAGCTGATTCCGAAAAGCCAGCCATAACATACCCGTGATTTGTGGTTGCCAGACATCTGCCGTTTCTGGCAATAGCCTGGCAATGTCCTAGATGTAGAGAGCGGTTGAAAAGCAGCCAGTTGAATCTGAAGATAAGGCTGTCAATTCGGTTGCCGGCCGAGTTGCTAGCGATAAAGTCGGCTGCATTGTAAAGGTTGCGCCAAGACCTATTGATCTAGGGGCCCTCCTGCTTCGTAAAAAATCCTGTTCCAATGCTGACAGCAAGTCGGTCATCCAAGCATCACTCAAGCGTCATCTAAGTTTTACCTAAGCATCTCGGCGCGTTTCTGGCGATGAAAGGCGATGATCTTTGACAGCAGCGGAGTGCTCAGGCGCGAAGTTTTTTTGAGAAACCTTATTTGTTCAAGACGAGAACGAGATGAATAAACTTTACTATGACGGCAAATGTCCCTTGTGCAGTGCTGAAATGGCTCGCCTTCGTGTTCATAAATCAACGGATTTGAGCCTTGTGGACATACACGAGACTAAAATGAACCAAGAGACCAAGGAAAAGATGTTGAAGGTACTTCATTTTGAGGATGATGCCGGCAACTACACAACAGGTTTAGAAGCAAACATTGCAGCATGGGAAGGGACACGTTGGAGTCCACTCTGGCGATGTTTAAAGCTGCCGCTTGTGAGATCAGTTGCAAAATTTGCCTACGATAAATGGGCGACGATAAGGTACGCACGTCTCTACATGAATAGTGAGCAAGGAAAAGCAGGGGTTAAAGCAGAGGGTTAAAGCAGAGGTACGAAATTGCTGCGTGTCAAAGAATGACGGGCAGCGTAAGCGTCAAAACCGAATGTATCTC
>ERZ1049444.208-NODE-208-length-61870-cov-7.406843_pt1 | contig 61870 bp, 47 predicted proteins | sample MGYA00383101_ERZ1049444 | MGnify/ENA primary metagenome ERZ1049444 (study PRJEB29581, sample SAMEA5548371) | metagenome | biome: marine; feature: coastal; material: water | depth 50 m | study: Short-term variability in the microbial, nano- and picoplankton... | reverse complement strand
ATCAATACGGTTCTGTCCTCCACGCCATCATGGCCTCCTACTTTGAGCGTCGTGACGGCATTAAATCGGCTGATATAGCACACCTCACAACCAATCTTGAGCATGCTTTGAAAGCCAGCACAAAACTCCTCGGAGAACCCATCTATAGAAATATTTCGTGGACGATGGATGGCCTCACAGACGCAGGTAATTTGCGACTCACGCACCCTCGACACGGAACCGAAATTATTGAAGATGGCGAAGACCTTTTTTGGCCGTTGACGATGAAGCGTTAACCTTCTAATTCAGCATCCAACACTTCGTCGGATTCCATGGTTCGCTTGTACACACCAAACGCAAGGCAAGCAGCACCGATCGGGTAGGCAATGAAATCAATCATGGTGTTCCGATTGACGTCAACAAATGCTTCACCTTCGCCGCTTTCATAGGTAACAGTGTAGGTGTAAAAACCGCCTTCTGTTGCCGTAAATGTATAATCGAAGTTTTCGCCCTCGCCCGGTGACCACGATTCTTCGGCCACAGTCGCTCCATCTTCTGAAAGAATGGTGATGGTGATGCTGGCATTTTTACCTGGGGAAAGTTCGAACGTCAGGGTGTCCTCTTTGAGCATCGAAGCCCCGCTTTCGAGGGTAGGTGATGCTTCGTCGAGGGCCGTGCTGGCAGTCCATGCGTGCATAATGACACCACCTACGAGGATGCTCATGCCAACGAGCAAAAAAACATCGCTCATTTTCATGCTCGGAGCAGTGCCGCCACCAGCCATGATGCCCCGTAATGGTTTCGTTTGAAGAACGTAGTGGTCAGCGCCGCCTTGGAGGTCGAGCCAAGACGAGCCGTTCCCTGACGAGGCGAATCTTACCGCTGGAAGTTAAACTCATCATAGAGAGGTCGTCCAGTGCCTCGGGAGATTTCACAAGCGCCCGAACTGCTTCATACACCTCGTGCGGCACTTCGAGAATGCCATATCCGACACCGGCAACTGCTTCCTGATCTCCTGAGAAGTGCTGTTCCGTTTGCCCGGCCTGTTCGCTGCCATGAGCGTGAAAATCCATCAGTCGGATCGGCTTTTCTTCGACCAAGTGGCCGAAAGCTGCCTCGATTGAGGTGTTGACCTCTTTACGGGTTTGAAGATCCGAAGCAAAGGCAACGCCCAACCACCGTCGTTTGCCCCGAAGAGCTTTCGACAACCGCTTGGCCATGCGTTCACGAAAACCTTCTCCTTCAAGAGATTTGAGCGTCATAACGGCCATAAAGTGAAAACAAGAGTGTTTCTGGTGTGGTCCGTGGAGACAGAGGAAGGCAACGCAGAAGCGGTCGATGCCGATGCTGCCCGCTTGAACGAACTCGCGTCTGTTGATGCCTCCTTGGTAGGCCTCTTGCGCACGCTTCTCTCGTTCAAAACCCTCCCTCATTTGCTCGGCCTTGTGGTGTTTTCGAGTGTGTTCTACGCTCTGGCAGACGGATCAGCTGGCTTTGCAGCCGTTGGATTCACCTCCCTCGCAGTCGGTTACGCTGCCACCGCCGTCCTCTCCAACATTGAGGGCGTGAAATCGTGGACACTCTTGCAACCTTGGGGCGACAATCGCCCAACCCTCCAGAAGCGACTGTTGTTGAGTTCTCGCATTCTCGCCCTGCCTTTTGGCTTGGCCCTTACGTTTGCAGTGGCCTTCATTGCACTGACTTCTGAATCTGCCGCAGACTGGCTCGCCTTGGGGCTTGCAGGATTGTTCGTCCTTTGGGCCGTTGCCCAAGGGCGCTCGTTTGCAGGATGGGCATCCTCGATTGCAGCACGGAAGAGTCCTCAGCCCGCTGCAAAATCTGGCAAGGGGTACGTGGCCTTAACCACCCTTTTCGGCATTGTAGTCGCTTTTGGATTGGTTTGCATCACGGCCTATTCCTCACTCCATGCAGCAAGCTTCACCATTCAGCCTAAAACAATCGACATGGTTGTTTTCACAGGCATAGCCATCGCCGCATTTGTGCTGATGAACACCATCACATGGCGGGAACGGGGCCTCGCCATGGCCGACAAAGCCCTTCGCAGGTTCCATTTCCGATGGTCATTGCTGATTCACCTGTTTGTTACTTGGCATTTGCTTACTGTCTACCGCCATGCGGCAATGAATCCAGGCACCATCGAGGTGTACATCGAAGAGGTTGCACTGATGATGTTCACGGTGTTCATGGGAATTTGGTCCCTTACATCTCGGGGCTTTGGCTCGGAACTCAAATTGCTTAACACCAATAACGCACTTCCATGGGGCCTCGCCTTCGGCTACGCTTACGCTGGAAGCGTTGCTATGATCAGTTCAGTGGTCGAAGACTTCCAAACGGTCATGATGGTTGGACATGTGATCGCTTCAGTGACTGGAATTTGGATGCATCGTTCTGTGCTGAAGACCTTGCTTGTTCGCCATGATGAAACCCTTGAGATTCAAACCATGGTGAAGGAGATCGAGCCATCAGTGCGCTCTCAACAAGCCACGCCGGAAAACGAAGCCGAACCTTCACCAGCTACGACGGGTCAAGAAGATTGGGATGGCGACTTGAACAAAGATTGGGATGCGCCAAAGGACATTGGCCTCCAAGCAGAAGTTGAATGGGAAGACGTCATCAACATCGAGGATTAATCGGAAGGCTTGATGCCTGCCAACAAGGTCACGACCCGAATGGTGTCTTCGAGGTCTTCACTCACCCTTGCGCCGAGAATGACTTGAGCATCTGCATCGAGTGCGTCTGTGAAGATGTTTGCCACAGCATCCACTTGGCCAATCGTCATACCGAGTCCTCCTTCAACTTGGATCAAACAAGCGCTAGCACCGCCCACATCCAAAGCAGACAAAGGAGCCATCATGGCTGACTGAAGAATCGACTCAGGGTCATTTGGACGACCCGTACCCACAAGCATTGTTGCTTCGCCTTCCTGATCCACGATGGCACGAAGGTCCATCAAATCCAAATTAATCAAGCCCATTCGCATCAAGGTGCGAACGAGACCATCGACGAGATCTTCAATCCACTCGGCACCCATTTGCCAATTTTGACCCTGTTGCCGCGCTTGGCGGGCCAAGCGGTCAAGCGACAAGCGAACGGTCACGTGCGCCACATGCTGGAGGCGCTCGAGACCAGATTTTGCAATTTCTGTGCGAGTTTCCTGCACTTCGAACGGCATGGCAGCCACGGCGAGCACGAGCGCACCTGATTGACGGGCCTGACGGGCGAATTCATGCGCAGCACCGGTGCCCGTCCCGCCGCCCAAACCGGTCAGCAAGATCACCAATTCCACTGGTTCGAGAATGGTGTTGGCAAGCGCCGTGTAACCCCGCATGCGTTGTTCAGCGAGGGGAGGAAGTGCTGCACAACCCACCGAATCGAGGGTGTGGCCAAGCCGGAGAACATGCGCACTTCCTGCGTCGACGAAACTTTCGTCATCGGCATCGATGAGCAGCACATCAGTTTCGCTTGAACAGCGCTTCTTCGCACCTTTGGCCCAAGCACAACCAAGTCCACCAACCCCTGCGATGAGGATTTGGTCTGCATCCATGACATGGCCTTCACACGATGCCAAATGAACTTTGGCGATGGGGGCGACGATGTTCAAACATAGCGCAGGTAACGACGACGAGCATCACGGGCCCACGCGTTATCTGGCTCGATGGCCAAAACTCGGTCGTAATATTCGATGGCCGTCTCGAATTCAGAGAGGTGTCGACCGTAAAGATGACCAAGGTTTGACAGAACTGGAATGCACGATTCATCAGCCTCAAGCATCGAAAGCAGCAATCGCTCGGCAGCCCCAAGATCGTTTCGGAGCATCATCTCTTCAGCATTGTCAAGTTGTTCGAGTTGTTCGGTGGACAAATCGTAGGTGTTCTCAAAATTCGTCGACATGGGCTCACTGGCCCTCACTCAGCGCACCCCCTCAAAGAACCCTTCTGCTCCTCGGTTGGGCCGGTAGACTCCGTGTGGAACATGCAAAAATACAGCGGCGGAAGCCCCCCTTGATAAACGAGTAATTTTTTGGACAGAAAACGGCACACTGCAAGGCACTGAGTCAAGGATTTCACTGGTAATGTTTAAGGGGCCCACACGGGTCGGTTCAAACACTTGGGTGAGGCTATGCTACGCGAGTCAATTTCTACACGAACCGGACTGGTTGCCGGGCTCATCCTTTTGTTGCTCCTACCGGGGCTTGTTACCTCCTACCACACAGGCATCGGCGGCGAACAAAGCAACGCTGGTGAAACGATTGACGATGTGGCCAAAGAAGGCTGCCTGTGCCACAATGGAGCATCGGACAATTCTGTCCAAGTCATCCTCGATGACGTCCCTTACGGATGGGTCGGTGGCGAAACATACACCATGACGCTCCAGTTGATTGGCGGACCAACCGCCACTGGCACCTACACCGCTGGCTTCGCAATGCGAGTCTCAACGGGTGTGCTCGGCGGCGAAGAAGTCCAGAACTGGGAAGAAGACCTCACAACCCTCACTCACACTGAAGCCTCTTCTGCTGAAGTCGAACGCCATTGGGTCATTACCTGGCAAGCTCCAGCAACCGGCGAAGGCACCGTGAACTTCTGGATCACTGGCAACTCAGTCAACGGCGACCAACTCCCCGGCGTTGAAGACAAGTGGAATCAACTCCTCTTCGCCCTCCCTGAAGGCGACGAGACAACCGATGCCCTTGGCACACGAACCCTGTTCGCCGGCGACGGAAACGTCAGCCCTCCTGAACCGAGCCACCACGGCGTCGACCTCCACCACATGGGTGCCAAACTCCGAGCACATTGGCTTGGTTTGCTTGGATTCGGTGCGGTGCTTGCAGTGATTGCCTTCGCAGGATTCCTGCTCCGATACAGTTTCTCTACTTCCTACAAGGGTCGAAGTAACCAACTGAGGCTCCGGTACAAATTGATGCGCAGAGGTGACCAGTGATGGACGATACAATTTCCACCCTCCTCCGAGGCGTAGCAAAAGGCACCATCAGCGTTGACGATGCCCGAAAGGCGCTCGAGAACGCTTCGCTCACAGAAGAAGAAATGGAGTCTGCGATCGACCACGGTGTGTTCAACATCGCCGAACCGGGCACGATTGTGAGCGCTTCACTCGCACCGTCGGGAGCCTCATACCTTACCATGCTGTTCTTTATTTGGGGCATCTTTTGGTCGTGCTACTGGGTCTTTTCGATGATTTATGGATTGGCCAAAGGTTGGGATCAACAACAACTCGCTTACCACCTTGCACTCATGCTCGTCACCTTGTGCATGATGGGCATGGTCTACCTCAAATTCGTCTTGCCTGACACCATCATCGTCAAGCACGCTCAGAACAAGTTTGTTCCTGAGCACACCAAAGATTGGAAGGAGTACAAGTGGTGATCCATCATGGCACGTGAATACGACCTCAAACCAGCACCAAGCGATGCAGCATCGGTGGCCGAAGCCGGTGGCTCATACGTCAACCGACGTCAATTCCTGCGCTATGGATTCAACACCGCAACGGGCGTGCTCGCCGCATCCCTTGGCGTTCTTGGATTCGCATCGATTCTTTTGCCCCCCGGCGGCAGCACTGGGGGCGACCTCGGCGTTGTGTTTTGGGCAAAGGGCCGAGAAGACGAAGCATGGTACGGCGCCAAGCACCTGCAACTCATGACGAAGACTGACTTTGTCGACGAAGCCGCAAAATCCAACACAGGAACCGCTGGAGCTTCCGGCATTTGGAACGGCGTCCCTGTGGTCGTGACTTACGTTAACCACTCCCAAAACAAGAGCACCCCTGAATCAAGCGGTCTCGCTCGATTCCAATTCATGGAAGGCATCGACGAAACTGGCAAGACAATTGGCCACTTTGAAGACTTGAGCGACCAAGACCCTCGCATCTTCCCATCCGAAGACCTCGTCATGATTTTTGGACGATGCACACACTTGTGCTGCATCCCTGGATGGCAACTCGTCTCCAACTCGTTCACTGAAGACTCGTGGACGCCTGGCGGCGGTGACGATGGCGGCACCAAACTGTTCTGCATCTGCCACTCATCCCGATTCGACCCAACCGCTTTGGAAATGAACACCAACCGAAACCGCTCAAATGGTGCTACATTCAATTACGCAGGAATCCGCAAAGCAGGCGGTCCTGCTCCAGTCGGTCTCCCGCTGATCCCAATACTGCTCAACGGTGATGTCATCGAAGGCATCACTGACTACATCGATTGGTACACATACTGCGACTGAGGTGATACAATGACAACAATGTTCTGGATTCTTTGGTTCTTCATCGCTTTCGTCATCGTCCTTGTGGCGCTGACCCTCCGCAAGGAAAACGACGACCTGCCTCGTCGTGAAATCCTCCGTGCGGTTGAATCGACCGGCAAAATGGGTTTTGCTGAACGGCTGTTCTTGTGGATATTCTCTTGGCTTGACACTCGTTTCCGCCTCCAGGATTACTGGAACATGTCAAAAGGCGCTTACTACAACATGCACCGCCAAATGCCATTGACACACGCTGAAAAATACAAACTCCGTATCATATGGTACTGGTACCCTCTGTACTGCCTCGGTGGCATCTCCTTCCTTTCGTTCATCATTCTCGTGATCACAGGAACAGTGCTTGGTATCTACTACGTCCCTGGTGGCGAAGGCGATCCATCACCTGCTTACGCAAGCATGCAATTCATCATGACCGAACTTCCCTTCGGCTACATCATTCGAGCGGTCCACCACTGGGCGACTCACTTCATGGTAGCAAGCGTCTTCTTACACATGTGCCGCGTTTACTTTACCGGTGCGTACCGAAACCCTCGTGAACTCAACTGGCTCATCGGTGTGGCATTGATGGCCCTCACCATTGTCTTTGGTTACTCAGGCTACCTCCTTCCTTGGGATTCGCTGGCCTATGGTGCTGCCGTGATTGGAATCAACCTTGCGAATTCAAGCCCGCTCGTCGGAAAGTATGTCGCAACCTTGCTGTTCAGCGGCTCATCCCTCACACCTCGAACCGTGACTCGAATGTACTTCATTCACGTCTTCATTCTCCCTGTGATTGTGACCACTTTGATCATCATTCACTTGTTTATTGTATGGGTACAAGGCATTGCGGAGCCACATTGATCTTTGGAGGTATGAATTATGGGACTTATTGAGAACCTAGGACGTGTTGCTTCTTCCTACATGGAAGAAAAAGAACAACTCCAGACTGCTGGAGAAAAGCGTGTGCGCACGCGAACGGGGCATGGCTTCTGGCCACAGGAAGTGCTTCGTGACTCGATCATTTTTGCATTCATGGGCGCTGTTTTGCTCTTCTATGCATGGCTGATCCCACCACCACTTCACAGCGCAGCTGACCCGTATGCACAAGCTGGGTTCGTGTTCCCAGACTGGTACGTGTTGTTTTCGTATGGATACTTGCGATGGGGCGAATACCTGCCTCAATTCACGGTACCAACCGGATTCGTCGGTGAAATCGTCGGCCAACCTGTGTTCCCATGGAACGCTGCATGGTGGGGCGCTGCCCTCACTGGCATCCCAGTCAGCATCCTCGCACTCCCGCCGTTCCTCGGTGGTCGTGAGAAGCGCCCTGTGGAAGATCCGTGGTTTGCCACCGCTGGTGCGGTCTACTTAGCCCACATTTGGTTCATTTCCGTGTTTTCGATCAACATCTTCCTTGAGTTATACGGCAAAAACAGGTCCGACTACTGTAAGTTAGACAGCCATGGCGATCTGTTATGTGGAACTCGAGCGCCTTGGTTGGCGGATGCGTTCAATTCGATACCATGGGTAATGACGGGTGTCTTGGCGTGGATTTGTATCTATTTCATCGCTCGAGCCTTGCTCGTCAAGGCGTGGGGTGCTGGATTCACGCCTGGCCACGCAAAGCAGATTCTGATTGGATCCCTCCTCATTTCGACCGCAGGAACCGTTGCTACATGGGACACCTATGACGACGGATTCTGGGACCAAGGAGGCCTCCTCACCATCAAGGGACTCACCCATGACCTCTACCCTGAACTCGAAGCAATGAGGGGACAACCAACCGATGTGCATGTGCACGATGTCAACGACTTCACAGACGAACGTGGATGGAGTGACGACGGGGTTGTGCCAACCACTGCATGGCTGGATTGGAGCATCTACCAACCAGCTCGTTACATCATCACTGATTTCACCGATTCGAACGGTCACCAAAACGCTACGTTGGGCATCAACGCTGCTGCCAATTCCACCTCCTTCTACGGAGGTGAGGGTTGGGTCACAGTAGGGACGTTCAACATTACAGAGGACCAAAGCCACTTCCCAGATGGCCACCATGAAAGCGTTGAGACAATCACAACTGACCTTGCATGTGAGTACCGAGCCTCTGAGCGAAAGATCAACGACATCAACACCGTCACCATGATCACATCGACCATGACCCTCATGGACAGCAATGAGAAGACCATCACAAGCTTCGACGATTGCGCCGGTGCAACACTCGAACTCGCCGTTGGTGAGTACGCATACGAATACACGGTGAGCGTGAACGGAGCGTTGGCTTACAACGACAGCATCATCACCGAAACCTCGTTTGCAATCGCAAGTTTCCAACCATTGCTTGTGTGGGGTGAAGACGCACCGAAAGCTCTTGCCGGACGTACAGTCGATCTCACCAACAGCAGCCAAATGGCGCTCGGTGGAACGGCATACACCTCGATTGAGAACCCAACATACCACACCAATCCAAAAGCCCTTGATGCAAAGTTGACCTATGCAATGTTCATTCCGTGCCTGACCTTTGGTGCCGTTGTGTTCGTGGTCCTCCGCTCAATGGCCCGTGGCTATGAATTCGAGATGAACAAGTGCTACGGCTGTGACCTGTGCGACGATGCATGCCCTGTTCGACTCTTCAACGGTGGCGACAAACTCAACATCATCTACAACTCTTGGAACAACGAGGACGACGGTGTCCCACTGTATTCGTGTTTGACGTGCACAGCGTGCACCAACGCATGCCCACAGTTGGTCAACTACGACTCCTATGTCGACATCCGCCGATCGCTGATTGTCGGTGGTCCACAAGCGGAAATCCCTCACACCGTTCTCCAAGCCGTGCTCTCTGCTGAAGCAGAAGAAGCAGCTGATGACGACTTCATCACCGTGGAAAACTACCCAATCACCTCGAACATCGGCTACTACCCAGGCTGTGTTGACTACCTCGACCAAGAGATGGTCTTCTCCCACGTGAACGAAGGCGAGATGAACCTTGGTGACGCAACGACCTCGGCGTTCACCTTGTTCGACGACATGAACGTCGATGTCAACTACCTCGGCCGAGACTTCCTCAAGTGCTGTGGTCACGACCAAAAGTGGCAAGGCCTCGATGAAGTGTTTGAGAAACTCAAGGCGTACAACCAAAAGAAGATCGAACAATCTGGCATCGATACCCTCGTGTCTTCGTGTGCAGAGTGTTTCCGAACCTTCGCTCGAGATTACGAACTTGAAGGCGTCAAGGTCATGCACACCACAGAATTCCTCGTAGAGAACGGCTTTGACATGAACCTCAAGGCAGAAGAAGAAACAACGGTCACCTACCACGACCCTTGCCGACTTGGACGTCAAATGGGCGTTTACGAAGAACCTCGTGAACTCATTGCTGGCGTTGAAGGCGTTGAGATCGTCGAGATGGAACACAGCGGCGAAGACGCCATGTGCTGTGGTGTCTCCAGCATGATGTCATGCAACGAGAACGCCCGAGCCCTCCGTGTCACACGCATGGAAGAAATCCGAGCCACTGGTGCAGACACCATGTTGACCTCTTGCCCGAAGTGTGTCTCTCACTTCGAGTGCTTGAAGTTCGAAGGCGATGAGCGCTACGCTGACATCGAAATCCTCGACGTCGTTTCCTTCCTCGCTCGCCAAGTCGAAGCAAAGAAGGCGAAAGCAGCAGCGGCAGTGCAACCAAGCACTGGCGTTGAAGCCTGAACTTCACGACTGCCCTCAATGGCCCCCCAGTGGTTTCTGAGAGCCTCGCATCGAGAAGATTGACAGGGCATGCGAACGAGCACAACCAAGGTGATTATATGAAAAAAATCGACATCAAGTGGAAGGCAGAACTGATGACCAGTCAGAAGGGAAAGACGGCCATCGTCACAGGCTCCAACACTGGCATTGGTTACCACATGGCGTTGGCACTGGCAGACAAGGGAGCACTGGTGGTGCTTGCTTGCCGGAACCTCGACAAAGCAGGAAAAGCCCAAGCCAAGATGATCGCAGCATCACCCGATGCTCAGATTCAGATCGAGGAACTTGATTTGGCGAACCTTGCAAGCGTCGAAGCCTTTGGAAAACGAATGACAGAGAACCACGACAGTGTGGACATTCTCATCAACAATGCAGGCGTGATGATTCCACCTCAATCCACAACCTCTGATGGCTTTGAACTACAAATTGGAACCAACCATTTCGGACATTTCGCTCTTACATCCCACTTAATGCCGCTCCTTTCTGCAGCAAAGCATCCGAGGGTGGTCACCCTTTCCAGCATCGCTCATTGGTCGGGTCAGATTGATCTCTCAGACATCAATGGCGAGAAGAAAAAATATGACAAGTGGGGGATGTACAGCCAAAGTAAACTGGCCAACCTCCTCTTTGCTCTTGAACTCGATCGGCGCCTCAAAACAGCAGGTTCGCACATCGAATCATTTGGCAGCCACCCTGGTTATTCGAACACTGACCTGCAGAGGTATTCAATCGCATGGCGTTGCTTGAACCCACTGTTTGGCATGAAGCCCGTCAAGGGTGCAGCGCCCACACTGTATGCAGCCACCCACCCCGATGCCACTCAGCACAGATACTGGGGGCCAATCGGGCTCTTGGAAGCACGTGGATGGACGGGGAAGGCGAAAATCACACCTCGAGCGGCTGATGAAGAAATGGCCCGTCAACTATGGGCACACACAGAAGCTGTCACGGGAATCAAGTTCCAGTTGTGAGCCAAGCACAGGTCACTGGTCCCAGACAGATTTGTTGGCGGTCTTGGCATTCTCTGGCCCTGCAGGTGCAACATCCCAAACGCTCGCCGACGCAGAAGACGGCTCGGGCTTTGCTGGCTTGGGGGTTGTATCCCACACTGTTGAACTGGGAGGAGAGGATGGCATGGGTGGGCGATCATTTGTGGGCGTTGAAATTTGAAACTGTTGCTTGTAAGTGGGAAGGCTGTTGTCGATTCCATGGCTCAAGAGGAAGGCGTTGATTTGATCCCTGAAAACATCCGATGGGCCATAAGTAAGGGACCATGTATGGGTGGTTCCATCTTTGAAATTGAAATCAATCCAGCTGTTCATGGATTCTCCATCATCGCTGCTCGGTTTTCGTCTTTTGACAAAACGGATGTCAGTAAGTGTTCCAAGTTCTTCCCACGCTGTAGGTCGTAAAAAGAACAACCTTCTCTTTTTCAAGACATCTGCCGAGGCGTCAAGAACGTATTGCTGCCCCCAAGTGAGAACAATCGAGAACGCCAATGAGATCCAAAACGCCACCCATGCTTCTGAAACCCCCGCAAAAAAGGAGAGGCCAAGGGTTGCAGAAGCAATACCGATGGCCATTTTACCTGCGAAGGTTCGTCCAGGACCTGGATTCAGACCAACAATCAGGTATTGATCATCTGATTGTCGAGGTTCCACTCTTCGATCCCCCGTTCACTGCTCGTACACAAGCCACGAGGATGAAGCCTCATCCCAGTAAGAAAGTGTACCGTCTGCTGCTTTCGACCAGTTCACGCCGCCTTCTTCCCACTGCTGAGGTTCATCAATCTGAGGAAGTTCCTTCGATTCGCCGCCAAAGTGCGCTTCTGACATGCTGTCTGCCTGGTTCGCTTCTGCGAAGGCAGAGCCAACTGAAGCCGCCCCTTCGTTTCGCTTCACCACAAGCAGAGCACCTAGGCCACAAAGAACAAGCAACGCCAAAATAGCGTACATGAGGCCACCGCCGCCTTCCTCAGGCAGAGCCTCGGAACGTGAAGCATCGAATGGTGCATCGTCGTAGCGGTCTGCGACGCCGTCACCATCGGAATCGAGGGTTTCGTTTGCATCGAAGATGAAATCGTCCATTTCGTCGTTCACGCCGTCACCATCCGTATCAAGTTGGTTGATGGCGCATCCTTCGTCGTTGATCACAGTTTGATTCTCATCCGTGCCCTTACAACGGTCAGCAATGTTGTACACACCGTCGTTGTCGTCATCCTTTTGATATTCTGAACATCCATCAAGGTCGGAACCGTGCCCGACTGCTGTGTCTCGGCAGAGATCATACGCATCCTTGATGCCGTCTCCGTCCTGGTCAGTTTGAGTCGTTGAACAACCGTCTGGGTTGACTTGTTCGCCCGCAGGCGTTGCTGGACAGAGGTCGACCGTGTTGTCGATGAGGTCAGCGTCATCGTCGTACTGGTCGAGTGAGCAGCCCGTGACATCTGGTGTTGAAGCAAGGTCAGTGTTCGGACAATCGTCGAGGTTGTTGTTGATGCCGTCGTTGTCATCGTCTCGCTGAGAATCAGAACAGCCTGTGTCGTCCGCATCTTCTGTTGAAGGAGTCATGTCGCAGAAGTCATCTGCATCCATGACGCCATCCATGTCTGCGTCTCGCTCGTCTGCTGCACATCCTTGACCGTTCACTGGGAGACCCGGTGCTGTTGTTGGGCAATCATCCAGATCGTTCGTGATGTCATCATTATCGCTGTCAAGTTGTGAATCAGCGCATCCTGCTGCGTCGATGCTTGCACCGAGCGGTGTTTGAGAGCATAAGTCAAACAAATCCATCACACCATCGTTGTCTGAATCTTCTTGAGATCCTGAGCAACCTGATGCATCGACTGTTTCGCCAGCAGGCGTTGCTGGGCAGGCGTCTTGAGCGTTGTTAACGCCGTCAAGATCGTCGTCTTTCTGAGAAGCAGCGCAGCCATTCTCGTCGACGGATTGACCCGCTGGAGTGTTCAAGCACTGATCACCGTCGTTGCCCATGGCGTTGTCGCCATAACCATCATTGTCAGCGTCAGCCCATTGAGTGGCATCTGCAGGGAAAGCATCTGCTGCGTTTCCTGTTGGGTTGTCACCATAGCCGTCACCATCTGCATCAGACCACTGTGTGCCGTCGGTTGGGAAGGCATCAGGGGTGGTTCCTGCTTGGTTGTCACCAAAGCCATCACCATCTTGGTCGGACCACTGGGATGCGTCGTTGGGGAATGCATCGGCGTTGTTACCGCCTGCGTTGTCACCATACCCATCACCATCTGCATCTGCCCATTGTGTGGCATCGCTTGGGAAGGCGTCGGGTTGTGTTCCAGCTGGATTGTCACCAAAGCCATCGCCATCAGCGTCGGCCCATTGAGAGGCATCGTTCGGGAATTGATCCCCGTTGGTACCCGTCGGATTGTCACCGTAGCCATCACCATCTGCGTCGACCCATTGGCTGGCGTCTGTTGGGTAGGCATCTGGATTGTTACCGGATGAAGCATCACCATAGCCGTCACCATCTGCGTCGGACCATTGAGTCGGATCGAATGGGAATGCGTCGGAGTTGTTGCCAAGTGGGTTGTCACCGTAGCCATCGCCATCAGCATCCTCCCATTGTGAGCTGTCGGTTGGGAACGCATCTGGGTAATTTCCGTTCGGGTTGTCTCCATAGCCGTCACCATCCATGTCGGAATACTGACTTGCATCGGTAGGGAATGCATCCACTGAGTCGTTGTAACCATCGTTGTCACTGTCCTTCTGCGACAGTGCGCAGCCATCGAAGTCGACAAAGGAACCGATGGGTGTGTTCGGGCAGAGATCGTCTTCATTCACGACACCATCATTGTCGTCATCAAATTCGAGGTTGAAGCATGAACTGTCGCCAATGAGTTGCACATAGGCATCAGAGTAGAGCAGGACCTCAGCACAATAGGTACCCGTCAGAGTGGGTGTGGTGTAGGTAAAGGTTGGTTGGCTCATGTTTTGGGCGGTGGCCGTGAAGTTGAGCTGCCCTGTTGTGGCAACATTGGCACCTGAAGCGTCGGTCACTCGGACGGTGTAGATGTAATCATCACCCGTCACCAAATCAGCGCCTTTCACATCGACGTTGTTGGTCGAAGCGGTCGGGCTGGTGGAATACGAATCAATCAGCATCGTTGGAAGTTGTGGAACGAACAAATCATCATGGAAGCCAATGTAGCCAGAGTTGTTTTCTAAATCCAAGACTGAAGTAGGCTCGTAGAGGATACCAATCAAAACGTGATCGTTCATGGTCGTGATCCCGGTCCAGTTGATGGACCAGCTCTCTGAGGTGGCAGTGGAAGTGAAGTTCACGGTGGCTTCATCAACGATTGAAGCGGCGAGAGCGGCATCGACATCGTTGCTCACAGAGTAGTTGTTGATGAATTCGACTTCTTCAAAGACAAACCACCACAGGGTGTAGTCTGTGTTGAGTGTCAAGTTTGTAGCGCTGTGCGAACCTGTGGTCGAAGAGAGTGCTGCCGATTGTAAAACTTCGATAAGGGTACAATCAAAATCATAGGAAAGGGTTCCTGCGGCATCCTTCAACTCCACATCCATGCAGTATTCGGACTCGACCATGATTGGAGATGCGACCGTGCTGTTCGCAGCGTAGGTGGTTCCATTCGCCGTGAAGTTCATCGAGGTCGTTGTTCCTTGGCTGTTGCTACCGTTCAGGAAGTACTGAATTGGTGTAAGCGTGATTGTGTAATTCATTCCGGAAGTGATGCCATCAACCTCAATGGTTGCATTTGTCAAAGTCGTTGCTTCAACTGAAACCGTCTCAAAGGATTGACCACCGCCTGGCAAATCCGTTGTGATCTCAATCGAGTAGACATTGGTTGCTCCAGAGTACCCATAGACATCAACGTATGAGGTTTGATTTGTAAATGAGGTGTAGCTCATTGATTCAAGGCTCCCAGTGCTGGTTGAGGAGTCAATGTAAGACCCAGATGCATCGTCCCATCCAACGTCGATGTCACCATTTGTACCAGTGAAGGTCACGTTGACATAATAGGTGACGCCTGCAAGCAGATTGATTTCGAAGAAATCGAAATCTGTCGTGGAATCAATCGAGAGACCCGTGCATGAAAGTGGGAGTCCGGAAGCCATTGTTGCCGTTGCCGTCGAATCGTTGGGTTCGAGGATATCTGAGGCAAGGGTCCCGTTTCCAGCGCAGTTGCTTGGTGGAGCGGTTCCGTTTCCGCCACCGCCGGAAGAACCAGTGGAGAACAGCCAGAAGTCAAGTGTGTAACTGCCATAGCCGTCATAGCGGACGATTTGGAAGAAAACCGTACCGCCGTGTGGGCTTGTTGAGGCGTTTGTTGAGACGAGCTCAGGATTGTTGCCGATGGAGTATTCGATAAGGTTCATCGAAGAATCATACACCCACAACTCGAAGTCGTTGGTATAGGTTGATCCGTTTGATGATGTGTACGTCGTATTGTAGGCAATTTGGAGCGCGACGCCTTCATTAGCATTCAGCGTCATTGAGAACCAATCTTCATCATCTCCGACATCTAATTCACCGTACAATGCCCCTGAAGCCATTGGAGCGTACCCATTCATGTTCATCACGGCTTGGCTGCTGTTGATTGAGGTCGAGTTATCTGGAAGGTCCATGGCGGAGCCTAAGTCGTTTTGATTTGCGCCAACGGCAGATGCCATTGGGGCCGTCAATGTAACAGATACCAGAGCCAATAGAAGCGCTAGAATGCCTGCCGAGATTTTCTTTCGAGCAAGGCCGATGTCGGTGTTCATGGTTCAGCCAGTGCTTGCCTGCTTATCAGCATCTCGCCGAAGGGGCTCAGATGGCCGTTGGTGCAACGTGCCCATCTTGCTTGGCGTCTGGTTTACGAACCCTCGACCAAACGCCACCCATCAATTCATCGTGATGGTTGGTGCAATAATGGAAACGTCGGTATGCTTCCCTGAATGAGTAGGCTTTTTTCCCTGTTGCGACGAGGTAGCCCTCAGGCGAGAGTCGAGAAACAATCGTTCCTTCTTCTCCACAGCCAGGAAAATCACACACTGCTGCCCCGCCCATATACAAAGACAAACACTGACACCTCTTTAATGGTCGTACATGACCAGCGCGACGAACATCATTTGAGCGCATCAAATGAGCGTTACTCACTGTCAGGTACAGCGACCGGCTCAATCACAACAAGGGGGATGTTCGCTTCAATCGCTTGGCCCTCTTCGCATTGAACAGAAACCACAGTTCCTGAGACGGGTGCTTGGATTTCATTCTGCATTTTCATCGCTTCAAGAATCAAGATCACTTGACCCTCAACCACTTCGTCGCCTTCGTTGACTTCAACGGTGACCACCTTGCCGGGAATGTTAGCAGAAACGGTCCCGGACTTCTTCTTCTTGCCACCACCCGAGCGCTTCTTCTTTGACACAGGTGCAGCGTCTGGGATTTCAATCTGGAACGTCTGACCCTCAACAGTAGCGGACCAAGATGTGCCTTCACCCTCGAGTTCAACTTCAAATTCAACACCGTCGACGACGACTTTTCTTGTTTCTGACATTCATTCACTTCCAGGGTGAGCGGCTTGCTCGTTGATGCATGAGGCTTGATTGTCCAGTGTTCATCCTTCGATGATCCTGTGACCATGCCAAACCGGGTTTGCGCGCTGCTTGCGACACATCTTCGCCTTGCTGGGTCACCTCAGCAATCACAGCAGCAATGGCAGCCATGCGAAGGGTAGCAGAATCAGTTGCGCCCATAATAAAACCTCAAAGTGGGATGTTCCCGTGCTTTCGGGCAGGTCGTAACTCTTCCTTATCCAGAAGCATCTCGAGCGCTCGAGCGAGGCGGCGGCGCGTCTCATTTGGTTCGATGACATCATCAAGGTAACCAAGTGCTGCAGCCTTGTACGGGTTTGCAAATTTCTCATTGAAATCTTCCGTAAGGCGGGCTCGCTCTTGCTCGGCATTTCGAGCGTGAGCAATGCGACGCTTGTGAATAATTTCGACGGCGCCATCAGCGCCCATAACGGCTAATTCACCGGTTGGCCACGCTACGTTGTAATCCCCACGGATGTGCTTAGAAGACATCACATCGTACGCTCCACCGTAGGCCTTACGCAAAATCACCGTCAACTTTGGCACCGTCGCTTCAGCATAAGCGTAGAGAAGTTTCGCACCGTGACGAATGATGCCACCCCACTCTTGATTGGTGCCCGGTAAGAAACCTGGAACATCCTCAAGGGTGATGATTGGAATATTGAACGCATCACAGAAGCGAACAAACCTTGCTGCTTTGTCACTGGCATCGATGTCAAGACAACCGGCCAGAACTTTTGGCTGGTTTGCCACCACACCAACGGTGTGAGTGCCGAGGTGTCCGAATCCGATGACGATGTTTTGGGCCCAATCGGCTTGAACTTCCAAAAACGCTCCATCATCGAGGATTTCACTGATGACATCAAGGACATCGTAGGGTTTGGTAGCGACATCTGGAATGATGCTGTCGAGCGCATCACACGAACGGTCGATTGGATCTGAAGTTTTCTTGTCGGGAGGTCGCTCGAGGTTGTTTTGCGGCAGAAGGTCGGTGAGTTCACGAGCAAGCAGAATAGCGCCTTCGTCGTCGTTTGCGGTGAAGTGGGAGACGCCTGATTTGCTGCCATGGGTCATCGCCCCACCGAGGTCCTCGAACGTCACCACTTCATTGGTCACGGTCTTGATCACTTCAGGACCCGTAATGAACATGTGAGCGGTTTGGTCAACCATGATGACAAAGTCCGTGATGGCAGGTGAATAGACAGCACCTCCGGCACAAGGACCCATGATCACCGAAATTTGTGGAACAACTCCGGAGGCACGCACGTTGCGGAAGAAAATCTCTGCATAGCTACCAAGGGAAGCCACGCCTTCTTGGATTCGGGCACCGCCAGAATCGTTCATGCCAATCACGGGTCGGCCCGTCTTGAGCGCCATGTCAAGCACTTTGCAAATCTTCAGACCGTGCATCTCACCGAGAGAACCGCCATAGACCGTAAAGTCTTGAGCAAACGCAAACACTTCTCGTCCGTTAATGGTACCATGGCCTGTGACGACGCCGTCGCCGGGGATAATGTTGGAATCCATGTTGAAGTCTCGGCAGCGGTGTTCGACGAGCGCATCAATTTCCTGGAATGAACCATCGTCAAGCAACATTTCCATGCGCTCACGTGCGGTCATTTTGCCTCGGTTGTGCTGGGCATCAACCCTTGCTTGTCCCCCGCCAGCCTCGCTGCGGGCCTTTCGATTTCGCAAATCTTGGAGTCGTTGCTCTGTCGATGCCATAGGCTTCCCTACCCCTCGGACTGAAAAGACGCCCTTATGCGTTGCCACTCAAGGACCGCCTAACAAGCGAACTTCCGACCATGTCACTGAAAGCAGAAAACAAAGCGAAGTGCCTCATTACTAAAGGGGTGTGTTGATAGGGAAGCGTTTCATCCTCACTTCATGGGCGAACCGTTGCGAGTTGTCGTTGCAAAACCCGGACTCGACGGTCACGACCGTGGTGCGAAAGTGGTGGCACGAGCTCTCAGAGATGCTGGCCACGAAGTCATTTACACGGGCCTCAGGAGAAGCGCTCAGCAAATCGTTGACACCGTTCGAGACGAAGACGCTCGATTCCTCGGACTCTCCTCCCTCTCTGGGGCACATGGACACTTGTTCCCCAAGGTCTGTGAATTGTTGAGAACTGAAGGCCTCAACGATGTCATCGTCTTCGGAGGCGGCATCATTCCTGACGACGATCGTGATGCCCTCTTTGATTGCAAGATTCGCGCCATCTTTGGCCCGGGCACACCCACATCAGAAATCCTTGAGTTCATACAAGCATCAAACGCAATGGATGATGCCGGTGTTGGGCAAACAAGCGAATGGCACTGGTCTTCTGAAGCATGAGGTGAGTGCATTGCAAGCAATGATTGAGGCAGCCATGCAAGGCGACCGGAGGTCGTTAGCACGCACCTTGACGGCGCTTGAAAACAGAAGCATCACCCTTGACGAAATCAAAACCATCACTGGTGAACATCAAGCCACGACCGAACACTGGCAATCACTCGCCATCACAGGGGCCCCCGGCGTTGGAAAATCTTGCCTTTTAGACGGCTTGTTGACGCAATGGGCCGGCTCTGGATTACGAGTGGCCCTTTTGGCAGTCGACCCATCATCACCGCGTTCCGGTGGTGCCTTGCTTGGTGACCGAGTTCGAATGACGGTCGTTGACCATCCGACCCTCAAAAACAACGTCTACCTGCGCTCCATCGCCACCCGAAAAGCATCTGGAAGCGTCCCCCTCATCGTTGCTGACATGACTGAATTCCTGTTGATCTTGGGATGGGACCGAGTGGTCATCGAGACTGTTGGGGCCGGGCAGGCGGAAGTTCGATGCGCAGCGATCGCAGACCGAATATTGGTGGTTGAAGGTCCGGCGAGGGGCGATGGTGTCCAAGCCGAAAAGGCCGGCCTGCTCGAACTTGCTGATGCAGTCATCGTCAACAAATGCGACCTACCAGGTGCAAAACGTCATGCTGATGAACTCAAAGAATCCTATGAGTTGGGATCGGGAACACCACCTCCTGTCATGTTAACCTCAGCGTTGCATGGAACCGGGATTGAAACCGCCTCAGCGATGTTGCTTGAACTGGTCTCTTCGGGCCGTTCTGAGCGAGCACGATGGCGAGAGCGATTGCTTGCGCACCACGAACGGAAAATACTCGAATCTCCACAATTGGACGATTTCCTCGAAAAATTAGCGGCAGGTTATATGTCGCTTGACGATGTGATACGGTCCATCGGGGCGAACAACAGTGAGTGAACACATCGAGTTAACCAACCCAGTGGACCTTTCAGTCGGCGGCATGAGCGGCCACTTATTCCGCCGTGGCATTCACGTTGGAATGGCTGCAATTCCCTTTGTGTTTTTCAAATGGGGCGAGGCCTTGGCTGATTCAATTGGCGCCGAGGCCCCTCAAGTTGTCTCCCTCGTCATCCTTGCCATCCTTGCAGCAGAAGCAATTCGTCTGAAAATGGGCATCACAATCTTTGGTCAACGCTCGTATGAGGCAAAGCAAGTCTCCGCTCTCGCATGGGGCGCTTTCGGTGTTGGCATGGTGTTCCTGCTTGCGCCAACCGAAGCCTACGCGTGGCCACTCATCCTTTCTTTGTCGTTCGGCGACCCATTCATGGGCGAGTTGAGGCGTCGTGGCACTGAAACCAAGAACGTGATTCTCTATTCGAGCGTGTTCATTACGCTGATCTGGGTGGCCTGTTGGCACTTTTTTGCCACACCACTCTGGCTTGCCATTGTCTTTGGACCCCTCTGTGTGGCTGCTGAGTGGCCCAGATTGCGCTACATCGACGATAATGCTACCATGACATTGATCCCTCTTGGCCTTTTGTTGGTGCTCGAACCGTTCCTCCAGATTATGCCTTGAAACGAACCATAGCCCTCAATATGTTCAAATGATGGTGTCGGGTGGATTAGATTGGTGACGTCAATGAGCGACGAGACAAACTCTTCAGAACCCCCACAAATCACCTACTTCGTTGGCTTTTCCTTGGCCATGATTCTCATGGCTGTCGTCATGGTTCGATACCCCGTTTGGTGATTAGAACCGACCTGCATGGGTTGAAGAAGGGCGGGCCTTCGACCCTTCATTATGTGCGGTGTTTCAGGCATGTTTGGGCGACCAGACATCAACGTGATTCACGCCATGAACACACTTCAAAAACATCGAGGACCAGACGGCCAAGATGCGTGGACAGACGACACACTCGCCTTAGGCCACACACGCCTGGCAATCGTAGATCGTGCTGGCGGCGACCAACCAATCTTCGGACCTGCTGGTGAAATTCTCGTCGCCAATGGCGAAATCTACAACCACAACGAGCTCCGCCATCGAAACAAAACCTACCCGTGGACCAGCAATGTAGATTCTGAAGCCATCATGGCGTTGTACAGCAAAGCAAAGATGCAACAAAGAACGGGCTCGCTTTCGGCCCGTCAACATGCAGCATGGGTGAACCAACTCGACGGCATGTACGCATTTTGTCTATGGGATCCTATAGAACGACGCCTTTTGCTTGCACGCGACCCGCTTGGCATCAAGCCGCTCGTTCGCACGCACGTCGATGGAAGTTTGTTATTTGCAAGCGAAGCAAAGGCACTTCGCGCTCATGAAAACCACATCCCTACTTTTGACGAAGCTGCCTTAATTGCACGACTGGCTTGGGAGTATCCACTTGACGGAACAACCCTGCTCAAAGGCGTGCACCAAGTCCGGGCAGGCACCGTCGAGGTGTGGTCATTAGAGGATGGGAAACCGACCATGATTGACAAAGCAAATGTGGAGCGCCAAGCCCTCAGCCCCGAATCTACATGGGACCCATCAATCCAGGCAGGTCACCTATTGGAATCCTTTGTCGATGGTGTGAGCCAGCGACTCATGGGCGAAGTCCCAATGGGCATTGTTCTGTCAGGTGGCCTTGATTCCTCCTTGGTTGCAGCCGTCGCTCACGAAGCTGCTCAACGCGCAGGCCAACCCGTGCCAGAATGCTGGACTGTGGCTGAAAGCGAAGACAATCCTGATTGGATCGCCGCTGCAAACGTCGCCTCCTCACTGGACCTCAAACATCATCAACACATTTTGGAAGCCGACTCGTTCGACAAGCGACTTCCAGACCTCACTTGGCATGGAGAAGACTTTGATGTCACCGTCTTGTTTTTCCAACCGCTGTTCCAAAAGATGGCTGAAAAGGTGACGGTTGGCTTGTGTGGCCAAGGTGCTGATGAACTGCATGCAGGTTACCCACGGTACCGTGACCTTGGCCAACACACCCGCTTAATTGACGCACGGCTCGCCTCGATGGACCACCCGATGGCTCGACAAATCGAACAGGGCAACTTGCCGGTCGGCGATGCGTGGTACACAAACGATCACAGCGGTTCCGCACATACAGACTCACTGGAATCCTTCCTCAATTTTGAACTTGAACATGGCCAACTCACCAATTTCCAATTGCGATTGGTAGACCGCCATTCGATGGCTCACTCCTTGGAAGTGCGCGTCCCCTTCCTCGGCAGCGCACACCGCAAGGCGACCAACAACCTCCCGATGGACTGGCGCCTGCCCGCCTCGCTCGAGGAAAAGGCAGCCTTGAGGGCGGCAGCTGATTTGACACGGCTCCCACCTGAAATCGTGCGCCGTCCGAAACTGCCTGCTGGAAGGGCCACTTCACCGGGCCTCATTACGACCCTCATCGAAGAGTTACGACCGCGCGGGGATGAAGTCCTAAAGCGCCACCCAAGGCTTGTGAAGGCGTTCAAGGGCCAACCTGAATTAGCCATCGGCATCGGATTGTTTGAAGCAATTCATATATTGGACAGAGGCGCCATGCGTCCACAGAAAAGTGCAGTTGCACTGCTCGATGAGGTGATTGGATGAATTCATTGCATGATTTAACGGCAAAATTGGAAGCAAATCGCCAACGGATCTCTGAATGGATGAAGCAGAAGCGAGCAGAAGTCCCAATCCCATTCTACGGGAGCGTGGATGTCCGAGATGCTGAATGGAAGATTGCCGTGGTTGACGCAAACCACTTTCCTGCTGGATTCAACAACATCGCCGCACAGGACATGGATGAGATTTCTACCCTGATGGGGATGCACATCAAACGGAATTATGGAGATTGTAAGTGGGTTCATCTTTACCCGGAGGCCCATACGAGAAACAAGGGCTATGTGGAAAACATCGCAACCATCCAGAAACTGTTGGAAATGGCGGGCTACCGATGCACCGTTGGCTCCCCCGTGTTCGAAGACCGAGGCTGGCTCGATGGAATCTCTGGCCCAGTTGAAATCACTCCTGTTGAGGCAATCAACAAAGACGGCGAGGAACACCTGCTCGTGGCTGGAGAAATCCCGTGCCTCACCCTCCTCAACAACGACCTCACAGAAGGCATTCTTCCGGGACTTGGAAACCAAGTGTTCCCTCCAAAAGAGATGGGATGGCACCGACGGCGTAAATCCGAACATTACCTCCAACTCCAGGGGTATGTGGAGGAAATGGCAGAGTTGCTCGAAATTGATTCATGGCATCTGATGAGCGAATGGTTTGTCTCTGAAAACAAATGCCTCGAAAAAGAAGCCTGCAGAGTTCGATTGGCAGAAGAAATTGATGAGTTCCTTCTTGGATTATCTGAAAAATATGCGGCGCTTGGCATCGAACGAGAACCCGTAGCCTTCATCAAAAACGACCGTGGAACCTATGGATTAGGCATCATGGTGGTGACGAAGGGTGAACAAATCCTCGAACTATCAAACCGCAAAATGAACAGACTGATGTACGCAAAAGGTGGCGTTGATGTTGAGAATTTCTTGATCCAAGAAGGCGTTCCAACCTGCTTGAAAACGGAAGAAGGCGCACCCGTTGAACCCGTAGTCTACCTTGTTGACGGTCAGGCCGCTTCTTGGTTTTACAGAATCAATCCAAAGAAAGGGGACAATGACAACCTCAATTCACCAAGCGCTCGCTTTGAATCGATTCATGACGTGGGCGAAGCATACGGCGAACATGCACAGGGATGGCACGCCCTTGTGGCAGAGTTGTCAATGTTGGCAATGGGCAAGGAACTCCTCGCCTACCAAGAGCACAACCACGCCGTCCAGTCTTAAGTGGCCGCACCTCTTCGCACGACCATGCACAGGGCATGGGTCTACATTCTGACCATTGCCGTCGGCCTTTGGGTCTCGGCAACGGCAGCCGGTGGACTCCTCACCTTCATTATGCCACCAGAATGGCCGGTGAATGTCTGGTGCTGGAGTCTCTTTGCTTACATCTATGCAAAAGGTACCAAGAAAATCCGCATCGAAATGATCACCGTTGTTGCGTTTGCAACGCCGATGGAATTGTTCTTCAGCGAAGTCTGGGGGATTTACGAATACCAACGGGGCCTTATGCCACTGTTTGTTCCAGCAGGCCACTACTTCCTCTTCGATCTCGGCCGTATGATGGCTGAGAAAATGAAGGAGGCATGGGCGCTCCCGTCGCTGATGCCGTTCGTGCCTGTCGTCGCCTATGGAGCGTACACGGGGGGCGACACGTCAGCAGTTGTGTTGCTCATTCTCGTGTTGGTGTTCACAAAATACGGACCACAACCAAGGCTCTATGCGGCCATGGCATGGGCGGCACTGGGCATGGAGATCATCGGAACTCAACTGGGGAATTGGACTTGGGCTGCGTCCGTACCATGGACGGGACTTACGGCTTGGAACCCACCACTCCTCGTCGGAGCGTTCTACTGCTTTGGCGATCTTTTGGTCAACATGGCTGTCGTCAAGTTTGAAGAGCATGACCTCGTGGAGGAAACCGCATGACCTCCTCGGACGAGCTGAAAAAGCGCAGAGAGGCGGAAGCCTTGCGCATTCGCAGTTCCCTCAACAGGCAGCGGGGTGAGCAGCATGCAGCGGCCAAGGGCGGCGAGACAGCCGTGGCATTTGTCGAAGAGCGGCTTTGCATCGGATGTGACCAATGCACCATTGTCTGTGATGATGATGCGATTGATCTCTATAAAGTCGCCATGGCAAGCCCACTCATCAATGTCGAATCGAATCGAAAGGCGAGAATCATTCGTGATGCTTGCACTGGATGCCGCTTGTGCGTCTTGGCATGCCCAACCGACGCCATCACCATGATTGATCGTTAAGGAGGAACAACAATGTCGAAAAAAGGAAAGGATGACACGGCGCAACGGTTTGGTGGAGAATTTGGACCATACAGAAAAGAAGGGACACCCGGCGTGACCCTTGGTACGTTCAAAACCCTCGTGTGGACTTCGAACATTGGCGGCTTGCTGATCCTCGTGATCGCTCTTGAGATGATGTTCGTACGCCAAATGTTTGGCTGGGGACTCGCCTGCACGGTGCTTGCCGTTGCCGTTGCCATGTTCCCATCAAACTACGAAATCGTAGGAATGGAAGAGCCCACCGAATAGGTAACTCATCCTGTCTGTGATTGAATTGCGAGCATGGTTGTCCTCCGGCCAACAACAATGGCATGTGCAATCGTAGATCAAGAATTTATATTTTGAAAGATGGCCAACCCCACATTCACTCTCCAGGATAAGAAGTTCTGTGCCTACAACTGGATAAGACTGCATGGATGGATGTGGCCGGCAAATACTTTACTTGTGGCCATGGTTAGGAATCTTCCAAAGGTGATTCTGCATGACGACAACTTTAGTGACTGGCGCGGCTGGATTCATTGGTTTCCATACTGCGGTTCGTTTGCTGAATTCTGGGCATGCTGTGATCGGAATTGATAATCTCACCGATTTTTATAAAATTAATCTCAAACAAGACCGACTTGAAGAGTTACGAACCTATGATCGCTTTTCCTTTTACGAAGCGACGGTGGCCGATGCTGCGAACATGAACGCAGTGTTCGAACACCATGACATACAGAATGTCATTCACCTCGCTGGCCAAGCAGGCGTCCGAGCGCCTCCAAGCGAATCCCATCGATACGTCGAGAGCAATCTTGTCGGATTTTGTAATGTGATGGAAGCAAGCAGAGCACACAAAGTAGCGCACTTCGTCTATGCATCCTCGAGTTCCGTTTACGGAATGGAAGCGATTCCACCGTTTTCAACCGACCAGAGCGTCGATCATCCTCAAAGCCTCTATGCTGCGACCAAGCGAGCAAATGAATTGCTAGCTCACAGTTACAGTTACAATTACGATCTTGCCACGACAGGGCTTCGATTTTTCACGGTCTACGGACCATGGGGTCGACCTGATATGGCGGTCTACAAATTTACCGATCTCATTGCAAAAGGGCAACCAATCACCCTCTATGGGGAAGGCAAATTGCTGAGAGATTTCACCTACATTGATGATGTCGTTGACGCCCTTGTTCGAGTTTTAGAAAACCCTCCAACATCAGGGTATGTCGGACAAACCACACCTGCCAAGAGCAAAGTCGCATATCGAATTTACAATGTTGGCAACGATCAGCCTGTCGAAGTGAACGAACTGGTTCACCTTATCGAACACGCGCTTGAAACAACGGCGGTTGTGCGGTACAAACCACCTCATCCAGCAGATTTGCACACCACCCATGCAGATGTGAAGGAATTGACAGATGTGTTTGATCTTCAACCGAACACGAACCTCAAAGATGGAATTGCACACTTTGTAGAATGGTACCTTCAGTACCATGGCCGAGACGAAAGCAACTGAGGCACCGAGTCTCCTCTCACCAAGGGAGATATGACCCCGAAGGAGCCTCCGTGCTTGCCACTGTGGGCGAACTGTGTCGGATCAAACAACGCCGTGAGCAGCCATTGCCTCAGCGATCTTGAGGAAGCCTGCAACGTTTGCGCCAAACACGTAATCGCCAGGTCGACCGTACTTCTCAGCGGTCTCTGCAGCGTTCTTGTGAATGTTGACCATGATGTTGTCGAGCTTTGCATCGACTTCTTCACGGGTCCAGCCAAAGCGGAGGGAGTTCTGTGACATTTCCAAACCAGAAGTTGCGACGCCACCAGCGTTGCTTGCCTTTCCAGGTGCGAACATGATTCCGTTCTTCTGGAAGACTTCGACAGCCTCTGGTGTGCATGGCATGTTTGCGCCTTCTGCAACTGCCATGACCTTGTTGTCAACAAGCATTTGTGCTTCAGCACCGTTGATTTCGTTTTGTGTTGCGCATGGAAGTGCAACATCGACGTTAACGCCCCAAAGTCCGTTCGAGGATGGTTCTGGTGCGGATGCGGTGAAGGTTGCGCTGCTGAATTCATCTGCGTATTCAGAGATACGTCCACGTCGGTTGTTCTTGAGGTCCATGATCCAAGCAAGTTTGGCTCGGTCAATGCCTTCGGAGTCGTGAATGAAACCACTGGAGTCGGACATGGTCACTGGCTTGCCACCGAGGTCGAGGACCTTCTCGCATGCGAACTGAGCGACGTTTCCTGAACCAGAAATCGAGACGGTTGCGCCGTCGAACGACTTGCCTTGTGCAGCGAGCATTTCACGAGCGAAGTACACAAGACCGTAGCCTGTTGCTTCTGGACGGATGAGTGAACCACCGTAGGAAATCCCCTTGCCAGTCAGCACGCCAGCCTGGAATTCGTTCTGGAGTTTCTTGTACATACCGAACATGTAACCGATTTCACGACCGCCAACACCGATGTCACCAGCAGGGACGTCGCAGTTGTGGCCAATGTGTCGCCAGAGTTCCATCATGAAGGATTGGCAGAAGCGCATGACTTCACCATCAGACTTGCCCTTCGGGTTGAAGTCGGCTCCACCCTTGCCACCGCCCATAGGAAGGCCGGTCAAGGAATTCTTGAAAATTTGCTCGAAGGCAAGGAACTTGAGGATGGATGCGTTCACGCTTGGGTGGAATCGAAGGCCACCCTTGTAAGGACCAATTGCGCCATTGAATTGAATTCGGAAGCCACGGTTGACTTGGATTGCACCAGCGTCATCGACCCATGGGACACGGAAGTGAATCAAGCGCTCTGGCTCGACAATTCGCTCCACGATGCTGCGGTACTCTGGGTGTTGCTCAATCACTGGTTCGAGCGATTCAAGAACTTCCCAAACAGCTTGGTGGAATTCAGGTTGGTTTGGGTCACGGGCGACCACTGCTTCATAGATGTCTTTTGTTGCACTCATAGAATCACGTATACAAGGTATGTATTGCTCTTGGCGAATTGCAGACCCTTTCTAAGCATTCCCACGGCATGGGCTCACTACGCAGCCTTTCCTTGCGTAAAACGACGAAGTTCAGTATGGGCACACTGTGTTAAATCGATTCAAGCGTTCAATGCGGCGATTGCCTTCCTCATCGACTTCTGCCATGCCCCGAATTGCTTCTTCAATCATGGTGTGCTGATCAGATTGGATACCGATAATGGTGCGCAGCGAGTTCAGCATCGACCACTCATCTTCTGTAATGACTTCATCATCTAAAGCGGCGATAAGAGCGGTTTGGTATGTGGTGACATCACCCATACGATGCCCGGAATAGTCTTCTTCGAGTTCGTCGAATGGATTGCGTGCTTCGCCCCTGGCAACAGAGAGGCATTCTGCAGTGTCGCTCGGACGAACACCAAGGGCATGAGCCAGGACCCGAAGGATCTGTGCTTCATCATCGGTGATGATTTCATCGCCCAATGCTTCGTTCAATGTTCGCAAATAAAGGTACAACCCACGGGATGGTTCGAGTGCCATGCTTCGACCAGCAGGTGGCGGTATTTAGAGACATAACGAGCCAAGGTTGTGTCGATGCGGCGTATACAGAAAAATAACACTCAGCATGTTCAATTCGAACCTTTTTCACAGATAAACGGGCCACTGAGAAGAGAACGCCCCCGGACTCAAGCGTAATCAACTGTATGACAGATTGTCATCAAAACGAATATGTTTATATCCTTCATTGCATAGCACAGGGTACAGGAGACCCCAACGATGACCGCACCTAGCAACCTCGTTTCCCTCAGAATCACTGAGGAAGATATGATGATGCTTGATGCACGCATTGGTTTGGATGGCGCTCGAAACCGCTCCGACGTGATCCGTCAAGCGATTCAACAATTCCTCAACGGCCAGCCATTGGTCCAAGGCATGGATTCTGTTCGAATCCCGCTCGGCCATGGTGACAAGCGGGCACTCGGACTGCTTTACGAACTCCAGGGCACCACGCCTGAGATCGCTGCCCAAGAAGGCCTTTCACTTTACATTGCAAACGCTGTCAAGGCGAATGCAGAACAGAACAAACAACTCGAAGATTTGTTGGTCTCGGCCAAGGAATCAACGATGCGACACGAAGAATACCACGAATGAGTGGGTGAGAGTGCTGGAGGGGATGGAATGAATTGGCAAAACGAAACGGATGAAACTCGTCGAGCCACCTTCAATGCTGTACAGGAAAGGTCCAACCTGTACGGATTAGCCGCTTTGTGTCAGCGTGCCCGTCTTGCACGCACAGGACAAACAAACCCAACACACCTCCCCCCGAAAGACGGGCGGGGGGACTTCGATTCCACCCCAGCTTGCTGAGTTGGTGGTTCCCACGTGCCCAGGCCCCCCACGATCCTGGGCACAATGATGCTCAACAGTGCAGCCGCTGGCTGCCGCTTCCCCCCCAATCCTTTAGAGGGGTCGACTGTGAAGGGTGATTATGACAACGGAGGCAGAACTCGGTTCGACGGACGCCTTTCCGTATTTGGCCCACCCACAACCCCGTCCTGGTCAAATCGATATGATTCGCGAATCCCGCGAAGCACTTCGAAATGGCGGGTACCATCTTGCCGCTGCACCGACTGGAATTGGGAAAACAGCTGCTGCGTTGGCGGCCGCCTTGGAAGTCGCAGCGCTCACACCCGGCCAGAAGAGCATCTTTTTCCTCACTTCAAGACAATCGCAGCATCGCATTGTCGTCGATACCGTGCGCAGAATTAACGAACGACGGATCAACCAAAGCCCCGTTACCTTGGTGGACATGATTGGTCAATCTGGCATGTGTGTGCAACCTTTTGCCAAGGAATCACCACATGTGTTTTCCATGATGTGCAGCACCGCACGTCGAGAAAAGAGTTGCAAGCCTTGGATTACCAAAGCACCCGGACTCACCAAGCGAATTCTTGACAGCCCATTGCACGTTGATGAATTGGTCGAATTGGCTAAAATACACAGGGTTGACGGGCAAATTGCCCAAACTTGCCCTTGGAAAGCGGCACGGGAAGCAGCAAACCACGCCGATATCTTTGTTGGCGATTACAACCACTTGTTCGATGAAGGCGTTCGCACTTCCAGCCTTGAGGCGATGGGCATCGCCCTTGAAGACATCATTTTGGTCGTTGACGAAGCCCACAACCTTCCCGACCGCATTCGGATGACGATGGAGCGAGTCATCACACCAACCATCTCCCGAAATGCAACCATGGAATTGGAGGAATATGTTGGCACATTGACCAACATCTATCACCAGAGCGGTGCGGATTCCACAGCCCTTGAACTCGATTTGGCGACATGGGCCCTCGAAGTGATGAAGATTGCACGTGTCAAAATTGCTGATTTATTCCGACGGTTGCACAATGAATTGACCGGTGATGCAAACGAATCCCATGTTGAAGTGGCAGCCTTCACCGATGTGTTCCACCGTGCCTGTGATGAGTACGAAGGCCTCTCTGGACAGCGAACCTTGAACGAGGAACCTGCACCAGCACCTGATGATGATCACGGTGTGAAGCGACAGCATCGATTGCCACTCCTTGCAGACATTCTCAGCCGATGTGACATTGAACTTGATGCTGGCGAGGGTGAAGAGCCTATGGAACCAGACTCCCATCGCCTCGGCCACATCTTGAGTTGCGTCAACGAATTTGGCTCGACTACGGCGCTTTGCCTCGTGTTCAGCGCAAAAGGCAAAGAAGGGAAAATCACCTCGCACCTCTTAGATCCGGGCTTGGTTTCAGGCACCGTATTCAAGGGCACCTCAGGCGCAATCCTGATGTCCGGGACCCTTTACCCGCCGCAAATGTATGCAGACATGTTAGCACTCCCAGTTGATAAAACCACGAAAACAGCCTATGCGTCACCGTTTGCAGGTGAGCGAAGGCCCGTGCTTGTAGCGGGTGACGTATCCACAAAATACACCCAACGCTCACCCGCAATGTGGGATAAGATACGGGCCCACATCCAAGCCCTCATCGATGGTACACCCGGCCACATCGCCGTGTTTGCGCCGTCCTACAAAATGATGGAAGAAATCGTCAACACCACGCACTTCAAAGGCGTTCGGAAGATTGTTGAAAGCAGGGAGTGGTCAAAGCAAGACATCGACACAATCGTAGAACAACTCCGAGGTGAACGGGATGCAGGTCAAAGGATTCTCTTGTGCGGCGTCTATGGAGCACGCCTCTCAGAAGGCATCGATTACAACGGTGGCATTCTCGACGCAGTGGCCTGCATCGGCATTCCAAACGCACCACCGTCCGTCCGATCAAACGCTCTGAAAAAGTATGCAGGCGACAGGTTTGGAGCCAACAACGCTTGGCGCTACACCGTCACCCAACCTGCGATCAATGCGATTTTGCAAGCGATGGGAAGACCAATCCGCTCGATTGGTGACCGTGCGCTCATCCTGCTCTTGGACCAACGTCACACCGACCGGACCTATGCGACGTGTTACCCGAAAGACCTACGAATGAACGCAACAAATGCTCCAACCACTACAGCAAGCTTTGCACGGCGGTTCTTTTCACGGGTTCACACCCTTGATGAAGTGTAGACATCATCCATTAATTGGAGGACGAAGGTTCATGGAGGCCGCACACAACCCACACCGCATGGCAACATGGGAACCTCTTGCAGTCGGCACCGATCCAACGCAGTTTACACCTGGTGAAATTGACGCTGAAACAACTGGCGGTTTGGCTGCCAGCGTTGAGTCATTGCATTCAGAATTCCACCAGCTCGCCGACCATATTGGCGAAGTACAGACCATGCACGAGCAAGTGCTCGTCTCCGCAGGCATGCTCCCGGAATCACACTTGGCAGAAGTCCAACCCGAGCGACAACTCAAGTGGATGGTTGAGGCACTTCATGGCAACGTCAATCCGGACGGTCTGACCATTCCATTGCTTGGTGTCACTGCCAAAGATGTCGTTCTCTTCACCAAGAAAGAAGGCGAAATCACCCACCTCAAACTTGTCATCGCTGATGGTGACAACGAGCCACTCGAGCGCGAGATGCCACTTCCCGAAGCAGCAGAGGGCCTAAGCGCCAACTACGTCAATGGGCGATTGCACCTTCGATGGTGAACCAAGCCGTTGCGCTGCTCAATCATCGAGCAGGGACCTTCGTGAGTCCTGAGATTTCTTGACCCATTCGCTCCAATGCTTGTTGTGCAGCAACTTGGTGCTGTGATCCTAGTTCTTCACGGCTGTATCGGGCTTGCTCAAACATGTTGTCCAAAGCGACGAGCGCGTCTTCGGAAATTTGTGGCATGGCCTGACGAATCGCCATTTCGAATTCACGAACTGTTTCAAAGTCTCGGCGCAAGAATCCGTGTTGCTGGAAAGCAGTGCACAAGTTCTGGTAGCATGTGAAAATTGATTCACGGATTGAATCGCCTGCAGCGAGTAACTCGGCAGTGTAGGCAAAGATTTCTGCAGCTTCTTCAAGCAATTCCTGGCTCTTGCGTCGTCGGTAAAGCACCGTTCCAGCAGCAGCACCTGCTGCAATGAGGAGCGCCAAGACATAGACCCAAGTCGGAACTGGCTCTGAGATTTCCTTGTAACTGTAGTTCGGTGCCCACGGAGAGTCAGCAGCCTTTGCCTCGAAAGCCAACTTGCTCTGATCAGAGAGCCGTGGGTCATCGATGATGATTTCGAGGTACACTTCGCCCCACACATTCGAACGACCGTATGGTGGATCGGAGTTGAATTCAAACGAAGCAATTCCATTCTCATCGGTCAGCGGTTGAATCGGCGTCGAAAGTTGTGATCCGTTTGCATTGTAGAGATAAACGGTGACCTTGATGTCCGCAATGCCTTCGTTTGTGTCCAAGGCCGTGATCACGATGTTTCCGCCGATGTCTTCTTGCTTGTCTTCAACAACGGTGTTGATTGAGGGCACAATATCCGCATTCACCTTGACGTAAATCAGGTGGCTTTCCGAAGCACCGTTGAGGTACAGCGCATCGTTGCGAGGTGCGTCGATGTGAAGGTATTGGCCACCGGAATTCATCCAAGCAGGCGCAACACCATTCATCGAGAAGTTTCCGTTGTTCCAGGCGATCTGAATGTTTTCAAGGCAACGAGCCCCTTCACGGTTTGAGATACAATCCGAGCCGTTTCCAAGGTACAGTGTGAGGTTGTTGAACACTTCACCTTGGCCGCCGACTTCAGAAACTGAACCCGTGAGAACGATTGGCGCAAACACGTCATCGCTTCGGACGACGATGTTGGAAGAGGTCCCATCAATGGTGATGATGGTGTTCGACCATACGAGCGCAGTCGCACTTGTGGAGGCTTCAAGGTGAGCACTGGTTCCAGCAAAGGCTGCAGTGAATGTGTGTTCACCACGTGCAAGTTCCATGGTAGCAGGAACGATCACCGACCAGGTACCATCAGCAAGCGTCACCGTGCTTGCCACCTCGACGTCATCGAGTCGAACGCTGATTAGCATCGAAGGAAGTCCGTCGTTGTTGACCGTGTCGATATCGAACAAGCGTCCCGAGAGCGACCATGTGTCGCCACGGGTTGCATCCCGACCGTCGTCGAAGACGAGCGTGATATCGGAGCGGTGTGCCAAGAAGAAGGTGGTGTTGCCCACATTGGACCTGTAGAAGCCCTGAGCCTCAGCACGAGCCTCAAGGGTGTGGTTGCCAAAGGAGAAGGTATCAGGGACATTCCAGTCGAACGAGAAGTCGCCATTGGCGTCGGTGATTACACTTGCCAAGAGAATCCCTTCAACCGTCAAGTCAACCACATGCCCTTCAATGCCCAACAATTGATTGTCGACAACTGAACCAGAGATGGTGATGTTCTCAGCCACTGCGACTGGACTTTCCATGTCCACAGTCACTTGGATTGGACTGTAAACAGTCCATGTGCCACTTGCAGCGCTTGGGAGGTAGAAGGTGGTGCCAATGAACCTGGTTTCAAGGAGCAATGCGCCGAGTTCTGCACCAGATGGAACAGGGTAGATGGCCGTGAATGTACCGTTTTCATCGGTCGTGACGTTTGTCATCCATTCGCCGCCAAGCCAAATCTCAACCGTGAGGCCCGGGAGAGGAGCATCCACCAAATCGAGCAAGCGACCTTGAATGGTCATTGTCTCTTCCCGGTTCACTTCGCCACCTGGGGTAAGAAGGAGAATCTTGGTCGGAACGCTGACATTGAATTCAACCTGATCGTTGCTTGGCATGTAGTACTCTGGGTTGATCAAATCACCAACACCGACTGGGTCGACCCAATCTCGGCCGCCAAGGAAGCGGACCTCGATCATGTGTGCGCCAGCGCTTGTGTCATCAGGGAGGGTCCATCCAATGGTGAAGGCCCCTGTTTGTGCATCGGTTTCGATGCTGGAAACTGGAACTCCATCCACGAGCAGGTGGACGATGGCGACCGAAGGTACGCCATTCACCATGAGAGGCAAGCCAAGGTCATCCATCAGTGTTCCATTGACCACAAAGGCATCGCCAGCAGTGAGGGTGGATGGCGCTTCAGCAATGGTGAGGTTTGTTTGGCCAAGAACCACAAATTGTGTGGTCTCGTTCGAACCAGCCAATCCAGTTGATCCGGGTGTGCCTGCGAACTCAACAAAGAGGTCTGCAGGTCCAACGCTTAGGTTCTCAGGCACCGCAATGACACCAGCGGCTGTACCGTTTGCAAACGTCGTGAAGGTTGAGAGTGCAAAGCCAGGCAAGCCCACCAAGACCTGTTGATTTCCAACAGCTGTGTCTGTGTTGTCACGCAAGAGAATCTGGAACGATACATTGTTCCCACGTTCAGTTCGGTCGTTCAAGGAAGGCGCACCAAGGCCGTCGAGGGCTGGTTTGATGAACACCAATGTTGTGAAACCTCGGCTGTCAAAAGTTTCGTTTGCTTCAGAACCGATGTAATAGTTCACAGCAGGGATGAAGGAGGCTTCGATGGTGTTGTTGCCTGCTGGGAAGGCTGCACCGAGCGAGATTGTGGCATTCCAGATACCGCCCGCTTGGACCGTTCCGCCGCTGACTGTGAAGCCAACTGGCTGGCCATTGATGGCAAACAGAATGTTCGCTGGCAGCAGACTACCGTCCCTAAGTTCGAGACCTGATCCATTGTCACTTTTCACAGTACCACTGACATCGAAGGAGGTGCCAGCAACCGGATTGGCTGCAATCGCATCAACCACCAAAATCGTTGTCGAACGCACGGTGATTGACGAGAGGTTGACGTTGGTTGCCAAGAGGTCCACGCTTCCGTTGAACACCAATGTGACGGTGATCAGTCCAAGTGGATGGCTTGTAGGAATGAGGTAACTGAAGTTGGAAAAGCCTGCACCGTCCGTTTGTGTACCTGGCAACCAAGTTTCATGGAATTTAATATCCACATCGTAGGCAGCGAGCGGCAAGAAGAGGTTTGATGATTCGACCAATCGAGCGCTAATGTTCACTTCGTCGCCTCTGTTGACCAAGATTGGGTTGAGCGGTTGGATGTTCTCAAAGCGAGACACACCCATCACCAGCACACCGTTTTCGATGCTTGCCGTTAGATAGAACGGCGAAGAACCTTCAATCACAGAGATGACAAGGACCTTGTTTCCACGGAGCGTTCCGTTACCGGAGGTATCGGTTGGGATGCTCATGTTGAAGGTACCATTGACTGAAGTCTGGTAGGTTGGCACAAGCAGCTCATCGGGATTGCTCAACCAGAAAGCGCTGAGTTCAACTGGTGCGATCAGCGGCCGGGTTGCATCGTCACCATCGAGCACTTGCCCGAGGACGTTGAAGTTGATACCTGCAGTCACGGTGCTTGGGATCGAATCAATACGGAAGTTGCTTGGAACTTGAACGGTCAAGTTGACGAGCGTGGAGTTTCCAATTCGTCGAGAGTTTCCAATGGCCAGTGAATCAGAGAGGTCATCGTACACGACCATCAAGATGTCATAGTAACCTGGTGCAATACCATTCGCAGTCCAGCCAACGCTGGCAAACCCTGCTTGGTCCGAGATTGCAGTGCCAATCGATACATTGGTGTTTCCATAATCGAAGATAAATTCAACCGATGCATCGCTGACATTGGACTTGTCTGCCACATCCGTAATTGTAGCGTTAAAGTCGAGCGATCCATTGATCTCGACGATGAGGTTTCGCTGGCCAGTATCCACTACGAATTCAGACTCGAACCCAACCAACGTGGAAGGAAGGGTCGGTGTTGCAGGTGGAACGGACGTGTCAACAAATCGATAATAAGGCCCGCCAACAGGTGCTTGGTTCTCGAAGTCCATGTTGAGAATGAACTCATAGGCATTGGAAGGGCTTGTTTCAGGAACCGTGAAACTGAGGTTGTAAGCACTGGTCGTGTTGTTCAACAGCCCTTGGGCGAGATCGATTGGTTGACCATCTGCAGTCGCCATAATCAGCGAGAGCATGGTGATGTTGTCACCGAGGATCTTCCGATTGGTGTGAACTGCGTCAAAGATATCTCCGTAGATGTAGGTCGAGTTCCCAATGTGAGTCCAATCTTGAGCCAAGGTGAGGTTCCATCCCACTTCCGCAGCGACACGCACTGAGGAGAGTCCTGTTGAAGGCTGGTACAAGTCAGAACCGTTGAATGAGATGTCAAGAGGGTAATCGCCCGCATACATGTTAGCGTCGAGCAACCAGTTCAACGTGATGGTTTCACTTTCTGGATCCACGGTGGTGTTCACCCATGTACCATTGAAGGTAAAGTCAAAGTTGCCAGAGGCGAGAAGGTCTGAATCCACACCTCGGTGATCGGTCATTGACACCAACACCACTGCCTCGGTGTTTCGCAACTGTGAGACAGATTGTGTGGTGAATTGGAGCCAGCCTCGCAAAAGGTATGGAGCACCAGCCGACATGTTTGCATCGTCAGTTGCCTCGATGGAGTCAGGGAAGAACCGAACTTGAAGTTCGATTTCACCGGCTGCAATCTGGGCATTTGCTGCTGTGAGCAAGTGCTGAACTGAGAACGTGCCATTGACACTCGCATTAAACATTTCAATCCAATCAGAGCCACTACCAACAGAACGCATCGAGAACGAAAGGTTACCCGGCATGGACACTGGATTTGCACCTGAAGTCACAGCTGAACCGTTGACCCAGATGTCATCGTCGATGAGGATGATGCTGTTGTTGGTCAATGGACCTTCGAGCGTAGCAGTCAGTGTTGGTGCATCTCGGATGTCCAACACAATGGCCGTGGTCGATGGTCGCAAGTGGAATTGCACCGGCGTGATGCTTGGCTCCGAGGCGTCTTGCCAACCGGAGAAGCCGAGTGTTGCAGAAAGGTTGGTTTTGGTCTCAAACGGATCCAATTCCACCTCGATGCTCCATCCGCCATCAAACCCGATTGGTGAGGAGAGGTTGATGGAACCGTTCACTGAAGAGGTGAAGGTAAGCCAGACTTCTGGAACATCTGCGCTCGATGCGATGGAACTGATCACATTGAGCGGTGCGTTCTCAAGCGAAAGCTGTCCGGTAATGATGGTGGTGGCACCCGCACCAACAACTGGCGCATTGATGGCGTTCGGCCCAGTATGATTGATCAAAGCATCATCGGTAACGTTGACAAAACCGTCGTAAATGACGCCGTCTTCAGACACATAGCCGGATTGAAGGTGCTTGATGACAACTCGGTGGATGCCCGGTGCACCGGGTTCCAATGGACTTCCGGTGAACTGGAAGGTTCCGTTTGCATCGGTAATGAGTGCGCCGATCTCATAGTTTGGAATGGCTGCTGGTCCTGGGACGCCTGCTGCTTCTGCAAGTGGCACAAGGTATCCAACCATTGGCAGATCGGGGATTGGTGTCGAGTTTTCAGCGAAGCGAAGTTGACCCGTGACGTTGAATGTGGAGGTTCCGTCTCGGTCCCACACGAGCGAAGAGATGGTTTGGTTGACAATCTCAATCTCTTCTGCTGCAGGGCAAGCGTCGAACGGAATCCAGCCAAGTTCAGTACCGCCATTGGCACTGTTTTGTTGAAGCCGAACTTCGCCCCATGTGGTGCGATCTTGTGGGAAGACTGCGTAGCCATCACCGTTCCATGTACCTCCGGCAAAGCCGCTCACATATCGAGCAGGTAAGCCAGCAAGGCGAGCCATGGTGACGAATGCAGTGTTGAATTCGTTACACGTTCCCTCTTGAATTGCTTCAACCAAGGTAACGCTCATATCTTCGGTGTTTGGAATCCCCGAGCCGTTGTAGTTTCGCTTGAATTCGGTGGTAGCGTTCCCTTCAGCGAGGAAAGTTTGGATAGCGACTGCCGTATCATAGGCATTGGTTGCTCCTGCTTCCGTCACAACCGTGTCGGTGGTGTTGAGCAACGAGCTTCGTGGGTTGCTCAGATTGGTGAGTTCATCAGGTGTCTGAAGTTCGTACGCAAACCCTTGACCTGGGACAGTTGTTGGTGCCAGAGATGCCCAATCGAAGTAAAATTCAGGTTGTTGAATGAACACTTCTTGAATCGGTCCTGCAACGATGTTGACGTTGTGTGAGTCGTTGGAACGTTCAAGCTCGGCACCCGAATCAATGTAGAATGACATGTTTGACCAACTCGCCGGTAACGGCAAACCACCCGTAATCGGAGGGCTGTTGAAGGCCATGAACCACTCAACGGTGTCATTGGCAAACGCCATGTCAGCAAGGTGGGTGAAATTCGAGGAAGGGAGAATGATGGTTTCAGATGGGTGGGTTTCTGCAATGTGCGCATAGGCCGTTCCTGTGTAGAAATCATTCGTGTATTGGCGCCATCGCTGGGTAGCGTCGAGGTCGACTACACCGCTGGTGTTGTTGGCCCAAAACACAACTTCCGAAGCGATGAGGTCGTCTGTTGGGTCAAATGGATCGAAAGGAGAGCCGAGGCAGTTGATGATCCAGAATTCTTGTGTACATTCCAATCCATCGATCATACCACCGCCGTCGGTATCGGGGTTGGTCCAGTCTGTGCCGGTTTGGTTCTCAATGGCATCCGGAATCGTGTCCCCATCAAAGTCAGACGGTAGCAAGTCATCAGCAGGATTGTTTTCCGGATTGGTTCCGTCAAAATACTCATCACGGTCACTCACACCACCGGAGTCGGTGTCGGTCGAAGCATCGTCAGTGACCCATACATCGGTTGATCCGTTGGTGATGCCGATGTAAATGAGGTCGCAACCCGTGCTTGTTTCGAAGTAATTGTTGAGACCGTCTTGGTCGTCATCCAGCAGGTTCGTACACGGTTCGTTTGGATCTGTGTTAGCAAAGACCTCCTCGAAGTCATTCGCCCCATCGCCGTCTGAATCGACGAGCGTTGGGTTGGAGAACCATCCGAAGGTGCCCAGCAATTCCTGCCAGTCCGCAAGACCATCGCCATCGCTGTCAGTGTAGTCATCATCGCAGTATGTACGAGTTGTGGAGATGGTCCCGTCTGTTGACGCATCTGTGTGGCAGAACGAACCGTTTCGGTTGGCGACTTGAGTGGCCGTCCCGGGCGCAACCGAAACACCTTGGATGACATCATTGACAACCGTCGCATAGGCAAACGGCGTCCACGTTCCGGAGACATTGAACCAGCCAACTCCTCCTCCAGGGCTGAACCCGCTTCCATCGGCGACTTCCATCTGTCCGTTGCCGTTGTTCCATGTGACAATCGTGGTTTCAAAATTGATCAATGAATCACATGGGTCTGTTCCATGGGAAACGTTTTGCTCATCGCCGTCGTTAATGCCGCCAAAGTCAGTGTCTGCGACATCCCATAGGGTGCACGAGAGGTTTTCTTCCCAGTTTTGAATACCATCGTTGTCTTCATCACCAGAATCTTCTCGGCGAGTCGGATCTGTTTCACCAGCATCGACCACACCGTTTCCGTTCACGTCTTCTTCTCCATCGTCAAAAGCGTCACCATCGGTGTTGTTGTTTCGTGGGTCACTGGCTTGAGCAGGGCTGCCGTACTGGCCACCCACTTCGACACCATCGGTAATTCCGTCCCCGTCTGTGTCAGACGAGGTTGGATCCGTTAGCAGTGTCAAGGCCTCATATGAATCGCTGAGCCCGTCACCATCGGTATCGGCGCGCTGAGGATTGGTCGAAGTGATGCCGTCAACTTCCGCAGTGAAGGTTGCACAACCACCAGGTCCGATACCACTGACCGGATCGCATGGAGAAGTGGTCTCAGTCGCTAAGCCGTTAGGTCCGGGGCGGAAGCAAGGTGATGCGCCACACATTGTGGTCCATGTTGGATTGATGTATTCGAGCAAGTTGTTGAGTCCATCCCCGTCTGGATCGCCATTTGGACCATCAGCGTTGGAAGGATTGGTAGCGTTGAGGCCGTTCGCTGCTTCCCAGCCATCGTCCATACCGTCGCCGTCTGTGTCCCATCCTGCAACGTCTTCGTCTTCGAGGCCGTCACCGTCATCATCGTTCGATGAACAATCTGCATCACCGTCGTTGTCGGGGTCTGCAGAGTCAACAAAGCCGTCTTTGTCATCGTCGAAGCCGTTTGTACAAATGTTGCCAACCGGGTCTTCATCGCAAAGAATCACACTGCCAGTTCCATCCGAACCGCTGTCTCCACAACCTGGCCGGTTGTATTGGAGGGCGTTTTCTTCGTCCCAGTTGTTGACTGGCACAGTACCGTTCCACCAGACACCGTTGTCAAGCACACCGCTGGTGGTTGAAAGGTCCCAGTTGGTCGGCTGGAGGTAGGAATATTCCTGAAGGTTTGACATTCCGTCACCATCAGGGTCGCCAACAGCTCCATCGCCGCCAGTGCTCGAAAGTGGATCAAGGCCATATTGCCACTCCCATCCATCTGGGAGGCCATCGTTGTCGGAGTCTGGGTCGTTTGGTGCCGTGTTCATGAGGTATTCCAAACCGTATGTGAGACCATCTCCATCTTGGTCTGTGGCGGCAAGCGCCTCAAAGGATCCGTATTGAATGGTGGCGAATGTGGAGAGCACCATCAGCGCAACGAGTGCCACGGATTTGACCGTGTCTCGATGCTGAAGAATTTGCCATTGGGAGCGCGGCTTCGAGGGAGATGAAGGCGTACGCATGGTTGTCACAAGAACCCGGCTGTTTTGATGCCTCATAAGGGAAATGGTACGATGTTCATACAATGCTCGATTTAGCAATCTTTGAATTGCGATGGAAATGCCAGCGAAAAGACTCGCAGCCCGTCGATTAAGCCCCGACTGGAACGCTGTAGTACTCAAAGAGCGTCGAGTTCATCCAAAAGTTCGAGATCGTCGTCGATTTCCTCTTCCATAACGGGCTCAGGAATCGTTGATTCCAAGGGTTCGAGTTCCTTCTCATCTTCAAAGAGGAACACTTCGTCTTCAAAGCCAGAGGTCGATGCTTGACCACGACGGTACACAGCAAAGACGAACGCAGCGCACAATCCAAGACCTAACACAAGCGTCTGAGGCTCGGGGTCGACAATCTCGTTGAAGAAGCACGAGGCACCTTCACACGATGTACCGTAGACCTGTGTGCTGGTTTGCGTGTAGTCGCTGTCATATGGCACTTCTTCGTCCATTGGCGTCACTTTGAGATCGAAGTCAATCGTTTCTCCATTCTTGAGGTTCGTAGGTGGCGTGATAGCGAGGGTGAAATCCTTGCTGGAGTAGGCAGGGAGGGTCAAAAGAAGGAAACGGCCACCCGTTTGGTCCGAGGAGGCACGGATGAGGACATCCCAGCCTTCTGGTTCGTTCTCGAGCGTGATCACGACTTCAAGAGGGATGTTGTTTTGGTTGTCAATGCTGTATTCCACCGTTTGGAACTCACCCGATGCGAAGCGCACAACTGAGCTGCTGGTGTCTGTGATTTCGAGGCGCCCAGGTTGGACATCTTCCCTCACTTGTACCGTCACTGGAAGGTCGAAGTAGCGAGCGTCTTGGGCGTCCACGCCTTCCTCGACAACACGGACGTACACCGTGTGATTGCCTGCTTCGACTTTGTCGCCGATGGTCATGCTCAATTTCAGATCAGCGTACTGGTCTGATTCGAGGTAGACGACAACGATGTCGGATTGAGAACCATTGGAGATGGAATAATCCCACGTACCGTAAGGTGAATCATCTTCGAGGTTCCGATCGAGGTCTTCAGGGTTGATGATGCGCCATGTGGTTTGGCCACCAGTATCACTGGAGTCCGTGATGCGCATCTGGTACCATAGAGAGGAACCGGGCGAAACCGGTCCAACGGTGCCCAAGGTGCCACTATCGGAGTCGGCCGTCACTTCAACAAGGACACCAAAGGTCCTGTGAACGGTGAACGACACGGCTGTGCTGAGTTCCGAATCGCCTTGGCTGGCCACGCTGACTGTTACGAGGCCGATGTCCTGTGCGTCGCGCTCTGAGGGCGGGAAGACTTCCATGCGCACTGTGAGAATTTGATGAGACCCAATGTCTGGGGTAACAGAGTAGATGCCTTCTTCTGCCAATTCAAGCCCCGTTTCGTTGTCATAGAACTTGTATTGCCAAGCATCTGGAAGTTCAGTAACTCGGAGTTTGAAGGCATCGGTAATGAAACCGGAATTGAACACATCGATGAAGAAATCACCGCTCACGTCACCTGAATCAACGTAGTGAGAAAGCATCTCGTCATAGGCTTCAGGGCGGGTTGAATCAGCAATCTGCTTCTGGTGTTCATTGTCTTCGAACACTGAGATACGAGGCGGTGACAAGACATCGGACTCTTCGACATCGAGGACGATGGTTTCGACTGCGACCTCGACCGTTTGCCCTTCTGTGTTCTCTGCATAGGCTCGAGCCTCAATCTCCAGTGTGTTAGGAGCGGAAGTCAAGTCGCCATCAGGCACTTCGATGCTTAGAATGGGTCGAGCAAACGTGCCACCGCCGGAGAGGCTGTAGCCGCCAGGCTGATCCCAAACGGGGTCGGACCAGGTCGAAGGCAAGGACTGCGACAACGAGAACACGACGTCAAGTTGAGATGAACTGGCGCCCGTGTGCTCGATGAGGAATTCAATGCTCGAGGTTTGGCCCGGAGCAATAAGAACAATATCGGGCTGACTTTCTGGCAGGGTGAGGTAAACATCGTGTTCAACAAACTCAATACCGCTGTGTTCGAAGACCAGTGTGTGACCTTGAACGTCGCTAATTTCCAGTCGCAGTGGGTATTCGCCGGCGGCAATACCAGTCTCGTATTGGAAGGTGTAGTTGCCAACCAGTCCATTGTTGTCCAGTTTCAAATCATCGTCGTCAAAGGATGTAGAGAACACAGTTCCCGCATCGTTGGGCGTGGCCATCACGAGGTCGACACCTTGGATATCGTCGCGACCAAAGGCGTCTCGGACATCAACCGAAAACTGCATGTTGCGGAACTCAGGTCGGTGAGTGGGTGACCACTCCGTGACCTCTGGATCGAGGAAGCCGCCACCTGGGCGGTGTACCTTGACCACTGAGTTCGCCAGTGCGTTGGCTTTCATCTCGAGTTTGGAATATCCGTTTGTTTGTTCAACATCGCCGAAAGCGACGTTCACTTCGCAGTTTGGGCCACCAATGCCGCCGCCACCGCTGCTTTCACACGTTGCTTGGGCGTCAACATTGAGCTTCAGTTGCTTACCATTGGCAACTGTAAACCCGTCAGAAGGAACATCGAAATCGACAATGGAAGATGTCCAGGCGCAGGAACTGGTGCCGAATGTTCCGCCAGTGCACGGGTCATCAAGCGTTTCAGAAACAGAGTCAACTTCGGAATCACCGGACTTGAGCGAGAAGGTAATATCAGCGGTCGAACCTTGAGAGCCTGTGAATTGCAAGAAGAGGGTGAGGGTCACTTTGTCTGTGTTGTCACGGCCGTAAACGAGAAGATCTGAAATCATTTCAGCGCTGCGGAATTCAACACCACCAAAGGCGCTCGCTTCTTGGTGAGCACCCGTCGGCTCAAGGGTTGTGATGGAGCCTTCGCCACCGCTTTCACTGGTTGATTCGTCGAGGTACAAGTTGTAGGATTGGCACGTTGCGCAAGAGGATGCCGAGTTCATTGGAACCGTCGGTTCCACGAGCACTTCTGCCTCTCGATATTCCTGGTCGACCGTGCCGTTCAACGGCGCCACGCCGCCCACCATGAGCAAAACAAGCAAGACCGCCAAAAATCGGCTGTTTGATGAAGAAATCGAAGTCATGAAGGTGTTCACCGTACCCGCCTGTTCAACCGACTGTTAAACGGTTTTGCATTGTTTGCTCGGACAAAGCCCCCTCTACGAGGGGGGAAAACATGTGACAAAGAAGTGCAGGGGGTGGGATACGAACCCACGAACCCATACGGGACCGGATCTTAAGCCCGGCGCCTTTGACCACCTCAGCCACCCCTGCACTTTGGCCGACCGGACCACATGATTTGAAGAAAACCCCTGACGATGTTGACTCAAGGGGCGACCGACCAGCCGCCATCGACTTCGATGACTTGGCCAGAGAGATAGGTTGAGCGAACCAAAAACGACACTGCATTCGCCACATCTTCTGGCGACCCGCCTCGACCGAGCGGTACCTTCTCGATGACCGATGCAAAGTGTTCAGCCTCCCAAGGTGCAGCCATGATGGCCCCAGGCGCCACACAATTCACCCGGATTTCGGGCGCCAAATCACCAGCGAGGTTCATCATCAACTGACGCAAGCCAGCTTTGGAAGCAGTGTAGTGTGCGAGCCCTTTCCAAGCCCGCCCAAGCGATGTATCAACCATGCCAATGACGCAACCGGAAACCGCCTTCAAAGAGGCTGAAAGCGATTGTGTGAGAAGAAAAGGAACCTCGATGTGAATCCGGTTGTTCAAGCGCAGTTCTTCGAGTGAAACTGAAGCGTAGTCTGTGGAATTATAGATTGAAGCATTGTGCACAAGCACCCCGAGTCCATCGGCGTTTTGAGCCTCAACAATGGACGTGGTGGCGTCGATGAGAAAGGCCAAACCTTCGTCACTCGAGAGATCGGCCTTCACCACTTCACCGCAGGCCTCACCGTTGGCCTTCTGTGATGCCTCGTCTAGCAAAGCTTGAGCCTCATCGACGGAGGTGCGAGCATGGATGATGACGTACCAACCTTCCTCGATGAGCGTGGCACAGATTCGAGCACCAATGCGACGCCCCCCTCCAGTCACAAGAGCAACACCTTTGGTCATAGTCCTCCGTGAGGTTCATTGCTCATCAATGCTCGTTCACCTCCGAAACTGAATCAACGCACCCCAAAAGCACCATTTGAAGGCGATGAGAACCACACAGCGCACCTTTTTGAGAGGCAAGCCGTGGGAGGTTCATAGGGGGATGAGGCGATGTCGGGCAAACCACTTCCAATGGCCGAGCGAACACCCCCTGCTTCACGACCAAAACCAAAACGTGAACGCCTCCCTCCGTGGTTCAAAACAGCCCTCCCATCGGGTGAACAACAGGCGATCTTCAACACTACAAAAGCAGCAGTGAAAGACAACACGCTTCACACAGTCTGCCAGGAAGCACGGTGCCCAAACATCCACGATTGTTGGGCAAGTGGCGATGCAACGTTCATGATCGCAGGTCAAGAATGTACGAGGGGTTGTCGATTCTGTGCTGTGGGCACCATCAAAACTCCACCTCCGTTGGACCTTGAGGAGCCCACAAATCTGGCCAATGCTGTCGAATCGATGAACCTCCGACACGCCGTCATCACCGTGGTCAACAGGGATGACCTTGCTGACAGTGGCGCTGACCATTACAAACAATGCATTGAAGCAGTGCACCAGCGCCAACCTGAGGTCACCTTGGAACTCCTCTGTTCAGACCTTGCCGGCGACCATGAGGCCCTTGCCCATCTGCTGGATGGAAGCCCCCTTTCCGTGTTCGCCCACAACGTCGAATGTGTCCCTCGGCTTGATGCAACGGTTCGAGACCATCGGGCCTCATTCAGCCAATCCCTCGAGATTCTGCGAGCTGCGAAACAACTTCGCCCCGACATTCTCACGAAGTCTTCCATCATGGTTGGCGTTGGCGAAACGGATGAAGAAATAACCGAAACGCTGGGCATGCTCAAGGATGCTGGAGTGGACCTTGTGACCATCGGCCAATACCTCGCACCCTCCCACAAGCACCTCGCTGTCGATCGATTCCCCGAACCTCAACTGTATGACGAATGGGCTCAGCACGCCATCAGCATTGGATTCTCAGGAATCGCAAGCGGTCCACTGGTTCGCTCCTCATTCAAGGCCGGCCTTTTGTTGAGAAAAACTCATGACCCAAACAACTCAGAATCAATGCCCGGAGCTTATGTCTACGTGGCCAATCAAGCAAACGAGCCACCGGTACACCTTAAGAGCGGGATGGAATGAGGTGATTCAATGACCGAGAGAGTGACAGCCACGACAACGCCGTACACCATCGGACGGCCACCTTTCAGGCCGGGTGAAGAAGCCGATTTTGGCGGCAAATTCAAGGAACAACCGGGCGATTTGAACCGCCCAGACCCGCTTTCGTGCACTGCACAAGACACCGCAACTCACGCTGTTGGCCTCGTCCGAGTGCTCAACGATGATGGTGAAGCTCAAGGTGAATGGGACCCGAATTTGGACGCTGAAACCATGATTCAAGGCCTTGAATACATGATGCGACTGCGAATCTTTGACGACCGAATGATCAAGATGCAACGCACTGGAAAATTGTCCTTCTACATGCAATCCCTCGGCGAAGAAGCCATCGCTATTGCTCAAACAATGGCCCTCGAAACTCAAGACTGGATTTTCCCATCCTACCGACAACCCGGCGCTCAGTTTGTCCGAGGACGGGACATGGTCAGCATGATTTGCCACTGCATCGGCAACACTGAAGACAACGTGAAGGGACGCCAAATGCCCGTCCACTACACATGGAAAGAAGGGCGATTCATTTCGATATCCTCCCCTGTCGGCACTCAATTCTCCCAAGCAGTTGGCGTAGCAATGGCCAGCGCCTACAAAGGCGATGATGAAGTCTGTATATCGTGGCTCGGCGACGGCACCTCTGCTCAAGGCGACTATCACTACGCCCTCAATTTTGCATCGACCTTCAAACCCCCAGTGATCCTCAATGTGGTGAACAACCAATGGGCTATTTCCACCCACGCAAACCTTGCCACAGGTGGACGAACCTTTGCTGAGCGTGGACTTGCGTACGACATCCCCTCAATCCGAGTCGATGGGAACGATTTCCTCGCCTTGTACAGTGTCACAAAGTGGGCACGGGACAGAGGCGCAGCCGGACTCGGCGCAACCCACATCGAAGTTTACACCTACAGAGCAGGTGGGCACTCATCGTCCGACGACCCGTCCGCCTACAGGCCAAATGAGGAATTCAAATGCTGGCCCGGTGGCGACCCAATCGAACGCCTCAAGGCTCACCTGATCAAGAACGATATGTGGGATGAGAAGCGAGATGCTGCATTGGCTAAGAAAATTGACGAAGAAGTCATGACCTCGTACAAAGCAGCATGTGAATTCGGCGATCTCGCCAGTGGACCATATCCACCAGCGTCCACAATCTTCACCGAAGTCTACGAAACCGTGCCTTGGCACGTCCAAGAACAACGAGAGGAACTCGGCAAGTGAGGTGACCATGATGACACAAATGAACATGATCAAAGCGCTTAACTCAGCACTCGAGGTTCAACTCGAAAAGGACCCAAACATCGTCATCTTTGGTGAAGACGTTGGCTTCTTCGGAGGTGTCTTCCGAGTCACTGACGGCTTGCAGAAGAAATTCGGTGAACACCGAGTGTTCGATTCACCACTCGCAGAAGGCGGCATCGCTGCCATCGCAATGGGCATGGGCTTGAACGGACTCCGGCCTGTTGCAGAAATTCAGTTCGCAGACTACATCTTCCCTGCCTACGACCAAATTGTCAACGAGATTGCCAAGGTTCGACACCGCTCCGGTGGCGAATTCACTGCACCACTCACCTTCCGCACACCTGCTGGTGGCGGTATCAAAGGCGGCCACCACCACTCGCAATCGCCTGAGGCACAATTCACCCACACTCCAGGACTCAAAGTGGTCTACTGTTCGAACCCCTACAACGCAAAGGGACTGCTGACCGCAGCCATCGAATGCAACGACCCTGTCATCTTCTTTGAACCAAAGCGATGCTACCGAGGGCCGTTTTATGGCGACCCACACAATGTGCCAACGTGGACCGATCACCCTGACGGAGAAGTTCCAGAAGGCCATTACATCGTACCGCTCGAAGAAGCTCGCATTGTCCGAGAAGGTGAAGCATGCACCGTCATCGCATGGGGCACAATGGTTCACGTCGCTGAGCAAGCCATCAAGGACTCTGGCGTTGATTGTGAATTGATTGACCTTCAAACCCTCGTCCCATGGGACAGGGACACCGTCGTCAATTCAATCAAGAAGACGGGCCGATGTGTCATTGTTCACGAAGCACCAAAGACAAGCGGATTTGGCGCAGAAATGAGCGCATCGATCCAAGAACGCTGCTTCTATCATCTTGAAGCACCAATCACTCGAGTGACCGGTTGGGACACACCCTTCCCTCACACAACGGAATGGGATTACCTTCCCAGTCCAGCACGAATTGCTGAAGCAATAAAGAAAACACAGGAGGAATGAATATGGGAACATTTGCATTTAAAATGCCAGATATCGGAGAAGGCGTCGTCGAAGGCGAAGTTGTAGAATGGATGGTCGCCGTTGGTGACACCGTCAAAGAAGACGATCCAATTCTCTCAGTGATGACCGACAAAGCAACGGTGGAAATTCCATCACCCGTCGATGGAACCGTCACCAAAGTGGTCGGCGAAGCAGGTGACATTCTCCCTGTTGGCGTCGTGTGCATTGAATTCGAAGTCGAGGGTGCAGGCAACGCATCCGCATCGGATGATGCTCCGGCAGCAAAGGAAGCACCAGCACCTGCTGCAAAGGAATCGAAGCCAGAACCAGCCCCTGAGGTTGCGCCTGCCCCTACGCCAGCACCAAAGGCAGCAGCAACCCCTGCTCCAGCAGCAGCGCCTGTCGCTCGTGCCCCCGGCACCAAAGCACTGGCAAGCCCTGCTGTTCGTCAGCGAGCCCGAGAAGCAAACATCAGTTTGGATCATGTCGCTGGCTCAGGACCTGCTGGTCGAATCAGCCACGCTGATTTAGACGCTCACATCGCAGGTGGAGCCGCTGGCGCAAGCCGAGCCGCACCGATGGGTGGCCGTGCACGCACCGAACTCAACGGAACGGAAGCCATGAAGGTCATCGGATTGCGACGAAAGATTGCCGATTCAATGATCGCATCCTACTCCAGCATCCCTCACTTCTCTTACTTTGAAGAAGTCGATGTCACGGCATTGGAAGAACTCCGCCAACACCTCAACGCAACACGGCCTGAAGGCGCACCAAAGCTGACCTACTTGCCGTTCATTATGCAGGCCCTCGTCAAGGCGCTTGCACAGCGACCAGAATGCAACGCACTTTACGATGATGAAGCAAACATCGTCACTCGCCACGAAGCCATCAACCTCGGCATCGCTACGCAGACCGACCGTGGACTCTTTGTCCCAGTCGTGAAGCACGTCGAAGCCATGGACATCTGGCAATCCGCTACAGAGATGGGGCGTGTCACTGGCGCAACCCGAGAAGCAAAAGCAGGCGTGGAAGACCTCACGGGTTCCACCTTCACCATCACCAGCCTCGGCCGCCTTGGTGGCCTTGGTGCCACACCAATCATCAACAAACCCGAAGTCGGTATTCTTGGCGTTCACAACGCAAAGGATCGAGCGGTGGTTCGAGATGGTGCGGTCGTCATTCGCCGAATGATGAACCTCTCTTCCTCTTGGGATCACCGAGTGGTCGACGGACATGATGGAGCAACTTTGGTCCAACTGGTCAAAACCTACCTCGAGAACCCAGCGACCATCTTCATGTGAGGCTTGATTGATATGGAGACAAAAAAGTGTCAAGTTCTCGTCATCGGCGCTGGCCCTGGTGGCTACGTCGCCGCCATCCGTGCAGGTCAACTCGGCCTCTCAACCATCATTGTTGAAGGTGAAAAAGCAGGCGGTACCTGCCTCATTCGAGGATGCATTCCGTCGAAAGCACTGATTCACGCAGCCCACCGATTCCACGACCTTGCAAAGCACGCAAAGGACGACGGACACATGGGAATTTCAATCCCGGGGCCTGCCGAACTCAACATGGCTGACTTGGTTGGCTGGAAAGAAAACATCGTGACCCGACTCAACAAGGGCGTTGAGCACCTGCTCAAGAACGCTGGAGCTGAACTCATCACGGGATGGGCTGAATTCCAAGACGCAAAGACCGTCAAGATCGGTGAAGGCAAGGATGCCATCATCGTTCAGGCAGAACACGTCATTCTTGCCAACGGCTCAGTGCCAATCGAACTGCCGTTCATGCCCTATGATGAGCATGTCATCTCCTCTCGAGAGGCACTCTCCCTCGAGACCCTACCAAAGCATGTCGCCATTGTTGGCGGCGGCTACATTGGCCTCGAATTAGGCATCACCTTCCGCATGCTCGGATCAGAGGTCACCGTGGTTGAAGCAATGGACAGCGTGCTGCCAATCTTCGACAAGGAAATCCGCAGACCGCTTGAGATTGCCATCAAGAAGCAGAAGATCAAGACCCATCTGGGCGTCTTTGCCAAAGGCGCAGAAGCCACAAAGGATGGACGTGTTCAACTCAAGTTCATCGATAAGAACGAAAAGGATGAGAAGAAAATGCAGAACGTCATCGTGGACAAAGTCCTCGTCACTGTTGGCCGCAAGCCAAACTCTGCATCCCTCGCACCAACGGGCGTTGCTCTTGATGAACGTGGTTTCGTGAAGGTCAACGATCGATGCGAAACCAACATGAAAGGCGTGTACGCCATTGGTGATGTGTGCAACTCCGGCGAAATGCTGGCTCACGTCGCATCCTTCCAAGGCGAAATGGTCGCAGAAATCATCGCTGGCAAGAAGCGAGCCTACGACCCTGTCGCCGTTCCAGCGATTGTGTTCACCGAACCAGAGATTGTCTCTGTTGGCCTATCTCCAGAAGAGGCAAAGGCTGCTGGCCATCCTGTCATCGTCGGCAAGTTCCCGCTCGGCGCAAACGGGCGTGCCCTCACTCAAGAGGCTGAGAAAACGGCTGGCTTCATCCGAATCTGTGCCCGTGAAGACGATCACCGAATCCTCGGCATTCAGGGCGTCGGCACTCACATCAGCGAACTTGTTGGTGAATGGACGCTTGCCCTTGAGATGGGCGCACTGCTCGAAGATGTCGCGGGCACCATCCATGCACACCCAACCATGACCGAGATGACCCATGAGGGTGTCTTGGCCACATTGGGCCATGCAATTCACACCGCTTGACACACATGGATAGCGGACGAAATGTCCGGCCAAATCTTTATCGATTAGGTCCACGAGGTTTTTTCGATGAGAAGAAAGGGCGGCTTGCTCAAGAGAATCTTTAGGATCATTCTTGACTTTATTTTTTAATCCTCAACTTTGAATGAGAAACGACCCTGCACATTGGCCGTCAATAGAAAGTGCCTACAGATGAGGTAGAATCGCTGATAACGGCGAACCCAAGGCCTCACCCATAGGACTTGGAGGCCCTTGGGTGAAAGCCAATTGCTTCAACGAAGTATAAACTTCAGCGGGCTGACATCGTGTGCTCACGAACCGCAACTTAGGCAGTCATCAGGCGTATCAAGTGAGCAAGCAATGGCTTCGAGGCTGGAGATTTCTTCAGCACGATCGGCCAATCCACCAACGGTTTGGTCCTCGCCTTTCTTTGCTTCAACAGTGAATTGAATGGCGTCTGCTGCAGCCTTGGTTCGGAGGTAGTACATACCGGTCTTGAGCCCCTGCTTCCATCCGTAGAAGTGCATCGAGGTCACCTTTGCTGGGTTTGCATCCACCATGTGGATGTTCATCGATTGGCTTTGGTCGACATATGCGCCACGGTCAGCAGCCATGTCGAGGACGTGGCGTTGCTTGATTTCCCAGGTGGTCTTGTAGAGAGCCTTGATGTGTTCAGGAATTCCTGCGATGTCTTGAATGGAACCCTTGTGGCGAAGGATTTCGTCCTTCATGTTCAAGCTCCAGAGGTCCAAAGCGATGAGGTCACGAACAAGGTGCTTGTTGAGCACGATGAATTCGCCTGAGAGGGTTCGGCGGACGTAAAGGTTCGAAGTGAAGGCTTCGAAGCACTCGTTGTTTCCGAGAATCTGCGAGGTTGATGCGGTTGGCATTGGCGCCAAAAGCAACGAGTTTCGCATGCCGTGTTCAACGATTTCACCCTTGAGCGTTGTCCAATCCCAGCGTCCGCTGTGATCGTTCATGCCCCAAAGGTCGAACTGAAGTTCGCCCTTGCTAGCAGGTGAGCCTTGGAAGGTCGAGTACGGTCCTTCTGCGATGGCTGCATCCTTTGAAGCGGTGCAGGCTGCGAAGTAGATGGTTTCGAAGATTTCCTTGTTGAGGGCACGTGCTTCTGGGCTTTCAAACGGAAGTTGAAGCAGGGCAAAGGTGTCTGCCAGTCCTTGCACACCAAGACCAATTGGTCGGTGTCGCATGTTGGAGTTTCGTGCTTCTTCAACAGGGTAGTAGTTCACATCGATGACGCGGTTGAGGTTGCCTGTGGCGTGATAGGTGACATCATAGAGCAACTCATGGTTGAAGGTGTTGTTCTCCAAATCCACGTACTTGTTGAGGGCGATGGAAGCGAGGTTGCACACAGCAACTTCGTCCTTAGCGGTGTATTCCATGATCTCGGTGCACAGGTTCGAGGAACGGATGGTACCGAGGTTCTTTTGATTCGACTTCTGGTTTGCTGCATCCTTGTAGAGCATGTACGGCGTACCTGTTTCAATCTGTGATTCAACAACCTTGTCCCACACAGTGCGTGCTGGAAGGGTTTCACGAGCGAGGCCTGCAGCTTCGTACTTCTCGTAGAGGGCCTTGAAATCTGCTCCGTATGCGTCTTGCAAACCAGGGCATTCATTCGGACAGAAGAACGACCAGTCAGCGTTTTGCTCAACACGTTCCATGAACAAATCGGGCGTCCAGAGTGCGTAGAACAAATCACGAGCACGGAGTTCTTCCTTTCCGTGGTTCTTCTTCAGATCGAGGAAAGCAAGGATGTCTGGATGCCATGGTTCGAGGTAGATGGCAATCGATCCTTTTCGCTTGCCGCCGCCTTGGTCCACATAGCGTGCTGTGTCGTTGAACACTCGAAGCATTGGAACAATACCGTTGCTTTCTCCGTTGGTCCCCTTGATGTAGGAGCCCTTGGAACGAATGTGGTGAATCGAAAGACCAATGCCGCCAGCAGACTTTGAAATCAAAGCACATTGCTTGAGGGTGTCGTAGATTCCGTCGAGTGAATCGTCTTGCATGGTGAGCAAGAAACACGACGACATTTGTGGCGTTGGGGTGCCGGAATTGAACAGTGTTGGTGTTGCGTGGGTGAAGTAACCCTGGCTCATGAGGTCGTAGGTTTCGAGGGCTTTGGTGATGTTTTCGTGGTGGATACCAACGGCAACTCGCAACAACATGTGCTGAGGTCGCTCTGCGATTTCACCGTTCAAGCGGAGCAGGTAGGAACGCTCGAGTGTCTTGAAACCGAAGTAATCGTAGTTGTGATCGCGGGTGTAGTCAATGTGGTTGTTGAGCGTTTCTGCGTGTTCCATGATGATGGCATAGACTTCTTCAGAAATGAGAGGAGCATGCTTGCCGGACTCTGGGTCGATGTATTCGCGGAGATCAGTGATGACATCCGTGAAGGTCTCCTTTGTCGAGCGGTGAAGGTCATCCACACAAATGCGGGCTGCCAAGCGGCTGTAATCAGGGTGCTGAGAGGCGAGGGAGGCAGCGGTCTCAGCAGCAAGTTGGTCGAGTTCTCGAGTGGTCACACCGTCATACAATCCTTCGATGGTGAGCTTTGTCACATGACCTGGGTCAACCCAAACCGGGTCCAATCCATGGGTGAGCGATCGCAACTTCTCGTGAATTGCATCAAATCGAACATCCTCTCGTTCTCCTTTCCTGTTTACTACTTGCATTGTCATGTGTTTTCCTCCAGTTCATCAGTTGAATGTAATTGCGCAGTATCTTCCTATCATCGCGTACGGTTCAAAAGTCTTCGTCCACGGAGAAGCGTTGTTGGACGCTTCCAAGGGATGCATTGTCCATAACGCCTGCCTTTTGGTATTCGGCGACTCGCTTCTCGAAGAAGTTGGTCTTGCCTTGCATGGAGATCATTTCCATCCATGGGAAGGGGTTGACGACGTTGTAGAGTTTGCTTGCACCGAGCGCAACCAAGAGTCGGTCAGCAACGAATTGGATGTATTGCTCCATCAAGATGGAGTTCATGCCAATCAGGGACACAGGTAGAGCGCTGGTGACGAATTCAATTTCGATTTCGACTGCTTCAGCAATGATGCGGGTGATCTTTGCAGCACCAGCACCACGAAGCAACTTGTTGTGAAGCAAGCAGGCGAAGTCGCAGTGAAGGCCTTCGTCCCGTGAAATCAATTCGTTCGAGAAAGTGAGGCCAGGCATGAGGCCGCGCTTCTTGAGCCAGAAAATAGCACAGAACGAACCTGAAAAGAAGATGCCTTCAACCGCTGCAAACGCAACAAGTCGCTCAGCAAATGAGCCTTGCTTGCGGGACAACCAGCGCATGGCCCAGTCGCCCTTTCGCTTGACAGACGGCACTGTTTCGAGCGCCTTGAACAGGTGATCCTTCTCTTGCTCATCCTTGATGTAGGTATCAATGAGCAGCGAGTAGGTCTCTGCGTGGACGTTTTCCATCATAATTTGGAACCCATAGAAGGCACGTGCTTCAGGCCAGCAGACTTCGTTGGAGAAGTTCATGACCAAGTTCTCGTTGACAATGCCATCGCTTGCAGCAAAGAACGCAAGGATGTGCTTGAGGAAGTGCTGTTCGTCGGAATTGAGGTTCTTCCAATCTTTGAGATCTTCAGCCAAGTCAATTTCTTCTGCGGTCCAGAAGGAAGCTTGTTCTTGCTTGTACATTTCCCAGATATCAGAATGTTGGATTGGGAAGAGAACGAAGCGATCAAGATTTTCTTGGAGCATAGGTTCAAGATGTTCTTGGCTCAAATCAATTTCGAATCCGTCTGCAGGCGTGTTAGAGTTGCTATGTTCGATGACCATTTTTGTATCCCCCTCGTTTCTTTCACGCGCTGGAATTTATTGGCCTTCCGATAGAGTGTATAATATATGCCCCTGCCGAGCATTGGAAAAGGTCGGTTTGGGCAGTAAATCTCGCGGTCAGATAAGTGGCGCAGTGCGTCATTAAAGGCTATTTTATGCCGGATACTATAAAGGCCGGTTTTTGAATGTAAAGAATACACCATTGCGGGGTGCGTTTCCACTCGAATGTTACTCAAATTTCCGAACGCTCCCCATCTTCCGAGATAAAAGCGCCAACCCATTGATAATAGGGAGCATCAGAAGTTGCAGCCCAATGTAAAATCTGTGGCGTTTCGTAAGGATGTGAGGTGCGAAGGTGGTCTAAAACGGGTTCGAGTGAAGAGGCGCTCACAGTAAATTGAACCGACCATTCCTGCGAAGATTCAACCTCGCCGTTCCACCTGTACATGGATTGAATGCGTTGGTGTTCTGCACATGCTGCACCTGCAAGGAGCGTTTGATGCTTGAATTCCCCCACGAAGGCCTCGATCCAATCACCAGGTAAGGTGGTCTTGATGACAAAGACTTGATGCATACATAGAGGAGGCAACATTCAGTCTATGAGGTGTATGGGCCTTGTCATCAGAATGGAAGAAGATTGGAAGTTCCCATATAGGATACTGGTTGAGGCAATAAAAAGCCATAACAACTCAATCAGCACAGGGCAATCCGTGCGAGTCCGATGTATGGCGTTGGTTTTTCTGATGCTCATGCAGGGCGTCGCCATCGCTCATGCCTCATCAGGCCGAGCCGCAAGCATGGAGTTGTCAACACAACGCCAGGAATGGTTATCAAACGAAACGGTTGAACTCGTCGCTTCGATATCCAACCTCCCATTTGGAACTCAACTCTTCTACGAGTGGGAACTCCGTGATGAATCAGGCACGGTCCTCTTAGAAGGAAGAGCACCTTTCCAAGCAACAGGTACCGTCACAGAAGTCATCGTTGATGCAAAGCACTTCTACAATGGTGATACCTTCTACAGAACATCCTTCACCGTAATGGACCAATCCAACACCACAATGACCCAAGACACGCACGCATTTGCAGTGTTTCACAACTCCGTCATGCCCCAGCGTGGTAACCTCTTGGCATTTGGCGACTCACTAAGCGACATGGGGAACGCCAAGAATTCAATCCTCAATGTACCTGATGTCCCTCCTTACTGGCAAGGTCGATTCTCGAACGGGCAAGTTTGGCTTGAATACGTCAGTGATGCATATGGATTGCAGACATCGATCGGCTCGGGCACAGCAACTGGCGACAATCGAGCGTTTGGCGGTTCACAGACAGGCACCGGCTACTCCTACCTCCTCCTTCCAAACGTCGGCACTCAAATCAGCAACTACCTTACAAATGTGCAAAGCACCATCCCAAACACCGAAGTTGTCTCCCTCTGGGCCGGTGGCAACGATTTCCTCTACGGCAGCGCCAATGCAGACATCATCGCCACCAACATGGAAGCCCACATTCGCCAACTGGCCAACGGTGGAGCGACTGAATTCCTCATCCCAAATTTACCTCCCTTGGAATCCACGCCTGAAATCTCAAGCCGTTCACAGAGCCAGCAAACGGCCATCCAACAGGAAGTCATCCTCTACAACCAAAAATTGGCCGGGATCATCGCCAACCTTTCTACCGAGTTAGGCATCACGATCCACAGCATTGATGCGTGGAACATCTTCAATGACATCTTACAGAACAAACAAGCGCTTGGGTTGACGAACACACAGGACGCAGCTTGCACAGGTGGCATCTCCTTGCTGCCACTGCCAATTTGCAGCAGTGGTGACACCGTGGTTCCAAACGTCGACGAATACCTGTTCTTCGACAAAGCCCACCCGACCCGAGTGATGCACCGATTCATTGCCAGGTTTGCGATTGAAGCGATTGGCGAGGGCGACATGGATGGCGACGGAATCCTCGATGCGTACGATGCATGCGATTGGACGGAAGACATGGGCAGCCGTGATTTGAACGGTTGCGATTGGTCGCAACGGGACGACGACAACGATGGGGTGGCCAACGGCAAGGACACCTGCGTCAACACACCACAAGGCGAATCAGTGAACGAAGAGGGATGCTCAGCAGCCCAGCGTGACACGGATGGTGACGGATACAACGACGCCATCGACCCGTGCCCGTTCGGTGATGGAAGCAACGATCATGATGGCGATGGTTGCACAGACAGTGTGGACGCTGATGATGACAACGATGGCTTCGCTGACCAGATCGATGCGTGCCCCCTCGGCGTTCTTGGCGTCCACGTCAATGATTTCGACGATGACGGGTGCAGCGATGCAGAAGACCCTGACATCGATGATGATGAGTTCACCAATCAAGAAGAAGCGGCCGCAGGAACCGATGAGCGTGACAGAGACACCGACAAAGACGGTGTCATCGACGGGCTTGATGCGTTTCCCTTGGATGCAACCGAGTGGGTTGACAGCGATGGCGATGGATGCGGTGACAACCGTGACCTGTTTGTCAACGACCCAACCGAATGCAGCGACACGGATGAAGATGGCGTGGGCGACAATCAGGACGCATTTCCTGCTGACGAAACCGAATGGGCCGATCAAGACGAAGACGGCGTAGGCGACAACAGCGATGCATGTTTCTTGACCTTCGGCACTTCACTCATCCCCCTTGGCTGTCCTGATCTTGATGGCGATGGCTATGCGGATGTGGTCGATGCATTCCCTCAAGACATCGAAGAATGGAACGACTCGGATGGTGATGGCCATGGCGACAACAGCGATGTCTTCCCCACCGACGCAAGGGACTGGCAGGACAGCGACAACGACACCTACGGCGACAACACCGATGTGTTTCCGTCTAATCCGAATGAATGGAACGATACAGACATGGACACCGTTGGTGACAACGCAGATGCCTTCCCGAACGATCCGACTGAATGGAACGATCGTGACGGTGATGGATGTGGCGATAACAGCGACGTGTGGCCAGATGATCCAAGTGAATGCAGCGACCAAGATTTCGATGGCGTTGGTGACAATGCAGATGCCTTCCCGCTGAGCGCCTACGAATGGCTTGACAGCGATGGCGACGGATTGGGCGATAATGCAGACCTCTTCCCCAACGATGCACGAGGAAAATACGATTCTGACAACGATGGGGTTGCCAACGCTCTTGACGCCTTCCCAAACAGTTCAGGCCTCGATTCGTGGTTTGACGTCGTGTTCCGAATCGTGGCCGTTGCGGGTCTTGCAGCAGGTGCAGTCATGGTGTGGAACAAGCGACAGAGCGCTCCATCTGAGCCAAAGTGGAACGACCTTGAGGCGACAGAGGCAGTCGATTTGGAAGCAACCGCCATGGAAACAGCCAACCGCCCGCAAGGACCGCCATCCGCAGATGCATTTGGATTCAACAACCATCCCTAGGCGCAACACTGCATCGGCAACGGCTAAGAAGGCCACAGCACAGCAGGCCATGAGGGGCACAATGAAACTAAGGTTGCATCAGTTTCTCTCAAAGACTGGCGTCTTTTCTTCAAAGGCTGAAGTCAAGCAGGCCATTTGGGATGGCGAAGTGACCGTCAATGGCTCCGTTGTCAAGAACATGACCTTCCAATTCAACGTCAACACCAAGGAGGTCACCTACAATGGTAAGGTGCTTGAACTCCATGATGAAGAAGTGCATTTCTTACTTCACAAGCCGCTTGGTTGCATTTGTTCACGGCTGAATTCGCACGAGCGTTCGCTTGAGAAAACCTCTGTCTATGAGGTGTTCAGGGAGCATGTCGAGCCAACCACCTTCGAACGCTTGGTAACGGTGGGCCGCCTTGATGAACAGACCACTGGATTTTTGCTCGTTACAACGGATGGAAAAATAGTCCATCGAATCACCTCCCCCGACCACACGGTCCGCAAAACCTACGAAGTCCACACCACCCATGACCTCGATGAAGATCAATTGGATGCCTTGCGAAAGGGCATTCGGATCGTGGTCGAAGAGAACGAAGCAACGGAGACCTATTGGACAAAACCTGCAGAAGTCGAACAACAATCGGCCAGGTGCGTGCTTCTCACCATTGGAGAAGGGAAAAAGCGACAGATTCGAAGGATGTTTGGAACGCTTGACAACCCAGTCAAAACGTTGCACCGATTGTCGACGGAATCCATGGTTCTCGAATCCTACAACCTCAAGCCAGGTGAATTCACCGCCATTAAACGAAAGGAACTGGTGGATTTAATCCTCAACCCAAGCATCTAATCGGAAGCATCTTCTTGCTTCGATGTGAGCCGCTTGATCCCCTTGAAGAGCAAGCGTGAGAACACCATCGAACACAGAAGGAAGAGCACTGAGACCCAAAGCGGGGCTTCTGCCTCGCTGGCAAGAAACCACGTCACAACAAGAATTCCTGCCCCATAGAAGGCACGGAAAATGGCGAACCAGATGAAGGAGCGAAACAGTGGGTGTTGGAGCATTCGCTCGACAAAACCATCGCCGACCGACGCATCTTCTGTCATGGTAGGTGCTTCGCAGCGAAGTAGAAAGTTATGTTCACCAAATTCGATGAAGCGGCCACCTGCACAACGGTCAAGAACCGTCCACACGAGGCAGGAGCATGACTCAAGTAGAACTCGCTGTCGAATTCGCAAAGTTGCATCCTGAGGCACGCCTGCCGACCCAAGGCTCAGCAGAAGCTGCTGGTTGGGACCTCTATGCATTGGAGGAAACCACCGTGGTACGCCACAAGAGTTCACTCATCAGAACTGGCTTGGCCACCGCCATTCCCTCTGGCTGGGAAGGGCAAATCCGATGCCGCTCCTCGCTTGGGAAGAAAGGCATGATCATGCCAAACGGACTTGGAACCATCGACGCCGACTACCGAGGCGAACTCATGGTCTTGGCCACATGGATTGGCGAAGGCGACTCGTTTGTTGTGGCCAAAGGAGAGCGTGTGGCACAGATGTTGTTCGCGCCTGTTCCAAAGGTTACCATTGTGGAAACCACCGTGGAGGAACTCGGCACCACGTCGCGAGGCGAGGGCGGTTTTGGCTCCACTGGACAATTTTAGGCAAGCACGCAACGCTTCAACACTGTAATATAGAACCCAAAGGATGTCATAATGGGGTCAGGTGAATGGGTTTAGAATCGTCTGCCATTGCCACTGCAATCCAAGCAGTGAGGGCCCTTGTCACCGTGTACGATGGCTATGAAAAAGGTCGATTCATGAAATCTGATGAAGCCGTGCGCTCGGAAATTCAACGCCGTTGTGAGATGCTCATCCGCCATGGAGAGAAGCTCGAACAAGACGCCCATCGACGAGGGCACAGGAACTCGAGAATGGCGTGTGCCCAAGCCATTGAAACGCTCCAGGCATTCAAGCGAGAAGCTCAATTCTCCACCACGGCCAATCACGTCTCAAAGCACAAAGGCATTGGCAAACTCAAATCGGCCTCGGTTCGAAAACTCGTCAACCACGACAGTGCAAGCCTTCAATCCCTTGTTGATGCCACACGCAACGCCAACGAAGTGGCCAGTGAACTCGCCGGCCTTGATGAGACGGAAGGGATGGAAAAAATCTCCCAGTGGGAGCAGAAGATCAACAGAGCACGAAACCATTTCCTTGAACGCAACATGTTCATTGACGGATTAACACAAAGGTGAGATGATGAATTTTAGATGGCGAGAAAATCCAACTGTTGTGGCCCAGTACCTGCTCGGCAAGACGATCCCTGAACAAGCGGAAGTGACGCTCAAGCCAAACGAAATCTGCGTGGTGCTCGAAAATGGCAAAGTGGTCGGTTCCGTCTCGCAGCAACACATGGAAGTCAGTCCTGAGATGGGCCTGTTCGGTCGAATGCTTGGCAAGAAAAACCCGCATCGCGCCTTCATGTTTTGTTTCACGGGCCCCCACCGCGTCATGGTCCAAGTTCGTGGCCAATCCGATGCTGGCGAGGAAGTGAACTGCCTTGTCAACATCAACGTCGAGATCACCCGGGAGTCCGCACCCCGCTTGGTCACCTACCCTGCAAAAGGTACCTTGACCGTCAAGAGTGGCGACATCGCAGAAACCATCCGCATGGAAGTCCAATCGGCCCTGATGTCGTTTGTCAAAGCCATGCCTTCTTCTCAAATGAAAAATGTAACAACTCAAGAAGACCTGATGTTCCACCTCAAATCCTCCATCCGCCCAACCCTCGATGCCCACGGCCTGCACTTCCAAGGCGGCCACATCACATGGAGTGCTTCGGTTGCAGAACAACAACTGCACCATCAGCAAACCATGGAGCGATTGCGAATCGAAAAGGCATCGCTCTCCGAGCGACAAGAGATCGAGATGGACAGCATGATTCAGTATGAACAAAAGAAACACGAAATCCAAGCACGCATGGCGCTTGTTGGTGTTCAAGCAACTGAAAAGGCCAACATGGAATTGGAACTTCAACGCATGAAGAACATGGGCACTGTTTCGCTTGAGGAATGGACGCAGCATAACCAAATTCGCTTGGCTGAATCTCAAACAGCACGAGAAGAAAGCCTCAAAGATGCACACACAGAACTGGAAATCAGCCAACTCCAAGCTGAACAAGAACGAGTGCATCAAAATGTAAAATTGGAAGGCCATGAAAAGAAAACCAAGGTGGCCATGGACATGTTCGACCAAGTCCAGGCACGCAAGCGGGAACGCATGAAGTTGCAGACTGAAAAGGAACAACAACGCCTTGAACAGCATAACAAGGCGTCTGAATCTGCGATTGCGGTGCTCGAAAACATCGCAGCGTCGTCAACCGATCCTCAAGTTCAGATGGAGGCGCTTCGTCAACTTGCAGAACTGCGAAAGGCGGACGTTCAAGGGCAAAAAGACAGCCACACTGACAACTGAAGGAATTCACCAAATGCAAGACTGTCTTCCGTATACAACGGTAGCGACGAATAGCACCCACTGAAAGCCCATAGATTCAGAATTATTGTACACATGGATTTGAGC